>Ga0194056_10001083_pt1 | contig 14860 bp, 14 predicted proteins | sample SepL4413m_MetaG_FD_155458 | JGI IMG/M metagenome (GOLD analysis project Ga0194056, IMG submission 155458) | Anoxic zone freshwater microbial communities from boreal shield lake in IISD Experimental Lakes Area, Ontario, Canada - Sep2016-L442-13m | ecosystem: Environmental > Aquatic > Freshwater... | reverse complement strand
GCTTGATAAATACCTATCCAGATAGTGCTAAAAATTTAAAGGATGTTATTTCCAAATTCTCTGTGTTATAATTATAAGAAATAAATGTTTTCATCTTCTCAAAAAATAAAAAAGTTAATCTCGATATTAATAATTATCTCCATCATTTCTTCTGGACTATTTTTACCAAATACTAAAAAAGCTGAGGCTATAGTTCCAGTCATCGATAAGCTGGGGGGGGCTCTAAGCGCAGTTGGAAATGCCCTGAGTAGTGCTGGTAATTATATTGTAGAACAAACCATCGGAGGAACCGGTATACTCATGATCACACCGGCCAAAGCGGGTAAGTGGGTTATGAAGATGGTCTTGCGCCAGCTTACATTAAGTATTGTCAACTGGATAAATAGTGGCTTTGAGGGAAATCCTTCCTTTATTACTGACACTGGCCAGTTCTTACAAAACACAGCAGACATAGCAATAGGAGACATGTTGATGAATGACCCTTCTCTAAGTTTTCTCTGTGGACCATTTGAGCTTCAACTAAAACTAGCTCTAGGTTTACAGTATAGCCCTTTTAGTAATCAGATCGGGTGTACCTTTACTAGTGCGATGGGTAATGTAACTGACGCTATGAATAAATTCACCAATGGTGACTTTATAAATGGTGGTGGTTGGGACTCTTGGTTACAAATAACGACTAATCCTCAAAATAACCCCCAGGGTGCCATGGTAATCGCCCAAGCCGAACTAGACAGAAGGATAAACTCTAGTGTTGCTAAAGTTACCCTGGAAGCTAATTGGGGTTCTGGCTTTCTATCTTTTAAGCATTGTACAAATTCCACGACCGGAGAGACAACCACTAGTCTTGGGTCACCGGACTCAAATAATGTCAATGTAGTTGATAGAAATGGCAACACCACTGTTGCTATGAACGGACCATCAAACACCACTTGTACCGTCCAGACTCCAGGACAAGAAATCGTCGGCCAACTTGGTTGGGCTCAGTCTAGTACTATACGCGAAATGGAGCTTGTAGATGATTTAGATGCTATCTTTGGCGCCTTAGCTAATATGGCCATAAAAACTGGAGCCTCTTACTTTACCTCAATGATCAGCGGGGGAGGTGGATCCAGCCAATCCAGTATAAACAACAACTACCTAAACGATCTTCAAACACAGATCGATAATCAGATGAATATTCCAAACACACTAAGTTATGGCACTAGTGGTAATCTTAATTTTAACAGGAGCATAAATTCTGCCACTACCAAACAGTTTGCTTTAGATACTATAAATTCACAAATTGCTGTCGAACTCCAGTACTTCAACGTCCAAAAAACTAGCGTTTTCAAACTTCTTGATGGTGCTCAAAATGCTTTTACTCTTTCAAACTCTATTAGTTGTACCCCTACCATAAAATCAGAGATTATAAATCAAATTACCGGTAGTAGTACTGCCAGAGACTTATCTTGGAATAAAAAAGACCTTAATGACGCCTTAACCCAAACAAACAATAATATTGCCGCATTAAGCACCGTCAGAGATATGGTAGCCACAAACACTGATGACTTAGCTATACCATCCCTAGTCCAAAGTCTCACAACACTAACTACCTTACATACCACGGCTATGACCATGAGTTATTATTCTGGTGGGTCAGCCTTTGCCCCAATTCAGAACTGGATTATTTGGAAAACGAGTGATTGTAGTATTCCTTCCGACGAGCTGACTCTGATGGGAATTATATAGTAGGCAGAAAGGTGTTTTTAGGGTAAAATGAATCAGGGATGAAAAAACTTTCATCAAAAATTATCATATTTCTTTTAATTACTGCCTTCTTTTGGAGCGGGGCTAGTTTTAATTTTGAAAAAATAAATAAAGCTTACGCCATCACCGCGGCTGAAGATGCTTGTGGCCCTAGTGGTGTGGGCAATACGCCAGGAACCGCAGATTTCAGAGTGTGCGTAAACGAATTTAATATGAACCCGGCGAACATAGAAAACGGGACGGCCAGCACCACCCAGTATATGCCAGGCGTAGTTTATCTTACCGCCGATGAAGCTTGTGCGGGAAGTGCTGATTTAATTAACTGCGTCAAAAATTTCAATGCCAATCCCGCAAATATTGCAAACGGGACAGTGGCAAGCCCTGAAGAATCCTACTGTCGAAAAAAAACTAATATACCAACTGGTCCAGTAACCGGCAATGCCGCATATTCTGATTGTATTGACCAGTATAGAGCTGCTGAGGTTGCTGGGGTAAACAGTTTCGAGGGGTTTGGTGCTTTTATGTCAGATTGGGGGAAAAACGCCGCCAAAACTCTTGCTGAGGGAGCCCTGAAAACAGTCTTAGGGGTTATTGGCGGTCTAATACAATTAATTTGGGTTCCTGTTTTAGGAATTTTACTAAGAATTATTGCGGCTTGTCTAGACTTGTCTATTCAATTTACCCTAAACTCGACAAATATCTCCGGGGTTAATGACGCCATCACAACCGTCTGGGCCCTTGTAAGAAATATTTTTAATATCACCTTTATCTTTATTTTACTTTATACTGCCATAAGAACTATCATTGGTTCCGCCAGCGCTAATACCAAAAAAATGATAGCCAATGTGGTTATCGCCGCCCTACTTATAAACTTCAGCTTGTTTATAACCAGAGTTCTTATTGACGCTGGAAATATTTTAGCAACTGCGTTATATAATTCCGCCACTGCTACAGGATCCATTTCCGCCACAATGATGAACTTGTTTGGTATTGGTACACTTTGGGGTACGACAGGGGTTGGTGGTGGCCTTGCTGGTGTTTTCTCTACACCCTTCTTTGTTATTTCAGTATTGCAAATCATAACCATCACCACCGCTATTATTACCATGGGCTATGTACTGCTTTTAATGTTAACAAGAAACGTTATGTTGATCTTCCTTTTGGTTCTCTCACCAATTGGTTTTATGGGCAATGTATTACCAAAAATTGAAGAATATTCAAAAATGTGGCGTGAAAACCTATACGGCCAAGTATTCATGGCCCCCATTTTCTTACTTTTCTTTTACTTGATAACTATGATCGGGGGTAAAGCAGCCCCAGCGGCTTTAACTGGCGAAAATAAAGACTATGCCGCATATTTTAAATATGTAATGATTATTATTCTCCTTTTTGCGGCGGTAAAAATAACCAAAAAAATGTCTGGTGTTGTCGGTGCTATTGTAGAAAAATATGCATCCATGGCCGCTGGAGCAGCGGTGGGGTTAGCGACTGGTGGAGCAGCCTTACTAGCTACAAAAACACTTGGAGCCGGAGCATCAGCTCTTATGAACAACACTAAATTTGGAGAAAAGCTTAAGGGCTCAAATAGCTTTGCTGATAGACTAGCATTAAAGGCACTAGATAAAACATCAAAATCAACCTTTGACGCTAGAAACACTGATGCCTTTAAGGAGACTGCCGGCCTAATTGGTGAGCACACTGGCATGAAAGTTGACTACAACCGCGGCATTAAAACAAAGAAAGATGGTTTCCAAGGAGCGGTAGAAAGAAATACCAAAGCGGATGAAGAACATGCAAAACTAGTGACAAAAGATATGCCGGGCGCTACCGACGCGCAAGTAGCCGCAGACCGTCCAGAAACACAAAGAAAGATAGCTGCAAAAGCGGCAATAATAGTTGATTTACAAACAAACAATATCCCTACAGACGAGGAAGGATTCGCCGAAAGAGAAAGACAAATAGCTGAACATGAAAAAGAGAGAGCTAGATTAGAGAAGAGGATTAAACTCAGTGATAAAGACCTAAAGAAAGAACTAGAAAAAGAAGCTAAAAATGCCCGCTTAGAAATACAGGCAAGGGCAGCAGAAAATAGCCTATATAACAGACTTGTTGGTCCTGGGGCACGAAAAGCGGCAGCGAAGGCAATAAGAAAATTAGGAGCAGAAAAATCTGGAAATGACATGGCGGCGGAAGCGGCAAAAAAGCTAGCGGAAGAAGCGGCAGCATCCGGTAATGCTCCAGCAGCAGCGCCAGCTTCAACACCAGCAGCTCCATCTTCAAATTCTACACCAGCATCACCAGCCGGACCAACACCTTAATTATTAAAAAATAACATGGACGAAGAAGCACGAAAAATAATAGCTGAGCAGATGAAAAACCTCCCTAAAGATGTGGTGGCTTCTATTGCCTCGGCAAATTACAAGATCAAACTCCAAGAAATTACTCAGAGGCAGAATTTGTTGATTGACCAAGCTGGGGCACTAGAAATGGAAACTTCTTTGGTTATGATCGGTCTAGAACCACTAGCTGATTATATAGATAATTTGGAAAGAGAGTTGGGAGTAACATTGGTGCGCGCCAAAGAAATTGCCGCTGATGTAAACAAAAACATCTTTCAGACAATCAGAGATTCTTTACAGATAATGAATGATGAAACTAGTGCGCCTGCAACGGATAAAGAGTCAAAAGAAGGGTATCTTGGCTGGGGGAATGTAGAAAACGGGGGAGAAGAAACAGATTTAAACCGAGACCAAGTACTAAACGAGATTGAGAATCCAGAAATGATTAAAGATGGGAATCAGAGTATGAATTTTAAAAAAGAAACTCCAAAACAAGCCGAGTCTACAGCTATAGAAATAAGACCAGTCCAAGAGATAAAAACTATACCAGGTCAAGAAGTAAAAGATGTGGCCAGAAGTACAGACACAGACATTTTGACCACCAAGATGACGAGCTCCACCACTATTTCTCAACAAGTGATAAATACTAAGCCAGAAAGCAAACTACCTGAAATCAAAAAGCGTCCCACAAATGAAGTAGACCCCTATCGAGAACAAATTTAACAAAATGAGATTTCAAGTCCCGCAATTTATAGATATAGAAGACAAGATTTTTGGCCCACTGACCATCAAACAGTTTATTTATATTGCCGGTGGTGGGGGACTTTGTTTTATCTTGTTTAGATTTTTGCCACTTATTATTGTCATCCCTCTTGGGATTGCCGTTATTGGTTTTTCCCTAGCTATGGCCTTTTATCAAGTAAACAATAAACCCCTAATCAACACCCTTCAAAGTGCTTTTGGTTATTTTGTTTCCAGTAAACTATATTTATGGAAAAGAAGAGATGAAGCACCAGAAAAAGTCAAAGAAACAGCTGAAAGTAATACTCTCTATGTCCCCAAATTGTCTGAGAGTAAACTGCATGATTTAGCCTGGAGCCTAGATGTAAAGGAAAATTTAAACCCCATAACTCGCGACGAAAAATAGTCTTTGAAAGGAAATTAAGTTATAATTAAGTACAGTATGGCTGTAGCAAAAACAACCCAAGAATTTGTCCCCATAAAGGAAGTCCGTGATGGCGTGATAATTATGAAAGATGGCTCTATGCGAGCGGTCATTTTATCTTCATCCCTAAACTTTGCTTTAAAATCAGGTGATGAGCAGGAAGCCATTATCTATCAATTTCAAAATTTTTTGAATGCCCTGGATTTTTCTGTACAGATTTCTATTCAAAGCCGGGAATTGGATATTCGCCCATATCTTGCCACTTTGGATAAACGCTACAATGAAGAACTAAATGATCTATTAAAAATTCAAATCAAAGAATATGTTGGTTTCGTTAAAAATTTTACCGAAAATCAAAACATTATGTCTAAAACTTTCTTTATTATTGTCCCTTTTGCGGCAACAATGTTAAATACCAAAAAAGACAACGGAGTTTTAGCCAAGTTTTTACCAAACGCTAATGATAAAGAAAAAGTTTCCCAAAAAACAGACAATTTTGAAGAAAGTCGAACTCAGCTAGAACAAAGAACTTCCGTAATCCAGCAAGGTCTGACTCGCTGTGGTATCCGCAGTATTGTCTTGGGTACCGAGGAAACCATCGAGCTATTTTATAAATTATTTAATCCGGGTGATACGGAAAAGCCAATTAAACTTTAAAAACATGGGAATATTTGATTTTTTAAAAAAGAAAAAAAGTCCTGAAGCTGAATTAACCTCTTTCTTACCGAAAGAAATATATGAAAGCGGTGTTTTAAAGTTGCAAGATATTATTGCTCCTTCAGCCTTAAAAATTTCTCCCAATGAAATAAATCTTGGAGAAAAAATTGCCAGAACTTTTTTCATTATTTCCTATCCTCGATTTTTGACCGAAAGCTGGTTTGCTCCTATCATAAACATGGACAAGATTTTCAACGTCTCTATTTTTATACACCCTATTGAAACCGCTAAAATCTTACACCAATTCCAAAAGAAAGTAGCTGAAGTTCAAAGCCAAATCAATCAAAGAGAGGGTCGGGGACTAGTCCGTGACCCAATGCTAGACACCGCCTTCCAAGATTTGGAATCTTTACGTGATAATCTTCAGCAAGCCCAAGAAAAAATCTTTGATGTTGGTGTTTATATCACTATTTACGGTAATAACGACGAAGATTTAGACAAAACCGAAACAGAAATAAAATCTATTTTGGAATCCAAACTAGTCTACCTTAAACCCGCTCTTTTCCAACAAGAACAAGGCTATAAAAGTATATTACCTATTGCCGATGATGAACTTGGTATACATTCAAAGCTAAATTCTTCACCCCTATCCAGTATTTTCCCATTCGTCTCCTTTGACCTTACTTCTGACAAGGGAATACTTTACGGTATAAACCGCCACAATAACAGCTTGGTACTTTTTGATCGTTTTTCTTTGGAAAACTACAACTCTGTCACTTTTGCTAAATCCGGTTCTGGTAAAAGCTATGCCACAAAACTAGAAATTTTGCGTTCTTTAATGTTTGAAACTGAAGTTATTGTTATTGACCCAGAAAAGGAATATCAATATTTATCCGAAGCCGTTGGTGGTAAAAACTTTGATATTTCTTTAAACTCTACTAACCATATCAATCCTTTTGACCTACCTTTTGCCCGTGAAGACGAATCACCAGCTGATGTTTTACGCTCAAATGTTATAAACCTCGTCGGACTTTTCCGAATTATGTTTGGTGGTTTAAGTCCAGAAGAAGATGCCATTATTGACCGCGCTATCAGCGAGACTTATGCTTTAAAAGATATCACTCCAGAATCAGATTTTGCTAATTTGGAACCGCCACTTCTATCAGACTTCGAATTGGTTCTTTCTGGAATGCAGGGAGCAGAGGGTCTTGTTCAAAAACTTTCTAAATATACCCGTGGTTCTTGGGCCGGCTTCATAAACAGACCCACAAACGTTGATATTAATGCTAAATTTGTCGTCTTTTCTATCCGAGACATGGAAGATGATCTAAAGCCGGTAGCAATGTATATTATCACTCACTATATCTGGACAGCTGTCAGACGAGAACTCAAAAAGAGATTACTTGTTATCGACGAGGCTTGGTGGATGATGAAAAGTGAAGATACGGCCTCTTTCTTGTTTAGTATGGCAAAAAGAGGACGTAAATATTTCCTAGGCCTAGCCACCATTACTCAAGACGTGGATGACTTCTTGCGCTCACCTTATGGTCTGCCAATCGTGACAAACTCTTCTATCCAAATACTCTTAAAACAAAGCCCATCAACCGTTGATAACTTACAAAAAATCTTCAACCTAACAGATGAAGAAAAATTCTTACTTCTAGAGTCTGATGTGGGGGAGGGACTATTCTTCGTCGGTCAAAAGCACGTTGCTATAAAGGTTATTGCTTCTTATACCGAAGACCAAATCATCACCTCTGATCCTTCACAACTATTGTCTATTAAACGAGCTCGAGAAGAATTAAATACCACTGGACAATAGCTATTTAAACCAAAAAATTTCTGTGCTATAATTTAAGCCAAGATATGATAAAGAAAATTCCTAGCCTTTTAGTAATATTGACCTTCTTAATTATAGGACTACCACTATTTTCTCATGCCCAAACAGTCACACCAGATGGTAATGACTTACAAATAACCATAAATCCAGAAAACCCTGAGCCTTTTCAAACAGTGAAAGCTAGTTTAGCTAGTTATTCTTTTGATTTAAACCGCTCCAAGATAACTTGGTTGGTGGATGGTCAAAAAAAGAAAACCGAAATTGGGCTAAAAGAATTTAACATTCAAACTGGTAAAAACGGTCAAAAGACCACTATAAAAGTGGTGGTAGAAACCGCTAATGGTGACACCAAGGAAGCAGAAATCTTTTTTATTCCTTCCATAGTAGACTTAATTTACGAGGCAATAACCTACACCCCACCTTTTTATAAAGGAAGAGCTTTAAATCCAAACCAGGGCAAGGTTATTGTCACCGCCATTCCAGAATTTATTAATTCCAGTGGGCAAAAAATACCCACCAAAGATATTGTCTTCTCTTGGAGAAAAGATGGCTCGGTCCAACAAGCGTTTTCTGGTTCCGGCAAGAACACTTTTATTTTTGACGGTACGGTACCAATCAGAGACACGGTGATTAGAGTAAATGCTTCATCAATGACTGGTAATATCTACGCTTCTAAACAAATAAACATTACCAACATATCACCCAAAATTATCTTCTATGAAAATAACCCGGTATATGGAATTATGATGAATAAAGCAATCACCAATACAGTCAAAATGGTCAGTGACGAATTTAGTGTTATTGCTGTGCCTTACTTCTTTAGTGGTAACAGCGCAAACACACCAGACTTTGATTATGTTTGGAGTATGGACGGTAGGACAGTAGGGAATCAAGACCCAAAAACCTCTTTTACTACCAGGACTGATGTACCTGGATCGGGTATAGCAAATATTAATTTAAAAATTAGTAATAATGTTCGTATTTTTCAATTTGTAGATAATAATTATAATATAAGTTTTAATAAACAATAAAATGAAAGACTTCCTAAAAAATAAACTATCTCTAGCGGTCATGGCGTCTTTTGTCTTCCAGTTTTTAATTCTACCAATCAAATCCTTTGCCCTGACTTATGTCCCGTTAGAAGGAAAAACTTTCGTAGGTTTTACACCAACACCAGGAGCAAACCAGCTTGGCCAGTTTCTATCTCAAGCTTTCCAGTTTGGATTAGCTATTGCTGCTGCTCTAGCGGTAATTATGATTGTTTGGGGTGGAGTAGAAATAATGCTATCGGAGTCTGTTTTCGCAAAAGATGATGGTAAAAAAAAGATTAAAGACGCTATTTATGGTTTACTTCTAGCCCTTGTCTCATGGCTTATCCTCTACACTATAAATCCGAATATTTTAAATTTTAAATTATAAAATATGCAAAAAATGTCTAAACAATCAGCTATAATTTTAATTCTCGTCATTTTTATTAGCGCTATTGGTGCTCTAATTTGGTTTTATTTTGCTACTAATTCTCCCACCAAACAGCCTATCGTTCAACCAGATATCATAGATGTTTATAATCCTTTTGGTACAAAAAACAGCACTTCCAGCCCAGTCGTCGCATCAAGTACCCCAGATATTATAGTAAGTACAACCACCTTACCCAAAGATAAACTTCGTCAAATATCTACCGATCCTGAATCTGGTTTTTCTATTAGTGAAAATTCTGAAACAAAAAAAACAAATATCCACTACATATTAAGAGCTAATGGTAATATTTATGAAGCATATACTGACTCAATAGAACAAAAAAGGCTTTCTATCACCACCGTACCAAAAGTCTATGAATCTGTCTGGCTACCTAACGGCCAAAGCTTAATTATAAGGTATTTGAAAGATAATTTAGAAAGTATTGATACTTTTTCAGTAAAAATAAACCCAGCTACTACTACTCTAAACGAATTCGGTGGTGGAATAGATGGAAATCACTTATCAGAAAACATAAGTGGCCTAGCTGTAAATCCGGCAGGGGACAAGATCTTCTATTTGGTCAATGATATGAGTGGTGCCTCTGGTTTTATTTCAAAACCAACCGGCCTTGAAAAAAAACTTTTGTTTAAATCCCCGCTAGTAGAGTGGAGCATATCTTGGCCAAAAGAGAGTACAATTACTTTTAATACCAAGCCATCTGCCTCAATCGCTGGTTATTTATATTTTCTAAATAGCACTACTGGAAACTTTTCAAAAGTTCTGGGTGGAATAAATGGCCTAACAACTAAAACAGATAAAACAGCAAATTTTGTCTTATATTCTGACAGCATCAGAGGAGCCCCAAGACTATATTTGTTTGATATAAAGAAAGGGGAAGGTAAATTACTTCCATGGAACACTCTGCCAGAAAAATGTATTTGGAGTAATACCGATAGTAAAATAGTCTACTGCGCTATACCAAAGAATTTTCCAACTGGTAATTATCCAGACGCTTGGTATCAGGGATTAGTGAATTTTACCGATGATATTTGGCTCATAAACACTGACACCATGGCCTCCACCTTTATTTTTGATCCGCAAAGACAAGCAAATAAAAACCTAGACATAACAGATCTACAACTAGACAAAAATGACGACTTCTTATTCTTTACAGATAAAACTAGTATGACCCTCTGGAGTTTAAATCTAAAATAAAAAAATTATCTGGGCTATCTTTTATTAAATAGATAAATATTTTATCTTTATTCTTCTCTCTCGGCCTTCTCCAACAGATTCAGTGATAATATCTACACTACCAGATAGGGTACTGTGCACCACCATTCTTTCATAAGACGACATTGGGTCTAAAAGGATGTCCGTTTTTAACTTTCTAGCCTCCTCAGCGGCTCTTAAAGCCTTAACTTTAATCTTATCATCAGTTTTAGATTGTAAATCATTTATATCAACCGTACATTTAAAACTTTCTTCACCAATAATTCCTTTATTAAAAAGTCTTTTTAAGAGATAGACCAAATCTTTAACCATTTCCTCCTTACCTAGAGAAACTTTTTCAAACTCAGCACTTTTTACAGAAAAAACATGACCCCTTTTATCATCTAAAGAATAAGAAACAGACTCAACAGGTAAACCGAGTAGATTAAAAATTTCTTCTATTATTTTTTGGGCTTTTTTAGTATCCATCTTCTTTTTTAATTTTATTCCTCATATAAAGTTCTTGCCCGACAGCAAAAACACTAGACGTAATCAAATAAAGGGAAACAAGAGCCGCAAAACTTTGGGCGATGAAAAACATCATTAAGGGCATTACATACTTCATCTGTGTGCCCATGTTTTTAACCAACTCTTCTTGAAAAGAGGCGCCTTTTTTATTATCCTCAGCTTTTTTAGGAACAGGTGTTGTGGGCATGGTGTATTTTATCTGTAAATACTGCCCAATGGCCACTACTACTGCCAGTATAGTGTTTTTCTGGGTTATGTCAAAGAGACCAAGGAAAAAAGTGTTTACATGGGTTGGGGCATGAACAAAAGAATAAAGTATCTCTGTGTTAATCTGGCCAAGGCTGTTTTTATAAAAAACCAAATAAAGAGCAATCAAGATGGGGAGCTGAATTAAGGTCAAGAAAATACCAGAAAAAGGACTGACGCCTTTCTCTTTATACAAAGCCATGGTCTTTAGGGCTTGTTCTTGTTTATTATCCTTATATTTTAGCTTTATCTCATCTATCTCTGGCTGAATTTTCTTCATCTCGATCTGACTACGGACAGATTTTTGTGACAAAGGGAACAATATTAGCTTTACAACCAAAGTAAAGAGAATAACGACAATACCAGCGTCTATCCAAGGAAAAGCCCCAATAAAGCCAATAAAGACGTTGTAGAGGGGTTTATATAGGACAATATTAAAAATATCACCAAGCATCCAAGGAGTATACATTAAAAGGCTGTCTAATTCAACTTAAAATTTTTGCTTTTTTAAGTAGGTCAATAGTTTCTTTTTCTATCTCTTGGTTAGAAATTAGAGTTATATCCTTTTTAACAAAAAATAAGCAAGAAAAACCATTTCTTATTTCTGGTAAGACCTTTTCTACTATTGATGTAAGACTTCTTTTAATCAAATGCCTACCAACAGATGTTTTTTTAACCTTATTCGGCACCACGAAACCGAATCTACTAGCTTGTAGATTCGCCCCGTGGAGCTCTAGCGAAGTGGGGCATAAAAAACGAAGATATAAGTTTGGGGCATGCAAAAAAACACCATCTTTCATAATTTTAGCGAAAGATTCTTTTTTTACCCTTCTTTTAATAGGTAGCATAGGAGATTTTAGACAGTACTTAATCTCTTTCGGCCTTTTTGCATCCTCTTCTTAAGGACTCTTTTACCATAGGAAGTGCGGCTTCTAGACAAAAAACCGTGTTTCTTAGCTCTTTTAACCTTTTTTGGTTTATATGTAAATGACATAGTGAGAACAGTATAGTTTATTTTCTTTAAAAAGTAAAGGTGGCGTGCGCGTAAATTTCTTTCTGACTAAGTCAGACAAATAATTAAGGTCTCCTGACGCAGCGGACTGAATATTCTGGAGGTTTACTGTTGGACCATTGCTCACCTTCATAGGCGCCATTAAAAACCTGGATCCAAGCATTGGTCGAGCTGATCTCCGTGGAGGCCCAGTAGATCCACCCGTATAAATTCCCAATAGCGTCTTTATTAAGACGAAGTGTGTTTAATTCGTCCTTCGCCGGCCAATACCAATCACTGTGTCCATAGGCTGTTGAATTATTACAAGCCTGTGCGGCCGGGTATGAAGACAAATCAGGGTTCAAAGCTTTTAATATCGCTATATTATTTCTACCGTCGGACACATCTGTCGCCCCTGTGGTATTAAAATTAGGTCCCCATATGTAACTTCCTGCATCACTAGGTGTAGTACGAAGAGTTGGACTGACATACACGGTATCGTCTGAACACACTGTTCCTACAGCTGGCGCCCCATCACAAATATCCGCAACATAAGTAGTCGTCCCAATAGCAATGTAGGGTGGTCCAAGTTCAGTTAAACTTGCCACCAACATGACATGACGAGAGCTATTAATACTAACCTTATAACCAACACCAGTCGGATCTGCTGGGATAGACGGAAGATATGTGGGGACCAACATAGAGAGATCTATCTTACCAACACAATCTATACCCGTAGAGGTAGCACTAGCCCCAGTGACACAAATATTCTTTAACTCTGGGGTAATAGTAGAAGGATAAGAACCATTATCAATATAATACTGGTTAAGGCCCTTGTTAATCTCAGTAATACCAACTTTTCTCTGTAAATCTCTGGATTTAGCTAAAGACCGGCCTGGGTTTATGGCAATGATGACAATAGCAGCGAGAATACCAATGATACCGATGACGAGGAGGATTTCAAGGAGGGTGAAGCCGGAGCGTTTGGTTTTCATGTAATTAAAAAGTTAATAATCATTAATAATACCTTACTATGATAACATATATATATTGAGAGTAAAAAAGGGCTTTCCACCACTTCTCCACAACTTATGAACATATAAGTGCCTTTTCCACAACTTGGACAATTTTAAATTCAGTATATAATCTACTGAGTATGACAGAAGAAAATAAAAAGCTTTGGCAAAGTGTTTTGTCTGAAATAGAATTATCTATTTCCAAAGCAAACTTTAATATGTGGTTCAAAGATACCTTTATCAGTAAACAAGAAGAGGGGACGGTCTTTGTGGGGGTACCAAACGTCTTTGTAAAAGACTGGTTGATTAATAAATACCACAAAAACATCTTAAAAAGTCTGCGCGACTTTGGTGAGCATATCCACGCTATTGAATATTTAGTGATAAAACCCGAAGGGAAAAAGGAAGTGGCGAAAGAAAACTCTTGTGCTGACAAACACGAAGAGTTACCTTTGCAAGATTTCTATATAAACAAAGAAGACAATTTAAACTCCAAATATACGTTTGAAACTTTTGTGGTTGGTCCATTTAATGAACTCGCTTTTGCGGCCACCCAAGCAATTATAAAGAGAACAGCTATTTATAACCCACTATTTGTTTATGGTAGCACCGGTCACGGCAAAACCCACTTGATCCAAGCGGTAGGTAATCATATAAAAACCAACAGCCCTAGTAAAAAAATATATTATTTAACTTCCGAAAAATTTACCCTTGATCTAATGAACGCCATCTCAGCTGGTACGGCTAACCAATTTAAAGAAAAATATCGAAAGTATGACCTTTTAATAGTTGACGACATTCAATTTTTTGCTGGTAAACAGAAGACGGAAGAGGAGTTCTTCCACCTTTTTAATAGTTTCTATGATAATAACAAGCAGATTATTTTCTCTTCAGATAAACACCCAAACTTCATCACCGGCCTAGAAGACCGCCTAAAATCAAGACTTAATTCTGGAATGATAGTGGAGATACCTAGCCCAGACTTAGAATCCAGAATACAAATATTTAAAATAAAGTCTTCCCAACTAAACTTTGTGATTTCTGATGAAATCATTGAATATTTAGCCTCTTCAGTAGAGGGAAATGTGCGAGAGCTTGAAGGAATATTAAATTCTATAATCTGCCAAAGTAAGCTAAAAGGGCGTGATTTAACCATAACCGAGATAAAAGACTTAATTAAAAACAACCTTAAACCAAAGAAAAACTCCTCTATAAAAGACGTTATAAAAACCATCGCAGAGTTTTATGGTATAACTGAGAATGAGATCTACGAAAAAACCAGAAAAACCGCTGTTCTTAAACCAAGACAGGTTGTTATGTATATTTTGAGGGAAGATTTTAATGTTTCTTACCCAACAATCGGTGAAAAGCTTGGTGGAAAAGATCACACTACAGTTATGCACTCTTATGAAAAGATAAAAGAGGATATAAAAACAAATTTTTCCCTAATCAGAGAGATTAGCCAGATCAGATCCATGATAACCTAGGAAAAGCTGGGGAAAACCTCTGGATTAAATGTTTAAGATTACGAAACAAAAAAGGAAAACATTTTATCAAGAAAAAGGACTTAATCTTTTATTAACAGGTTTAAAAAAATATTTCTTAAAAAACGATAGACCATATAGATAAAAAAACTTATCCACATATCCACCCCTATAATAC
>Ga0194056_10001082_pt1 | contig 14861 bp, 13 predicted proteins | sample SepL4413m_MetaG_FD_155458 | JGI IMG/M metagenome (GOLD analysis project Ga0194056, IMG submission 155458) | Anoxic zone freshwater microbial communities from boreal shield lake in IISD Experimental Lakes Area, Ontario, Canada - Sep2016-L442-13m | ecosystem: Environmental > Aquatic > Freshwater... | reverse complement strand
GTTATCCCGTCGGGAAGACGAAACGACGCCATGGCCTCCGGGGCAACGCCCCGGTTGACTCGCGATTCCGATTCGCGACCGACGGGATAACCGCGCACGCCGCGCACGCCAACACGACGCTCAGCGCGGCGGGGACGGATACCCCGTCGGGAAGACGAAACGACGCCATGGCCTCCGGGGCAACGCCCCGGTTGACTCGCGATTCCGATTCGCGACCGACGGGATAACCGCGCCCGCCGCGCCCGTACGAGCCGCATGGGTAGGATCCCCGACCGGCCCGCCTTGTTGCGGGCCCTTCACTGGCAGCGAACCAAGGGACGCGGGTGGATCTTTTCGAGTACCAGGGCAAGCAACTGTTCGCCCGGCACGGCCTCGCCGTGCCGTCTGGCGAGGTTGCCGATACGCCCGAGCAGGCAAAGGCCGCAGCCGAGGCAATCGGTGGCACGGTCGTCGTGAAGGCGCAGGTTCAGGTGGGTGGCCGCGGCAAGGCCGGCGGCATCAAACTCGCCAAGACCCCGGATGAGGCCTACGCAGAGGCCGAGAATATTCTGGGCATGGACATCAAGGGCCACACCGTCAAGCGCGTGTGGGTTGAGGCCGCCTCGGACATCAAGAAGGAGTACTACGCCTCGATCACGTTTGATCGCAGCGCGAAGATGCCCCTCGTGATGCTCTCCGCAATGGGCGGCATGGACATCGAGGGCGTGGCCGAGGAGCACCCGGACGCGCTGGCGCGTCTGCACGTGGACCCGCTCATCGGATTCCAGCAGCACGACGCCCGCTGGCTCATCTACCACGCCGGCATCGACGTGCCCGCCCAGAAGGGCGTGCTTGATGCACTCATGAAGTCGTACGAGGCGTTCATCGCCCTCGAGGCGACCCTCATCGAGATCAACCCGCTCATCTGGACCGAGGACGACCGCGTTGTGGCGCTCGACGCCAAGGTGTCGATCGACAACAACGCGCTGTTCCGTCACCCGGACCTGGCCGAGTTGCAGGAGAGCGTCACCGATGACCCGCAGGAGCGCATGGCGCAGGAGCGGGGCGTCACGTACGTGAAGCTCGACGGCGACGTCGGGATCATGGGCAATGGTGCCGGAATCGTGATGAGCAGCCTGGACGTGGTGGCCCTTGCCGGTGGCAAGCCCGCCAACTTCCTGGACGCCGGCGGCGGATCGAACGCCGAGGCAGTTGCCACGGCACTCGAGGTACTGCTCTCAGACCCCAAGGTGAAGTCGCTGATGATCAACATCTTCGGTGGCATCACCCGATGCGACCAGGTGGCCGAAGGCCTTCTGGCGGCGCTCGACACGCTGGGGGCAACACTCCCCATCGTCGTGCGCCTCGACGGGACCGCCGCTCCGGAGGGTCGCGCGATCCTCGCCGAACGTGCACCCGACAACGTGGTGATCGAGCCCACAATGCTCGCCGCCGCCACGCGCGCCGTCGAGCTCGCAAAGGAGGCCTCGTGAGCATCCTGGTCAACAAGGACACAAAGCTGGTGGTGCAGGGCATCACCGGCCGCGAGGGTCAGTTCCACACCCTCCGCAATAAGGCGTACGGCACCAATGTCGTGGCTGGCGTCACTCCCGGCAAGGCCGGGCAGGACGTTGAGGGCATCCCTGTGTTCAACACCGTGCGTGACGCGGTGGAGGCCACGGGTGCCAACACCTCGATGATCTTCGTGCCGCCGCGCTTTGCGACCGACGCGATCTTCGAGTCGCTGGGCGCCGGGATCGACCTGACGATCGCCATCACCGAGGGCATTCCAGCCCACGACATGATGCGCATCTACACGCACCTGAAGCGTGGTAACCAGACGCTCATCGGCCCCAATTGCCCGGGCATCATCAGCCCCGGCGAGGCAACCGTGGGCATCATGCCCACCGACGTCTTCACCCCGGGCCGCGTGGGCATCATCAGCCGCTCCGGCACGCTGACCTACCAGATCTCCAAGGAGATCGGCGACCTCGGCATCGGCCAGAGCTCGGTCGTTGGCATCGGTGGCGACCCCATCGTGGGCTCGTCGTTCATCGACATCCTGCAGCGCTTTGAGGATGACCAGGACACCGACCTCGTGGTGATGGTGGGCGAGATCGGCGGCGATGATGAAGAGCGGGCCGGCGTCTTCATCTCCGAGAACATGAAGACCCCGGTGGTCGGCTACATCGCCGGCTTCCAGGCTCCTCCCGGCAAGCAGATGGGCCACGCCGGCGCCATCATCACCGGCTCGTCGGGGACCGCCCAGGGCAAGAAGGACGCTCTCGAGGCGATGGGCGTTGAGGTGGGCACCAACCCCACCGAAGTCGCCGAGATGGTCAAGAAGCGCATCGGGTAGACGACTGTCCCATCTACCCCGGTTGCCACGGCGACCGGGGTGGATGCGGGTCTACACTCGCCCGCGTGCCTGACGTCATCTCCTTCGCCCGCGGTGCACCCGCACCCGAGGCCCTCGACGGCGACCTGATCGCCCGCTGCGCCGCCGGGGCGCTTGCCGACGACCCCACCGTAATCCTGTCCTACGGGACCGGTGGCGGATACCCGCCGCTTCGCGAGTGGCTCGCCCAGCACCACGGCACCACTGCCGACCATGTGCTCGTGACCAATGGATCGCTCGAGGGCTACGTCTTTCTTCTCGAGACGTTCCTCTCCCCCGGTGATCTGATTGCCCTTGAGGCGCCGACGTACGACCGCGCGATGCTGCAGGCGCAACTCCACGGAATGGAGATCATGTCCATTCCCATGCAGCTGGACGGCCTGGATGTTGACGCCCTCGCCGCCGCCTGCGAGGCCGGCCGCGTACCGAAGCTCGTCTACACCATCCCGAACTTCCACAACCCCGCGGGCACCACGATTTCGCTGGAGAAGCGCAAGGCCCTCATTGCGCTGGCCGAGCGGTACGACTTCTGGATTCTTGAAGACGACCCCTATGGCCGCCTCAGGTTTGAGGGCGACCACATCCCGGGCATCTATGAACTTGCCGGGCCTGATCGCGTGATGTTCTCGTCGTCGTTCTCCAAGACTCTGGCCCCGGGCCTGCGCGTGGGGTACCTCATCGCGCCACCCCAACTCATCGGCTCGCTCGTGAAGCAGGCCAACCGCACCTACATCTCGCCAGCGCATCTTCCCGAGGCCGCCGTGTACCAGGTGTGCGCGCAGGGCCTGTTGCCCGCCAACATCGCGCGGGTCACCGACCTGATGCACGTGCGTCGTAACGCCATGGTGGAGGGGCTGGTGCACATGCCCGCGGGCACCATCTGCACCCCGCCCGAGGGCGGATTCTTCATGTGGCTCGAACTGCCCGAGGGCATGTCGGCCGACGCCATGCTGCAGAGGGCCCAGGAGGCCGGGGTCATCTACGTGGCCGGGTCCGCCTGCTTTGTGTCGGGTGGCGCGAACACAATGCGGCTCGCATACTCCGGTGTCTCACCTGATGAGATCACCATCGGCATGGAGCGCCTTGGCTCCGTGCTGAACGCTGGCTGAGTCGGGTTTTCCGCACAGCCGGTCGCAATGGAACCCCCGGGTGACAGGTCCGGGCCAGGGTCGCTGCTAGGTTGACCCGCGTGCACGATGCCCCTTTCCACGCTTCCGTCCGATTGACGGACGACGCCCTGTCCGCTGACCGGCGGTCGTCCTGAGGTACCCGCATCGCATTGCCGTTGCCGGTCTCGTGCTGCTCACCGCGGCATCGTCACCAGCCTTTGCATCCCTCACGCGGAACGACGTGCTGGCAAAGGCGAAGGCTGGCGAGGACCCGAAGACCATCATCGCCGAGGCCTTCCCGGGTGGCGCCCTTCAGCAGATCGCACCCGCCCCCATCAAGGTGCTCATTGCCGACCAGGCACCGCGCGTGATCCTGTCGGGACAGACCCCACTCGTGCTCCGCGATGGCGGCAGGCGGCGCGCTCCCACGATCACGGTTCCCGCAGGTCACCGGATTCGCATCGTCCGCACGAAGCGGGCCTTCAAGGTGGACGACCTCGACAAGCCGGGGCGTGGACGCATCATGGTGGGCCCGGTGCGGCTCGACTCGGGCGCAGCCGACACCGGGATCCTCATGGCCGAGCCCCTCGACCGCCGGTTCCGCGGCACCATGCGTGTGTATGCATCTGACGGCCGACGCATGATGGTGGTCAACGAGTTGTCCACCGAGAACTACATCCGGGGCGTGCTGCCCGGCAACATGCCGCCCGAGTGGGGCGACGCCACGCCGAATGCCCTCGTGGTGGGCGCCGTGGCGGCCAGGTCGAGCGCACTCACCGCCCGGGCTGCCAGCACGAAGGCCGTGTTCAACGCCACCTCCGACGACCCGCTGTACCTCGGGCTGGACGGGGAGCGGGGTCAGACCAACATTGCCATTGATGGCAGTCCCCAGTGGACCGTCGTGATGGCCAAGCAGCCGTTTGAGGCGTCCTTCCCGGTGGTGGGCGGCGACATCACCATCTTCACGCCCGACCCGGGCAAGCCCGACCAAGTGGCATCGGCACCGGCCACCGCCGTGCGGGGCGCCAAGGCGGGTGCCACGGCAGCAGCGGTGGCGCTGGCCATGACCTTCCAGGGCACGCCGTATGTGTGGGGCGGGGCCAAGCCGGGCGGCTTCGACTGCTCGGGGCTCCTCTACTACGCGTTCGGCCAGCAGGGAGTGAGCCTGCCACGCGTGGCTGAGGATCAGGCACGGGTGGGCACCTATGTGCCGCAGAGCCAACTGCAGCCGGGGGACGCCGTGTTCTTCGCCGATTCATCCGGTTACATCCACCACATGGGCCTCTACATCGGCGGCGGCAAGATGCTGCATGCGCCTCAGACGGGCGACGTGGTGAAGGTGGTTGACATCACCACCGGGTACTACGCGTCGCAGTACGCCGGGGCGCGCCGCTACTCCCCATAGGGCACCACAGTCGGGAGACCCTGCAGAGAGGGGCCGATTGACCCGTAATGAGGGGCGTTTCCCCGGGTACCCCACGCCGTTGCTGCGCTAGCCTGCCCTGTTAGCGGGAACCCTCTCAACCAACCGGAGGTACGGGAACAGTGCGCACACACGACGTCGTCGTGGTCGGTGCCGGGCTTGCGGGAATGCGGGCGGCGATTGCCGCTCACGAGGCTGGCGTCGACGTCGCCCTCGTGACCAAACTGCATCCCGTCCGGAGTCACTCGGGCGCCGCACAGGGCGGAATCAATGCCGCCCTCGGCAACGAGACTGAGGACACCACCGACAACCACACATTCGACACCGTCAAGGGCGCCGACTACATCGGTGACCAGGACGCCATCGAGATCCTGTGCCAGCGCGCACCGCTCGAGATCTACCAGCTCGAGCACTGGGGCGCGGTGTTCTCCCGCCAGGAGGACAGCGGCAAGATCGCGCAGCGTCCATTCGGTGGCGCTGGCTTCCCGCGCACCTGTTACGCGGCCGACCTCACGGGGCTGGTCATCCTGCACACGCTCTACACCGTGTGCGTGAAGTACGACATCCCGACCTACGAAGAGTGGTTCGTCACCGACCTCGTCACCGGCGATGACGGCAATGCCGTTGGCGTGGTGGCCTACGACATGATCCATGGCACGATCGAGACGATCGGTGCCAAGGCCGTCGTGATGGCCACGGGTGGCGCCGGACGCGTGTACCGCCCCTCCACCAACGCGCACGCCTCCACGGGTGACGCCATGGGCATGGCGCTTCGCAAGGGTGTCCCGCTCAAGGACATGGAGTTCATGCAGTTCCACCCCACCACGCTCGCCGCCAACGGCGTGCTCGTGACGGAGGGTGCCCGCGGAGAGGGCGGGTACCTCCTGAACAAGGACGGGGACCGCTTCATGAGCAAGTACGCCCCCAACAAGCTCGAGCTGGCATCGCGCGACGTGGTGTCGCGTGCCGAGGCCACCGAGATCATGGAGGGACGCGGCATTGATGGCTGTGTGATGCTCGACCTGCGCCACCTGGGTCGCGACCGCATCATGGAGCGGCTGCCGCAGATCCGCGAGCTGGCCATTGCCTTCGCGGGAACCGATCCCATCGTGGAGCCCATCCCCATTCGGCCCGGTGCGCACTACCACATGGGTGGCGTGCACGTTGACAACTGGGGGGCAGCACCGCACATGCCCGGGCTCTTCGCCGCTGGCGAATGCTCCTGCGTATCGGTGCATGGCGCCAACCGTCTGGGCGGCAACTCGCTGCTTGAGGCCGTGGTGTTCGGCGCCCGTGCGGGCGAGGCATCTGCCGCCTACGTGCAGGAGCACTCCGCCGCACCCAAGGTGCCCAGCAACGCGGCAGCCGAGACCCAGGAGCGCATCGAAAACCTGCTGGCCCGCGACAAGGGCATTCGCCAGTCTGAGATCCGCGACGATCTGGCCGACGTCATGCAGGAGAAGGTGGGCGTCTACCGCTCGGGCCCCGTTCTTCAGGAGGCCAAGCGCACGGTCACACAGCTGCGCGAGCGCTTCCAGTCCGTGGTCGTGGACGACAAGGGCAAGACCTTCAACACCGACCTGATCCACACCCTCGAGACCGGATTCCTGCTGGATCTGGCCGACTGCATGGTGACCGGGGCCATCGCCCGCACCGAAAGCCGCGGCGCGCACTCGCGTACCGACTTCACGGAGCGCGACGACGAGAACTGGATGAAGCACACCCTTTCGTATCTCGATGACGGTGAGGTCCGTCTCGACTACTCCGAGGTGACCATGACCAAGTACGAGCCCCAGGTGAGGTCCTACTGATGCCTGAGACAACGTTCCGGATCTTCCGCTACCAGCCGGACTCGGGCGAGACCGAGTCGTACCACCAGGACTTCCAGCTGGAGCACGGCGAGAAGACCACACTGCTTGACGCCATCCTGCGTATCCAGAATGAGCAGGACGGCACCGTGGCCGTGCGGTACTCGTGCCGCAGCGCCATCTGCGGATCGTGCGCCTGCAAGGCCAACGGCAAGACAGTGCTGGCCTGCATGACACAGGTGGAGCACGTCAAGACCGACAGCGGCCAGGAGATCGTGCAGGTCGATCCCATCGGCAACTTCACGCCCATCAAGGATCTGGTGGTCGACATGACGCCGTTCTGGGAGAAGTTCAAGGCCGTCAAGCCCTTCCTCATTCCCGACGGCCCGGCACCGGAGAAGGAGCGCCTGGTGCCGAAGGCCGCGATGGAGAAGATCGCGAATGAGAGCAAGTGCATCCTGTGCGCAGCCTGCTACTCGGAGTGCAATTCACTGGCAGCCGACCCCGAGTTCGTCGGGCCGGCGGCATTCGCGTGGGGCTACCGCTTCGCAGCGGATGAGCGGGATGGCCAGCGCAAGAACCGCGCCAAGCTGTACTCGGGCGAGCATGGCGTGTGGGACTGCACCCGCTGCATGTTCTGCAACGAGCGCTGCCCCAAGGGCGTTGACCCGCGGGACGCCATCGAGAAGCTCGGTTCCATCGCCTTCCAGGAGAAGGTCACCAGCGACAAGGGTGCCCGCCACGCAAAGGCGTTCCTCATCTCGCTGCGCACGGGCGGCAAGCTGAACGAGATCCTCATCGCGCCCTATACCGACCCCCTCGGGGCCCCGTTCAACGCGCCGTTGGCGCTCCGAATGGCCCAGAAGGGCAAGCTGCCCAAGTCGCCCCTCACCCACAAGGTGAAGGACCGCGACCAGGTGAAGAAGCTCATCAAGAACGTCAAGGAGACGATCTAGTGCCGCGCCAGTTCGCGTATTACCCAGGATGCGTGGCCGAGTTCAGCTCGAAGGAGCTCAACGCGACCACCAAGGCACTTGCACCGCTCCTCGACATCGAGTTGCTGCCCATGCCTCAGGCCACCTGCTGCGGTGCGGGGGACGTGGCTGAGGCCAAGCCCAACCTGTACCTCACGCTCAACGTGCGAATCCTCTCCGAGGCCGAAGCCATGGGCGTCGACATCCTCACCATCTGCAACGTCTGCACGCTCAATCTGCGCCGCGCGAACAAGATGGTGAAGGACGATCCGCGCGTGCTTGAGGCCGTCAACGAGGAGCTCGTCAAGGCCGGCGCCCGGCCATACCAGGGCACCATCGAGGTGACGCACCTCCTGTGGTTCCTCGCCACCGAGGAGGGTCTGTCCCTGCTCGAGGCGCGTGGCCCCAGAGGCCTCAACGGCCTCAAGGTCGCCCCGTACTACGGCTGCCAGCTGCTTCGGCCGTCGTCGGTCATGGGCTTTGAGGATCCGGACCGCCCGCAGTCACTCGAGCGCCTCATCACGGCACTCGGGGGCGAGGTGTCCGACTACGAGGGCAAGAGCCGGTGTTGCGGCTTCCCCATCATCCTCGCCCGCGAGGAGGTGGCGCTGAAGGAGTCGCACGTGGCCCTGTCAGGTGCCCGTGACGCCGGTGCGCAGGTGATGGTGACCCCGTGTCCGCTGTGCCACCTGGCGATGGACGCCTACCAGCGCAAGACCGAGCAGCTGATGGGCGAGGAGTACGCCATGCCGGTGCTGCACCTTCCGCAGCTCATCGGACTGGCCCTTGGCCTTCCCACGAAGACCATGGAGTTCAAGCGCCATCTGGTGCCGGTGGACGAGGTGCTCTCAATCGTCGGCGCGTAACGCCCGCACCACCCACGCGGTATCGAAACGGCCCGGGCCCCGTCCGGGCCGTTTCCGTTTTCGCAGTCGCTACGGTTTCATCGTGCGCCCCACTCCGCTTACCCATGCCTCAGTGCGTGACCTGCCCACCTGCTGCACCGACTGCGTGTTCTGGCAGACGCTGCGCGGAGGGGCCGACTGGCAGCGCCGGGCCAGGTGGGCCGACCGCACTGAGCGCGACTTCGGCCCCTGGGGCCGCGTGCTGGCCGATGGTGACGAAGTGCGTGGGGTTATGCAGTACGGCCCCTCGGGTGCCTTCCCCCGCGCCAAGGTCCTGCCTGCAGGACCACCCAGCCGTGACGCCGCCCTGGTGACCTGTGCCTACGTCACGGGCGATGGCGCTGCCGACGCCCTTGAACGCCTGCTGCTGGAGGCGCTCGCCGACATCAAGACCCGGGGTATGACGGCCATCGAACTGTTCGCTATGCGCTACCCCGACGAGGTCGACCCGGCCGACCGCGCCAGCCTCAATCACACGCTGTTTGACCTTGACATGCTCGAACGGCTCGGGTTCAGCGCCGTGCGGAGCAAGGGGCAGGTGAGCCTCATGCGCCTGGAGCTCGGGGCGCTGGTACCAGGCATGGTCGATCGGGCTCGTGCGGCCATCGGCGAACTGCGACCCCTCCCCGGCCGCACCCCGCTGCCCGCATGACCCGTCGGCTCGCGGCCATCGTCGCGGCCATCCTCGTGTTGGTTGGGGCTGCCACGGCGGTTGGTGATCCGGCGCTCGAGCAGCTGCGTCAGGGCCCCGTGTACGTGAGCCCTGCGGTCACCGGTGCCGGCACGCCGGATGCCGTCGCCCGCCTCTCCGCCGTGGCAGCCGAGCTCGCCGCCAGCGGCCGGCCGGTTCGCATCGTGGTGGTGAACGGGCCCGTGGGCGCCGTGTCGATGCGCGACTACGCCGTGCGCCTCAGAGACGAGTTGGGCTTCGATGGAATGGTGGTGGCCGTGGCCCCGGGGCGCGCCGTCGGTGCGGCCGGCGACCGCAGCCAGGGTGCCGTGACACGCAGCCTTCGAAACGCCAAGGTGGGAGTGATCGCCGACCCAGTGGAGCGCGCCGCGGCCGCCGCAAAGGCTGCGGCAGGGCCACCACTGGCGCCCTCCAACAGCGACCTCGTACGTGCAGCGCTCGCACTCCTGGGCATGGCCCTGGTCGGTGGAACATGGGCCGCCGCATTCGGCATCCGGCGCGCCAATCGCCGTCAGCGGCTCATGCTCGATGATCGCAGCGCGCTCGCACGAGTGACGCTTGATGCCATCGGTGCGCGGCTCGATGTCGTGGCGGGGCTCCCTGCTGATCATGCACGCGCTGACGACCGATTGGATGCGGCCACGCGCGTTGCGCGTCGTGCGCAGGCCGAATTGGACCAGGCGGCCTCTGCTGCCGACGTGCTGCCGGCCGAGGCTCTGGTGGACGAATCGTTCAGGCTGCTGCGTGAAGCGGAGCACGAAGCTGACATTCCGTCGCCCATGGACCCATTCGAGGGTCTTTGCCGCGTGGATCCGGCGCACGGTCCCGCGACGGGATCTGCTCCCCTCGCCGATGGCCAGGTGCCCATCGCCCTGTGCGCCCCGTGCATGGCGCGTGTGCGCAAGGCAAACCCACCCCAGCGACGCATGGTCCCTGGCCTTGATGGCGACGTCCCCTACGACTCCATACAGAGGGATGCATGACCGAGCCGCCCGCGGCGCGATGAACTGCTGGCGTGCGGCCTAGAGCCAGCCGTTCATCACGAGGCTTTCGGCGATCTGCACGGCGTTGGTGGCCGCGCCCTTCCGCAGATTGTCGGCAACGATCCAGAGCGCCAGGCCGTTGGGGTGCGAGGCGTCGTTACGGATGCGACCGATGAACACCTCGTTGCGGCCGGCGGCGTCGCGCGGCAGCGGGTAGGCGTTGGCACGGGGCTCATCCACCACAACCGCACCGGGGGCCAGCATGAGGATCTCGCGTGCCTTGGCGGCGTCAAGCGGTTCGATGGTCTCAATGTGCACGGCCTGCGAGTGCGCGTACATCACCGGCACGCGTACGCAAGTGGCCGAGACGCGAAGATCTGGCAGGTGCAGCATCTTGCGGGCCTCGTTGCCCACCTTCACCTCTTCACCCGTGTAGCCCGAATCGTCGAACACGTCGATGTGGGGCAACACGTTGAACGCGATGGGATGCGGGTACACCTGTGGGTCGGGCTCGTCACCCACGAGATACCCGGCACTCTGAAGGCGGAGCTCTTCAATTGCTGCCTGACCCGTCCCACTCACGGCCTGATACGAGGACACGATGACGCGCTCGATACCCACGGCGTCGGCGATGGGCTTGAGGGCCACCACCAGTGGCGCGGCCACGCAGTTGGGGTTGGCGATGATCCCGGAGTGGTTCGCGATGTCGCTCTCGTTGACCTCAGGCACAACCAGCGGCACCCCGGGATCGGTGCGAAATGCCGATGAGTTATCGATGACCACGGCGCCGGCCTCGACCGCCGCAGGTGCGAAGTCCCTTGCCCGCTCCGATCCCGCCGAGAACAGGGCGATCTGGATCCCCTCAAATGAGTTCTCGGTAAGTTCCTGCACCTCAAAGGGCTTGCCCAGGTAGTCGATGATCTTGCCGGCGCTTCGGGACGAGGCCAGCGGGCGAAGCTCCGTGACGGGGAACCCCCGCTCCTCGAGCACGCGGATCATGGTGCTGCCCACGGCCCCGGTGGCGCCGACCACGGCGACGTTAAACACCGCGGCGCTCTGCCTCGCTGGCCAGATCGAAGGCCTCGTGCAGGGCGCGCACGGCGCGCTCGACCTCGGATCGGGCGATGACCACCGTGATGCGGATGGTCGAGGTGTCGATCATCTGAATATTGATGCCCTCGGCCGCGAGCACGCGGAACATGGTGGCTGCGATACCGGGGTTGGATCGCATGCCCTCGCCCACCAGCGTGACCTTGCCGATCTGGTCGTCCGACAGCGTCTCGCGATGCGGCAGGCGGTCGCCCATGGTCTCGATGACATCAAGCGCCTTCCGCAGGTCCGGAAGCGGCACGGTGAACGAGAGATCGGCGCGGCCGTCCACCCCCACGTTCTGGATGATGGTGTCCACGTTGATAAGTGCGTCGGCAAGTGCGGTGAACACCGCGGCAGCCACACCCGGCTGATCCTCCACCCCCAGCAGCGAGATCTTGGCCTCATCGCTCTTGTGGGCGATGCCCGACACGAATGCCCTCTCCATCATGGGAGTCTCCTTGGTGATCCAGGTCCCCTCCTCCGGTGCGAATGATGAGCGCACATGGAGCGGGACATCATGAAGCCGTGCAACCTCGACCGAGCGCAGGGCGAGGACCTTGGAACCGGACGCGGCCATCTCGAGCATCTCCTCGTGGCTCACGAGGGGCAGCTTGCGGGCACCGGGCTCAATGCGCGGGTCGGCGGTGAACACACCCGTCACATCGGTGTAGATCTCACATACGTCGGCGCCCAGCGCCGCGGCCAATGCCACGGCCGTGGTGTCGCTGCCGCCACGCCCGAGCGTGGTGACGTTTCTGTCCGCCGACACCCCCTGGAACCCGGCCACCAGCGCCACGTGCCCATTGGCCAGCTCGGCGCGCAGGCGCTCGGGCTTGACCTCGAGGATCTTGGCCTTGGTGTGGGCGCCATCGGTGAGGATTCCCGCCTGCGATCCGGTGAACGATGCCGCCTCGTGCCCCAGGTCGTGCAGGGCCATGGCCACGAGGGCGCATGAGATGCGCTCGCCCGTGGACAGCAGCATGTCCATCTCGCGCGGTGCCGGCAGCGCGGAGATCTCATCGGCGAGTGCCACCAGTCCGTCGGTGGTCTTGCCCATGGCCGAAAGCACCACGACGACATCGTCGCCACCCTCACGGGCGGCGGCGATTCGGATGGCGACATTGCGGATCTTCTCGGTGTCGGCGACGGATGAGCCGCCAAACTTCATGACCCTGAGAGCGATGACAACCTCCTCGGCCGGGCCAGCGGGCGATTGTAGTGCCGACTGGGGTCCGGCGTCGCCACGGGGCGCGGCGGTACCCCGTACGATCATCCCGTGACCGATCTCCCCGCAGTTGACATCACCTACGAGCGTCAGCACGTCAGTGGCCGGGCCGTGGCCATCGTGCGCGCATTCGTGATCATCCCTCTGCTGCTGTGGGCAGTGGTGTGGAGCATCTGGGCCCTGTGGAGCATCATCATCGCGTTCGTCATCGTCATCAAGGGGCGCAACCCGGACTGGTTCTGGGAACCGGTGAGCCGCTGGCACCGGTATTTCCTTCGCGTTGCCGGGTACGCGAGCCTGCTGGTGGAGGAGCACCCGGGGTGGAAGTCACACGGTGCGTATCCGCTGGATGTCCATGTGACGCACGCCCCCACGCAGTCCCGGTGGCTCGCGGGTGCACGCATCATTCTGAATGGGCCACTGGCCGTTGTCATCGCCGTGCTGCTGCTGGTTGACGTGGCCCTGGGTGTCATGCAGTTCACCGCTGTCGCCCTGATGGGCCACCGATCGGAGCGCATCATGCGCTGGCAGCTGGCCGCGCTCACATTCGAGTACCGGCTCATCGCATTTGCCATCGGGCTCAGCGACGCCATGCCGTATCCCGGCGCCCGGCGCCTTCCCTAGACTTCACGTATGGGAATCCTCCGCCGGGTCAGCGAAAAGGGTGGCGACTCCAGCCGCCTCAAGTGGGTGGGTGGTGGCCTGGTCATCGGCTTCCTGTGGGGCACCCTGATGTGGCTCATCACGGGAATGCAGGGCGATGCCAAGGTGTGGATGTACCTCGCGCTCACCATGGCAATGATCGGTGGTGGCATCGCAGCCATTTTCGGGGCGATGAATGCCCGCAAAAAGGGCGAGCGCATCACTCCCCGTATCGCCACAAAGGACAAGGCGGCCGACAAGGCCGCGCGCAAGGCGGCTCGCGGCAAGGGCGAGTAGCCCGTCGGGCGAGCGCGATGAGCGCGCGTCCCCTATCCTCGTCGTGTGACCGTGCTAGGCGGGGAGCTAGCGGTGCCCTGTATCCGCAATCCGCTACAGCGGGGCTGAACTCCCGCCCGAGGGTCCTACTCGGAGGCATGGGCTCGGATGATGTGGCATTGAAGGCGAGGTCCCATTCGGTGGGCGACCGTGAATCAGGTCAGGTCCGGAAGGAAGCAGCCTTAAGCGGACCCTCCCACGCGCAGTGGGGCCACCTCGCCGGAGTCATATCCCTGAGTTCCACTTCCCGGCAGGTACTCGACGGTGGGTGCACGGTCACACTTCCAACTCTCACGTGACAGATCCCGGACAGAGCCTCTACAACCGGTACCGGCCCCGCCGCTTCGAAGATCTCGTCGGCCAGGGGCATGTCGCACGCACGCTTTCGAATGCGCTCGAGCGCGGCACCATTGCGCATGGGTTTCTGTTCTCGGGTCCTCGCGGCACCGGCAAGACCACCACGGCGCGCATCCTTGCCCGGTGTCTCAACTGCCAGGCATTTACCGCGCCGACCGCCACTCCGTGTGGCGAGTGCGACTCATGCCGCCGCATCGGACATGACGACTGGCTCGACGTGGTGGAGGTTGACGCCGCATCGAGCGCCCGCCGTATCGACGAGATGCGCGAGTGGCTGGAGAGCGTGCGCTACGCCCCTGTGGTGTCCCGCTACCGCATCACGATCATGGACGAGGCCCACCAGATTCAGGAGGGTGCAGCCAGCGCGCTGCTGAAGACCCTCGAAGAGCCGCCACCGCAGCTGGTGGTCATTCTGTGCACCACCCACCCGTGGGACCTGCTTCCCACCATCCGATCGCGGTTGCAGACCTACACGCTGCGAAAGCCCGGTGTGGCAAACCTGCTCACCGTGCTCGAGCGCGTGGCGAAGACCGAGAACATCGAGACCACCCCACAGGCGCTCGACCTGGTGGCGCGCGCCGCCGACGGCTCATACCGCGATGCATTGGGGCTGCTCGACCAGATCTCGACCTTCGGTGGCGGGAAGGTGGACCTGGCCGATGCGCTCGACCTGCTGGGCGTGGTGAGCCGCGAGACCCTGTTCGACCTGGTTGACCTGATGGCGCAGGGCGATGCCGCAGGGGCTTTCGACCTGCTGGAGTCGTCGCTTGATGGCGGAGCCGACCCTGAGGAACTGATGCGCGGGCTGGTGACCCACCTGCGCCACGCCTGCCTGCTTCAGCAGGGTGCGCAGGTGCGCGAGGAGTGGGCCCTGGCGCCCGACGAGCTCGATCGCCTGCGTGCCCAGGCCAACCAGCTGAGCCCCGTGCAGGTGGTGCG
>Ga0194056_10001081_pt1 | contig 14863 bp, 14 predicted proteins | sample SepL4413m_MetaG_FD_155458 | JGI IMG/M metagenome (GOLD analysis project Ga0194056, IMG submission 155458) | Anoxic zone freshwater microbial communities from boreal shield lake in IISD Experimental Lakes Area, Ontario, Canada - Sep2016-L442-13m | ecosystem: Environmental > Aquatic > Freshwater... | reverse complement strand
CTTCTCGCCAGCCGACGCCCCGGGCGCCGGCTGGCGAGAAGTGAGGCTCGTCCGTTACGGCAAGAGCGCCGCCGTCCGCCTGCCGACCATCGACTGCCTCTGGTACGGGGTCCCCGGAGAGCAGCCGGCGCGCGTCGTGCTCGTGCGCGAGGGCAAGCGCAAGGCGGGCTTCGACGTCGCCCTCGTCACCACGGACATGGAGGCGTCGCCCGAGCAGGTCGTCGCCCGCTACACCGGGCGCTGGGCGATCGAGGTCGGCTTCCAGGAGGCCAGGCAGGCGCTCGGCGTCGGCGAGGCGCGCAATCGCACCGAGAAGGCGGTCCTGCGCACCGTCCCCTTCGGCATGCTCTGCCAGAGCCTGACGGTCGCCTGGTATGCGCTCAACGGCGAGGCCGAGGAGGACGTCAGGCGGCGGCGCCTCAGCGCCCCCTGGTACCGGCAGAAGCGCCGGCCCTCGTCCGCCGACATGCTCGCCGCCCTGCGCCGCGAGATCGTCTCCGCGGAATATACGCAAGGACCGCCGCGGGAGGGCAGAAGCGCAGAAACCACTCAGCCGATGCCGCACTCAGCGCGACCGGCCGCTTGAGGATGCGAGACTCGAGGGGTAGAAATCAGAAACTCGAGTTCCTAACGCACCGCGGATAACCTGCGCGGGCTGCGGCTCCAAGTTACTACAGAGACCGTTGGTCGCGTCAGGTTGACGCGCTTGTTATGTGCCTGCGCCGGCCACCGGTCTGCTTCGATGCTCACGCATCCAGTCGACGGCGAAGTGCACCAAGTCCCTCTGCCGCATCAGTTTCGCGGTCGCGTTGCCGACTTTGCCGACCTGGCAAGCACCGGTCGTCTCGAACGCAGCCCCGATGCCTTCGAAATCATCGCTGTCGAGATCGATGTCTCGGTAGCGCGCCCACTGCCTCACACCGTCCGTCTGCACCGGGGCGAAGCAGTCCAGGTGGGGTCTCCCATCGACGTCGGCAAGGTACTCGGCCAGATGCAGTGACGTGTTGTTCCCGTGCCCGACGCCCAGCAGCAACACGTACCCGTCAAGTTCGTGCAGTCGCCCGAGGGGACTGTCGAGGTCCATGGAGAAATCGAGCTTCTCGCCGGAAGTGATGTACTCACTCGCCCGACCCAGGGCAGCGAAGGAGTAGTTCGGATGCAGGCTCCTGGTCACCCCCGACTGCTTTCGGAAGACCTCAGGAATCGTGCCCATCCCTTTCGCCGGAGTCATGAACCGATCAAAGGCCGGCATGCTGTCTCGAATGCTCTGCCACCACGCTTGCGGCACCGGTGGGTGCTCCCACTTCGCGGGATCCGACAGGTCCCCCGAGTGCGTTGGCATGACGAGAGTGCCATCGATTCCGAGCGCCTGCTCAAGCGCGAGCACAACGCCGACTGCTCCGCCGCACACCCATCCGATCGAACTCAGGGATGAGTGCACGATCACGACCATTCCTTCTGTGACGCCGAGAGCATTCAGATCCCTGCTCAGGGAGTCCACCGTTCCCGGTCCCATGAGGGTCCGATCGATGGCATCCGACTCACTCATCGTGCTGCCTCAACCCCACAATCCCATCCGAGTTCCCGCAAGCCAATCGCCCGCCCGCGCACATAACGTCCAGCGCATAACCTGCGCGGGCTGCGGCTGCAGTGTATCGCGGCGCTCGGGCGCGTCAGGTTCATGCGCTTGTTAGGCCGTGCCTGATGGACGCGGTCGGTGGTCTTGCACCCACTCCGAACTCAGGATGGCGAAGACCATGTCGTCGACCCATTCACCCTTGAACCACAGGCTCTGGCGGAAGTGTGCCTCCTCGCGAAAGCCGACGCGCCGGAGCAGAGCGATCGAGGGGACGTTGCGCGGATCTGCGGAGGCGGACACGCGATGCTTGTCCAGCACGCCGAAGAGATGGTCGAGCAACGCGATGACAGCCTCAGTGCCGATGCCGCCACCCTGTTCGGCCGGGGCTACCGTGAAGCCGATCTCGACACTGCGCGGCTCATCTTGCAGGAAGTGCACGCCGAGGTCGCCCACGAGCAGACGGTTGCCGTGCCGGCGAATCGCGAACTGGAACCACGAGCCCGGGGTATCAAACTCGATGTCGTTGATGCCCTCGATGAAGTCCAGCGCCTCATCGACGGATTCCGGCAGCCACATCTGGTAGCGGGCGACATCAGGGTCGGAGCGGTACCGCGAGAGCGCGGGCGCGTCCTCCACTCGCAGCCGGTCCAACGTCAGGCGCTCGGTATGAATCTCAGGCGAAATCAAGATGCCGATCTCCCCCGCATCGGCCTAACGCGGTGCGCATGAGCAGCGAGCGCCGCCGCTCATGCTTGCGCCTAGCTTGCCGCGAGCCTGTTCGATGCGCTTGTTAGGCATGCCGCCACCTCACCGCTGCGAGTGGATCCACCGCTACCGGGTGACAGGGCTTCAGTGGCGCCCGGGAACGACCGGCAGCACTACATGCGACGGGCGATGCGGGTCATGGAAGACGCGCTGGTGTGCGACCACCGCTGTCGTCCCCCGTAGGAGTGACTCGGCCGTATTCAGGTTGCGATCGTAGCGGTCGAAATCGCTGCTCGACACCTCGACGCGCAGCCGGTGCCCGGCGGGCACCCGGTAGGCGATCGACCACATGTCCACGCGAACCTCATAGACCTGACCAGGTGCGAGCAGCTCGCGGCCCTTCTCGGGGCTACGTAGACTCATGCGCTGGATGCCGTCCTGGATGAGGTTGACTCCTCCGTCGGGAAACACGTCGACAAGGGCCACAGTGAAGTCTGTGTCGACGGCGTCGGTCGCGACATGGAGCACCGCGTGCAGGTCACCGACGATCTCGAGCGGCACAGCAAGCACGTCACTGCTGTAGACGAGGACGTCGGGGCGCACCTCAATGGCGCGCCGATCGCCCATCGCGAACGAGAACTCGTAGGGGTCGGTGCCGACCGTCCAGGCGACCGGGTCAGCCGGGTCATAGGCGTACTCGTCGGGCGCCTCGTCGCCGGGCAAAGCCGTCACCAGGCGCCCGCCCTCCGCCGACGAGCCATCGCCGGCCAGGAACCAGGTCTGCGGTTCCACGCCGGCCGGCGGCCAGCTGTCCACCCGGTGCCACTCGTTGGCACCGAGCACGAAGTAGTGCACGAGACCGTCCTCGCCGAAGCCGTTGTCGAGGCCCATCAGGTAGCGGTCGAAGAACGCCTGATAGGTGTCCCAGCGGTAGGTGCCGTCCTCCTCCACCGGTAGGATGCCAGTCCGCTCGGTCGGTCCATAGGGACCGTCGTGGCACCACGGCCCGATCATCAGGTAGTTGCGCCCTCCGGAATGGTCAAGCTCCCGGTAGCGTCGCCAGTCGGCGAGCTGCTGGCCGAGGTAGTTGTCATACCAGCCCGCCCAGTGGAGGATCGGGATGCTGATCGCCTCGTGCTCCTCGCGCCGACAGCGGTGCTCCCAGAAGCGCGAACCGGGGATCGGGTAGCCGACCATCTCGTCGAAGTAGTGGTTGGCGAGACCCGCCGCTGCCGCCATGTCGGCCACCGGCAGGTGCCAGGCGTCGACGCCGGGCAGCTCCTTCCCGGGGTCGTCGTGCTCCTGCGGGGCGACCCACCATATGGCCCAGTAGGCCTCGGCCGCCAGCTTCAGGCAACCGGCGCGGTAGGAGCCCTCGTAGCGGTCGATGGGGAAGTCCCCGGGAGCGATGCAGACGAGAGCCGGCTGTGGCAACGTCGCCGCCGCGTAGGTGGTTACCGAGTAGTAGGACTCGCCCATCAGCGCGACGCGGCTGTTCGACCACTCCTGGTCGGCGATCCATTCGACAGTATCGTAGCCGTCCTTGGCCTCACTGTCGGGGTGGCCGGGGTCGAATACGCCACCGGATCCGTAGGTTCCGCGCACATCCTGCGCCACGAAGGCGTACCCCTTGCGAGTCCAGAACTCGCCCAAGGCCGGCAGACCGCAGAAGTCCCCGCTCTTGCCGTAGCACAGACGCACGAGGATCGTGGGAACCGGTCCTTCGGCCGTCGGCAGATAGGCGTCGGTGGCGAGGCTGATGCCGTCGCGCATCTCGACCATCACGTCGCGCAGGACGCGATCGACCGTCGTGCGGTCCGGCGTGGTTGAGGGAATTTCGTAATCCATGACAGTCCCTTCGGCGATGCCCAACGTGTTGCGCATGAGCTGCGCCGCATTCGCTTGCCTTTCGACCCGAGCGTACCTTCCGCGCGGCGTCTGCTCGATGCGCTTGTTCGAACGACGCTACCTAGTCGACCAGATGATCACAGTAGTGACGCGCCATGAGGAAGAGCCACGGTATCTGGCTTCGCTGCAGAAGTGAGACGTTGTAGTCGTCCGGAACCACCTCGGTCGACACAATGGCGCCCAAGTCCTCGATTGCATAGGGGTAGTCAGTAGCGTCTGCCTGTCCCGGGGCAATGCAGGCGCGAATCAGTGCAGTCATGACCTCGAGGAAACACAGCTCTCCGCCCAGGTAGCTCCACCAGTCGAGGCCGATGCGGGCAGCCGCGCGCACGGTGATGCCCCCGTCGACGAACTCGGAATCCCACCGACCTGCTGGCGGCACGGTTGCGGAACTGCGCTTCTTCTCGTCGATGTTCCTGAGGATGTGCCAATCCTTCTTGTTGGATTGACGCTTGGTGCCGTACAGGACACCGTAGGTGAAGTCGATCTCCTTCGCTCGGGCGTCCGACGCCCAAGTCTCGAAGTTGTTAACCACGGCGTCCGCGAGATTCTCACTCATCTCATCATTGAGGCATCGCGGGCCGCTCTTGAGACTGGCGACAAGCAGCTTCCTGCCGGCCCTGGTCTTGCCGTCGAGCGCGGAGTAGGGCGTATGCATCCCGCTTGGCACGCATTCCCATCCGTAGACCGGGAACACGACCTCCTCCACCATTCTCCCGGCTGAGGTCTCCATGGATGACAACTGCTTCGCCGGGAGTATGTCGCGCTCAATCTCGCTCACCTTCGAGTAGCTCCTCTGACGAGCGTGGATCAGAAGGACGAAGGGGCTCGTGTTGAATGCCTCAAAGGAAGAGTCCGACTGCGGCAGTGACGCGACGTGGTCATCCACCTTCCGGCGGAATCCCGTCTCCATCGCAAGCACACGCTGCTGAGCCGCGGGCTCCGCATCGACGCTCTTCAGACCAGACAGGAGCACCTGCCGTATCAGAACCGTCGGCTCAGGCCGTGGGAGTCCAAGATGTCGTGGCATCGATCTGCCCCTCCCCCAGGGCTCGGGTTCTGCGGACGGTCTTTGGCGCCGCATAGTCCGAAAGCCCGTTGTCGCCGTCGCCGTTGCGAACGAACGTCTTGCCGTTCTTGAACCACTGCCTGGTGCGCACGTGGGACTGCAAGTAGATGACCCGGGGTTCGAGAACTCTCTCGGAATCGGGCATCCAGTCATGTGCTGCCAGTTCTGCCAGAGCGTCCCCCAGGACTCGTCCCGCAACGTGGCCAAGCCGTGTGGGAACGGCGTTGCCGACTTGCGCGTACTGCTTGGAGATGGTGCCGCAGAACTCCCAATCGTCTGGGAACCCTTGGATCCGAGCGTGCTCGCGAATCGACAAGGCTCGCGTTTCCGTCGGGTGACAGAGTGAGGTGCTCGCGTGGTTGGGCATGGTCACCAAGGTCGGGCAAGGCAAGTCCGGCGAGAGGCGACGCCACCAGCCTGAGCGGCCTCCCTTCGCGTGCCACGCCTTTCCCATCGACTCCTTCTGAATGGGCTCTGGCAGACTGCGCCAGTTGGATCCAGGGGGAACCATCTTCAGATACCCCTTCTTCCGGGGGCTGAAGTCCAGCACCGCTGGATGAGGGTCATGCAGCCCGGCCAACGCGTCTCCGAGCGTGCGCCACGGAGCAAGTCCGTTGTTCAACGAGAGTCCCGGCAAAGTCAGAGGGACGTCTCCGTTGGCCTGACCGTGAGTAGGCGCCGGGAAGTCAACCTGCGCATTGAATCGGTTGCCGATGAAGATGGCGCGTTCGCGCAGCTGAGGAGCGCCGTAGTTGACTGCGTTTACCTCGAAGATGTCGAGATGGTAGCTATCGCCTGGAAGTTGTGAGAGATCCCGGGCGAAGAGCCGAACAACCGAGCCTGGTTGTTCTTCATCTGAGAGAGGTGGGCCACCCTTCTCGGGCCTGTCAGCTATCGGCCGGTGCCGAAGCGCCGCAGACAAGAGCCCGCGGACGTTCTCCATGAGGAAGAACTTCGGCTTCAGTGCATCGATGAACCGCAGGTACTCCCAGAGAAGCGTGCCCCTTGGATCCTGCACCGTTCCTCGCCGACCCGCAGTGCTGAACGACTGGCAGGGGGGGCCGCCCACCACCAGGTCAACCTCACCGGGGCTCAGGCCAGCCGCAGAGAGCACGTCCTCGGGCGATATGCCGCGTATGTCGCCCTCGAACACACGCAGGTCACGAGTCAGTCGTCCCGCGTCCCGGTTGCGCCGAATCGTTTCGCAGAAGTCCGAATCCACCTCAACGCAGGCGACAACCTCGAAGAGGTCGGTGCTTTCGAGTCCGATGTCGAGCCCCATGCCCCCCGAGAAGAGGGAAATCGTCTTGAACGTGGTCATGCAGCCAATCTAGCAGGTCGGTGTGACGGCAGCGAGTCTGCGTTTCGTCGAACGCACCGCGGATAAGCTGTGCGCGCAGCGCTCCCAGAGTGATGAAGACCTGCGGCGCATCAGCTTGATCCGCTTGTTAGGTGCATCCCTACCACAGTGCTGGGTCACGCAATGAGGCGACACACTCCAACCGCAGCGGCGATTCCGGAATCCCACGCTCGCTGAGCACAACGCCCTGCCATCCCAAACGGTGCTCGATGTCGTACGGAGGAATGCATCCTTCCGCGGCAGCCACGGAGAACCCGAATCTGCCGTAGTACTCAGGGTCCCCGTAGACGAGCAAGAGGTCGACACCCATCTCCGAGAGTTGCCGCTTTCCATCCTCTACGAGCAGTGACCCCACACCACGCTTCTGGTGTTCTGGGCGCACTGCCAAGGGCGCCAGGATGTAGACCCCAAGACCGTCAGCAACTCCGGTGCTCACGGGGCTGAAAGCCACATGTCCTATCGCACTGCCGCCGACCTCTGCGACCAAGGCGATCGTCGGCGGCCTCGTGCCTTCTGACAGCAGATCGACAGCAAGCTTCGCGACGATCTCCCTCTCGTCTGCGCCGAACGCCGACAAGTGAATATCGCGAATCGCGTCTCTATCGGAGAAGGTTGCCTCTCGGATGCGCATGATTGCACCTAACGCCATTCTGCAGTCAGCGTAAGACGCCCGACGCAGATGCCTGCTTCTGCGTATGACCCTACCATCAGGTTTGGAAGGGCGACATATGCAGTCTGTAGAAGACGCTGCGGACAAGCGGCTGTCAGCTCGCCTTCGGCTCCTGCTCCAACCTCTCGGCGATCCACGCCTTGATGATCGTCTGGCGCGTAACGCCGAGCCGCTTGGCCTCGCGATCGAGCGACGCCACCATCCACAGCGGGAAGTCGACGTTCACCCTTTGTACCTCACGATTCGGGCGCCTGATGGTGCTCAGGTCGAGGTACTGGGTGATGTCCTCTTCACCGTCGTCGAACTTCTTGTCGAACTCACTGGCCTTCATAGATGGTCATCTCCTCCCTGCGGGACCGTCGCACCGAGATCAGTCGCACCTTGCCGGCCCTGTAGGTGACGACCGCCGACCAATGCTTGCCGTCGATCATGCCGACCACCAGAAACCGCTCCTCGCGATTGCTGCACGCCTCGCTCTCAACGAGCGACGCATCGAGCCACAGGGCTTGCGCCTCTACGAAGTCGATGCCGTGTTTGAGTCTGTTGATCCGGCTCTTCCGTTCGTCAAACTCGAACCACGGCAGACGTATCCATTCTTCATCCATAAAGTACGCCTTCTCTGACGTCCCGACAAGGCTCCTGATCAGAGTGCGTCCAGCGGGCTGCGCACGCCCTGGCCGCCGCGATTGAGCACGTGGGTGTAGATCATGGTGGTCTTCACGTCACTGTGGCCAAGGAGCTCCTGGATCGTGCGGATGTCGTAGCCGGTCTCGAGCAGGTGCGTGGCGAACGAATGGCGCAAGGTGTGGCACGTCGCGTGCTTGGCGATGTCCGCACGCTCGACGGCGTCTTTGACGGCGCGCTGGACGATGGAGGGGTGCACGTGGTGACGACCCTGCTCCCCGGTGCGCCGGTCGATCCAGCGACGCTGCTGGGGGAACACCCATTGCCAGCGCCACTCGGCCGGCGCCCGCGGGTACTTGCGCGCGAGCGCGTCGGGGAGCAAGACGCTACCCCAGCCGGCGGCGAGGTCCGCCACGTGCACGGCGCGCGCATGCTGGAGTTGCTTGCGCAAAGCCGGCTCCAGGGCGCGCGGGAGCGTGGTGACGCGGTCCTTGTCGCCTTTGCCACTGCGGACGATGAGCTCACCGCGCGCCATGTCGAGGTCGAGGACGCGCAGGCGCAGGCCCTCCGTGAGCCGCAGGCCCGCGCCGTACAGAAGCGAGGCGCTCAGCCAGGGGGCAGCTCCGGCGTGGCCCGCGTCGCCGAGCTGGTCCAGGAGCGCCTTGACCTCCTCGCGCGTGAGCACGACCGGCAGGCGCTTGGGCGTCTGCGCCCGGATCAATTCGCTGAGCTCACCGACTTCGCGGTGAAGCACGTGCCGGTACAGGAAGAGGATCGCGGAGAGCGCCTGGGTCTGCGTCGAGGCGCTGACGTGCTCCTCGACCGCGAGGTGGGTGACGAAGGCGTTGATCTCCGGCTCGGCGAGCTCCGCTGGATGTCGCAGCCCGTGATAGCGGATGTACCGCCGCACCCACTGGCAGTAGGCCTGCTCGGTGCGGCGGCTGTAGTGGCGGGCGCGCAAGGCGGCCTGCATCTGGGTGATGAGCTCGGACACCGCCTCAGTGTGGCGGGGGCGGCGCCCAGGTTCAACGGGTGACGGGGAACGTCAACCGGGCGGCGGCCGGTGCAAGCGAGGCCGGGCCGCCGCGTTCTCCGTGCGCGTCACACCTTCTTGACGCCCGCGATGAGCTTGCTCACCACGTCCTGGGCGTCGCCGTACACCATGCGCGTGTTGTCGGCGTAGAAGAGCTTGTTCTCGATGCCGGCGAAGCCGGCGCCGCGGCCGCGTTTGATGACCACGGCGGTCTGCGCCTTGTCTACGTCGAGGATCGGCATGCCGTAGATGGGGCTGCCCTTGTCGTCGCGGGCCGCCGGGTTGACGACGTCGTTGGCGCCGATCACGAGAGCTACGTCGGCGGTGGGGAACTCGCCGTTGATCTCGTCGAGGTCGTAGATCATGTCGTAGGGTACGCCGGCCTCTGCGAGCAGCACGTTCATGTGCCCGGGCATGCGTCCGGCGACCGGGTGGATGGCGAACTTGACCTGCACGCCCTTCTCCTGCAGCAGCTTCGCCAGCTCCCACACCTTGTGCTGCGCCTGCGCCACCGCCATGCCGTAGCCGGGCACGATGATGACCTTCTGCCCGAAAGCCATGTTGATAGCGGCGTCGTCGGGGGCCATCTCCTTCATCGCGCCCTCGAGGGCGCCGCTGAGCTCCTGCCCGCCCTTGGCGCCGAAGCCGGCGAAGAGCACGTTGGCCAGGGAGCGGTTCATGGCCCTGGCCATGAGCTGCGTGAGCAGGAAGCCCGCGGAGCCCACCACGGTGCCGGCGACGATCAGGGCGGCGTTGCCGAGCACGTAGCCTTCGAAGGCCACGGCCAAGCCCGTGAGAGCGTTGTAGAGCGAGATCACGACCGGCATGTCGGCGCCGCCGATGGGCAGCGTCATGAGCACGCCGTAGAGCAGCGACAGGCCGAAGAAGAGGCCCAGCGCAAGCCCTTCGGGCCCGGTGAGGTGCCCGGTGTGCTGCAGCGTGACGATCACGGCGAGCACGATGGCCGCGGCCAGGACCAGCAGGTTGACGATGTTCTGGCCGGGAAACAGGAACGACTTCTTGATGAGCCCCTGCAGCTTGGCGAAGGCGATCATGCTGCCCGAGAACGAGATCGAGCCGATCAGCGCGCCGATGATGGCGAGGATGGCGAAGCTCGCCGACATGGTCGTGGGGTGCATGAATTCGGCGGCGGCGATCAGCGCCGCCGCGCCGCCGCCCATGCCGTTGTAGATCGCCACCATCTGCGGCATGTCTACCATCGCCACCTTCCTGGCGGCCACGTAGGCGATGACGGCGCCGATGGCCACGGCGATGACCATCAGCAGATAGTTGGTCATGTCGGGCTCGAAGAAGGTGGCCACCACGGCCACCAGCATGCCGACGCCGGCCCAGACGATGCCGCGCCGCGCCGTGCGCGGCGAGCTCATGCCCTTGAGGCCGAGGATGAAGAGGACGGTGGCGGCGATGTAGCTCGCCTGGATGAGGTCAGCCCTCATCGCCGCCCGCCTTGGCCGGCGCCTGCTTTTCCTTCGTGCTCTTGAACATCTCGAGCATGCGCTCGGTGACCGCGTAACCGCCCACGGCGTTGGCGGCGCCGAGCAGCACGGCGACGAAGCCGATGATGCGCTCCGGCGTGGTGTTGGCTCTGCCCAGCGCCACCATGGCGCCCACGACGACGATGCCGTGCACGAAGTTGGAGCCGCTCATCAGCGGCGTGTGCAGGATCACCGGCACCTTGGAGATGATCTCGTAGCCGGTGAAGGCGGCGAGCAGAAAGATGTAGACCGCGGCGAAGCCGGTGATCATGGCGCGCCTCCTTCGACGAGCGTGCGCACGGCTTCGTTGACGATGGCGCCGTCCCGGGTGAGTACGCTGCCAGTGAGGATCTCGTCGTCCCAGTCGAGGGCGAGCGCGCCCTCCTTGATGAACGGCGTGAGAAAGTGCATGAGGTTGCGCGCGTACTGGTCGCTGGCGTGCGCCGGCAGCATGGCGGGGATGCCGAGCGGCCCGTAGATGAGCACGCCGTTGGGGTAGTCGTACTGCTCGCCGGGCCGCGTGAGCTCGCAGTTGCCGCCGCCTTCGGCGGCCATGTCGACGATCACCGCACCCGGCTTCATCTTCTCGACCACGGCCGCGCTGATGAGCTTCGGCGACGGCCGCCCGGGGATGGCCGCCGTGGTGATCACCGCGTCGGCCTGCACGATGTGCTGGTCGACGATCTCCCTGGCCTTGGCCTTCTCCTCGTCGGTGAGCTCGCGGGCGTAGCCGTCCTTGACCTCGGCGTCGATGCCCGTGTCGATGAAGCGCCCGCCCAGCGACTGCACCTGCTCGCGGGTCGCGGCGCGCACGTCGTAGGCCTCGACCACAGCGCCGAGGCGCCGCGCCGTGGCGATTGCCTGCAGGCCGGCCACGCCGACCCCGAGCACCAGTACCTTGGCCGGCCGCAGGGTTCCCGCGGGCGTCGTCAACATGGGGAAGTAGCGGCCGGCCATGCAGGCCGACATGAGCGCCGCCTTGTAGCCGGCGATGGAGGCCTGCGAGGTGAGCGCGTCCATGGCCTGGGCGCGGCTGATGCGGGGAAGCAACTCCAGGGCGAAGCTCGTGACCTTACGGTCGCGCAGCGCCCTGATGGCGTCGAAAGCCTTGTACGGCTGCAGGAGGCCGATCACGACGGAGCCCTCGCGCAGCAGCTCCGCTTCGGACGGCGAGGGCGGGTCGACCTTGAGCACGACGTCCGCGGCGAAGGCCTCGGCGGCGGTCTCGACGACGGTGGCCGCCGTGAGCTCCTCGTCGCGCAGGTGGCTGAGCCGGCCGGCGCCACGCTCGATGAGCACCTCCGCGCCCAGGGCCTTGTACTTCTCGGCCACGGCGGGCACGAGCGCCACCCGGGTCTCGCCGGTCGCGGTCTCCTTGGGCACGCCTATACGAACGGCCATCGCTCCTCCAGCGTCAGAAGGGCCCCGGAAGGGGGCTCCACGATTGGGTTCCCACGCGGGACGCGGCGAAAACCTTGCGCGGCCAGTGAAAACGGGCGCCGCGCGGACGGGCCGCGCTGCAGAAGCCGCGAGCACGGGCCGCGCGAAAGGGCCGCGGGGACGGGCCGCGGAAGGCGCGCGCGGACGGCGGCAAGGACGGGGCGCGCGATGCCGGCCGTCAGGCCGGCAACCGGCGCACGGCCACCGACACCGAGCCGAGGCCGACGTGCGTGGTGAGCACGGCGCCGGCGCGCACCACCGGGATCTCCCCTCCCAGGCGCTCGGCGAGGCGGGCGGCGACGAAGTCGGCGCCGGCCTGGTCGCCGCTGTGGACGACCATGGCCCGCGCCGGCGCGCCGTCCGCGTACTTCACGGCGCGCCTGACGACGGCGCTGAGGGCGCGGTCGAAACCGAGCGCCGCGCCGCCCTTGCCGGCCCTGCCCGTCTCGTCGAAGACGATGATCGGGGCAAGGTGCAGGCGCTTGAGGGCGCGCGCCATGCTGGGGCTCACGCGCCCCCCGCGCACGGCGAAGTCGAGCGAAGCGACCGTACCGAAGATGCGGATCTCGCGCTTCACCCTCTCGACCAGCGCGGCGACCTCGTCCAGGCCGGCGCCGGCGGCGATCGCCTCGCCGGCGGCCTCGAGCAGGAGGCCGGCGCCCACCGAGACCGCGCAGGAGTCGATCACCCGGATGCGCCCCGGGTCGACCTCGCGGGCCGCGGCCTGCGCCGCCTGCACGGTGCCGGACATCGCCCTCGCGATGTGCACCGACACGATGCCTTCGCGGTACTCCAGCAGGCGGCGGTAGGTCTGCACGAAGTCGGCGACTGCAGGTTGCGACGAGCGCGGCACGCCGCGGCCGCTCGTCACGCGCTGGATGAAGCCGTCGAGCGTGATGTCGACGCCGTCGAGATAGCTCTCGTCGCCCAGCGTCAGGGTGAGCGGCACGGCCACGACGCCGAGGCGGAAGGCGACGTCCTCGGGCAGATCGGTGGTCGAGTCGGTGACCAGGGCGATGGTGGCGGCGCGGCCCTCGAGCTGCTGCAGTACCATGTCGTCGATCTTGCTGTGCTCGACGACGCCCAGCGCGGCCACCGTGGCGAGGAACCTCTGCGGCTCGTTGGTGTGGATGTGCACGCGCAGCCGCCGCTCGCCGCCGGCCACGACCAGCGACTCGCCGAGGCCCAGCACGGCGGCCATCACGGCGTGCCGTGACAGCGGCGCCTCGCGCGCCGCGAGGAGCGCCTCGGTGCAGTAGCGAAAGCGCTCGTCGATCTCCTCGTGCTCGAGGGAGAACGGCGGCAGGCCGTGCGGCGGCGCTTCGACGGGCGCCCAAGCCGTCTCGCGGCCGCGCAGCGACTCGATGATCCCCTCCAGGAAGTAGACGAAGCCCTGCCCGCCGGCGTCGACCACATGGTTGCGCGCCAGCACCTCGAGCTGGCGCGGGGTGTCGGCGAGCGCCACGCGGGCGGCCACGAGGCCGCCGTGCATCATCTCGGTGAAGTCCTCCTCGCCGGAACGGCGCCCGAGCTCGCGCGACCACGCCTTGAGCACCGAGAGGATGGTGCCTTCGCGAGGGTCTTGCAGGGCCGTATAGGCGGACTCCGTCCCCCTGCGCGCCGCGAGGGCGAACTGCGGCCCGTCCACCTGGCTGCGGCGCTCCATGCCGCCGGCCAGACCGTGCAGGAACTGCGCGAAGATGGCGCCCGAGTTGCCGCGGGCGCCGTCGAGGGCGCCGTCGGCGGCGACGCGGGCGGCGGCGCCCACGCCGTCGGGCGAGGAGCCGCCGAGCCGCGACGCCGCCGCCTTGAGGGTCGCGGCCAAATTGGCGCCGGTATCGGCGTCCCGCACCGGGAAGACGTTGATGCGGTTCAGAGTCTCCTGCTCGCGCACCACAGCGAGCGCGCCGGCGCGGAGCACGCGCGAGAAAGCCGGGCCGTTCAGCGTGCGTACCATGGCCTTGGGTCGCCCTTCGGGTCGGGAGGCTGGCTGCGGCAAGTGTACCGGTTCTTCGGGATCCAGGGCACGGACGCGCCGCGGGGCGACGCCCGGAGACGCGGCCTCAGGCGGGCGACGCCCGGAGACGCGGCCTCAGGCGGGAGCCGCCCGGAGACGCGGCCTCAGGCGGGAGCCATCCCCAGCTTCTTGAAGGCCTTGCGCGCCGCCTCGGCGACGGACTTGTCCGGGTCGCCGAGGGCCTTGCGCAGCGTGTCTGACGCGGAGGGATCACCGATCTTGCCCAGCGCCTCGACGATGATCATGCGCAGCAGCGGGTCGGGGTTGTGCATGGCGACGCAGAGCGGCTTGACGGCGACCGGGTCGCCCATCACGCCGAGCACGTAGGCCGCGTCCTGGCGCCGGTGCAGGTGTCCCTGCTGAACGATGAAGATGAGCCGGTCGCGGGCCGGTTCGCCGATGATGACGAGCGCGTCGCGGGCGGTGTTGAGCTGCACGATGTTCTTGGTCTGCAGCCGCTGGATGACCTTGTCGAGAAAGCCGGTGAGGGCGCGGCGCGCGTCGGCGGCCACAGCCGGATCCTTCTTGTACCTGGCCGCCCGCACGAGGCGGTCGATCTTGCCCTCGGCCTCGAGCCTGGCGACGTTGGGAGGTCCGAACAGTCCCACGGGTGTCTCCTTGCACGTGAGGGGGCGCCCCAGCGGCGCCTGCGGCACAGTCTACCGCAGCACGCGGTTGGCGACATCGAGGAGGCGCGCCGGCAGGTCGCGGAAGGCGCGCACCGGGAAGACGTCGCCGTGCCCGGCGTCGGCGAGGCGGCGGCAGAGCTCGGGGTTCATCTTGTAATCCTCGGTGAGCAGCACGTGAAGGTGCGGAAAGCGGTGCGCCAGGGGCAGCGGGTCAGCGCCGGCGGTGACCACCCCGTCGGTGATCAGCAGGCCGCTGCGCCGCGGGTTGCGGCCGCGTTCCAGCTCGGCGGCGCCGAGCTCCAGCGCGGCCGCGATATTCGTGTAGCCGCGCAC
>Ga0194056_10001077_pt1 | contig 14935 bp, 11 predicted proteins | sample SepL4413m_MetaG_FD_155458 | JGI IMG/M metagenome (GOLD analysis project Ga0194056, IMG submission 155458) | Anoxic zone freshwater microbial communities from boreal shield lake in IISD Experimental Lakes Area, Ontario, Canada - Sep2016-L442-13m | ecosystem: Environmental > Aquatic > Freshwater... | reverse complement strand
CAAATTCACAACTCCAACTAATCAAACTACATTACAACTCTGGCCGGATGCAAAGAGTTTTGATTTAACTAATAAAACTTTTGAAGCAAAGGGAATTGGTAAGGATACGCAAACTACGAAAAATATAAAAGTTTATACAAACAACTTAACTAAATTTTCCAGCAAAAATACGTCGACTTCTATGAATAGCTTTCAAGATATGTACTCAATGCTGAAAAATTGGGTTGGACCGGAATGGTGGTTTAATGTTACAGGAACATATCAAAAGGATGGTTCATTTTTAGCTAGTGAAATTTCTATGGGTGGTCAATAAATTTATTAGATTAATTTAAATCCTTTCTGTCATTCCCGCGTAGGCGGGAATCCAGAGAATTGAAAAAACAACATGAATTATAAAAAAGGTTTCGTCATTCCACTCATAATTTCCATAATAGCTATTTTGGCTATTGGTGGAGGTTTGTATCTTAAGAATACGGCGAATAATTTTCCATGTTGGCCACCGTTTTGTTTTCCTGGTAGATTAGCACCGATATCAACATCTACTAATCCTATTATTGGTGGAGATAAAGATGAACACGGTTGTTTAGGTCCAGCCGGTTATTCTTGGTGCGAAATAAAAAATAAATGTTTGAGAGTTTGGGAGGAGAAATGTGAATCTATTACAAATAATAATATACCAACTTTTACAGAAAAAGATTTAGAAAATGGATGGTACTACGGAAATCTTGACCAAAAAAAACTTGGAACTCCGTCAAACTGGGTTCATATTGGTGACGGAACAAGAAGTGCTAGTTGGAGTGCTCCCAAAAATAATTCCTGCATTCCAAACTGGCAATGTGGTTGGGGAGTATGTAAAAATGGTTATCAAGGAATGACCGCAGTTGATTCAAATAATTGCGGACTGTCATCAACTGGCGTGAATATTATGTGTCCTGCTTTGGCGAGAGAGTGTTCATCACAATAGTTATGTTATTAGTTAAAGGTTAGAAAGTGATATATAATTTCTTAACCCCAGTGAAATATCCGCCTTTTTCCACCGACAGGATGAAAAAGGCGAAGAAAAGCTCAGAAGCTTTTATTTCACGGGGTAAAGATTTTCTAAAACTCACTGTGTTCGTTAAGAAAATCATTTATGTCCACATCCGTAGAACAAATAAAAGAAAAGTTGAGTATTGAAGATGTTATCGGTTCTTACATTAAATTGGAAAGAGCCGGCAACAGCCTCAAAGCTAGGTGTCCATTTCATAATGAAAAGACGCCGTCTTTCTTTGTGTCTCCTGATAGAGGAGGATATTATTGTTTTGGTTGCGGAGTTAAGGGAGATATTTTTACTTTTGTTCAAGAATTTGAAGGAATTGATTTTGTTGGTGCTTTAAAAATTCTTGCAGACAGAGCTGGAGTTCAGCTTGAAAAAATTTCTCCGAAAGTCGCTGATAAAAAAGAAAGATTATATTATCTTCTTGAAATTACTACAGAATTTTTGGAGAAAAATCTTCAGAACGAAGAAATCCCACTAGATTATTTGAAGAAAAGGGGACTCACAGAAAAAACTATCAAAGATTGGAGAATTGGATATGTTCGTAATGAATGGCGTACTATATATGATCATTTAAAGTCAAAAGGTTTCCTTGATGAAGAAATGGAGCGAGCGGGGGTGATTAAAACAGAAGGTCAAAATACTTATGACAGATTCCGTGGAAGAATAATGTTTCCACTTTTTGACAGTGCTGGAAGAGTTATTGCTTTTTCTGGAAGAATAATGCCTGCATTTGATGATGGTAAAGCTGGAAAATATTTGAACAGTCCACAAACAGAAATCTTTGATAAATCAAAAACACTTTACGGATTTGATAGAGCTAAACTTTCCATTCGTAAATTAGATTTTTCAGTTCTTGTCGAAGGTCAGATGGATATAATAATGTCTCACCAGGCTGGTTTTACAAACACCGTGGCATCTTCTGGTACAGCACTTACTGCTGAACACTTAAAACTTCTCAAAAGAATTTCAAATAGAATAATAATGTCTTTTGATTCTGATAATGCTGGTGCAAAAGCAGCTGAAAGAGGTTGGGCGCTTGCACTTGCTTCTGGAATGGAAGTTAAGGTTGCTGCGATTCCAAAAGGATTTGATCCTGCTGATTTGATTTTGAAAAGCAAGGAAGAATTTAAAGAGGTACTAAAAAATGCAGTTCATATTATTGATTTCCTTTTGGAAAGAGTTTATCAAGAAAATACCGATGAAAGGAAAATTGGTATTGCCATAAAAAATAAAGTTTTGCCGTATCTTTCACTTATAGATAGTAATATTGAAAAATCACATTATGTTTCAAAGATTAGCGGAAGGACAGGTATTAAGGAAGAAGCCATCTGGGATGATTTGAAAAAAGTAAAGTTGGATGAAGATTATATTTCCCGTTCGACAGGCTCAGGGCAAGCAAAAGAAGAAAGTGTGGAGAAGACGGTCGATAAACTCCCAAAAGGTTCAGCAGAGAGAAGTTTAGCATCGATTATAGCGTTAGAAGAAAGTAGAAAGGTAAAAGTTTTAGATCCCTCGCTTGTTAGAGAAAAAGTTAAAAATATTCTCAAAAGTGATGAATATGACTTACTTGATGAAAATATTAAGAAGATGTCGGGTGAGCTTGCTTTTGAAGCAGAAAGTTATTACGGGGATTTAGATGAAGTAAAATTTAATAAAGAATTGGATTATATCCTGCTAAATTTGCAGGAAGATATATTTAAAAAAGAATTGGACGATCTCATGCTCGAATTAAAAAAAGCCGAGCATGCTAAGGAAAATGATAAAGCGATTTCAATACTACAAAGGTGTAATGAAATATCGAAAAAATTACATCAAATAAAAACAGACAGAAATAAGATTAAGTTATAAAGAGTATATTATAGTTAGAAAGTTGAGTGACAATGATATCTAACCCCAGAGAAATTTCCGCCTTTTTCCACCGACAAGAGGAAAAAGGCGGAGAAAAGCAAAGAAGCTTTTATTTCACGGGGTGATGATTTTCAAACTCGCTTCGCTCATAAGAAAATCAATCATGAAAAAAAATAAAAAGGTTAAAAAAATAAAGAAAGTTAAGACAAAAGTTATCAAGAAAAAGTCAGTTGAAAAAATTGAGAAAAAGGTTGTTAAAAAAACATCAAAAATTGTGATACCAAAAGTATCCACAAAAAGAAAACTTTTAAATGACAGAGCAGGAAAACTCATCACAAAAGGAAGAGAGCGGGGTTTTGTTACATATGATGAGATTATGAAAGAGTTTCCTAGAATTGAAGACGATATTATTTTTCTTGATGATCTTTATAATAAATTTCTCGTTGCTGGAATTGATGTACTTGAAGGTGGTGGTATGCTTGAGGTCAATGATGAACAAATTAAAAAATATGCTTATTCTGGAAGATCTTCAGATGCAAATTATGATTCAATTCAGATTTACTTAAAAGAAATTGGACAATATCCTCTCATAAGTGCATCGATGGAAAAAGAGCTTGCTAGAAAAATTTTGGCTGGCGATACTGAAGCAAAAAATCTCCTCGCAAAAGCAAACCTTAGACTTGTTGTTTCTATCGCGAAAAAATACGTAGGAAGAAGTGCCGACCTTACACTATTAGACTTAATTCAAGAAGGAAACCTTGGACTTTTTAAAGCTGTTGATAAATTTGATTGGACAAAAGGGTATAAATTTTCAACCTATGCAACTTGGTGGATAAGGCAAGCAATCACAAGAGCTCTTGCGGATCAATCAAGAACAATTCGTGTTCCAGTGCACATGGTGGAAACAATCGCAAAATACAAACAGGTTTACAGAAGACTTTCTCAAGATTTGGGTAGAGAACCATTACCAGATGAGATTGCAACAGAAATGGGTCTTGAAGTTGAAAAAGTCTATATGATAGAAAAAATTGATCAGGATACTGTTTCTCTTGAAGCACCTGTTGGTGATGATAGCGATGATGGTAAATCAACACTCGGAGATTTTGTTGCTGATGATAAAATACTTTCTCCAGATCAAGAATCTTCACGTAGAATTCTTTCAGATCAAGTTAAAGAGATTCTTTGTGATCTTTCACTTAAAGAAAGAAAAATTCTTGAAATGAGACATGGTTTGAATGATGGTATCACTCACACACTTGAAGAAGTTGGAAAGGAATTTGGCGTTACTCGTGAAAGAATTCGTCAAATTGAAGCAAAGGCTCATGAAAAAATAAGACAACATGAAAAGATAAATAGACTGCAGAATTATTAGGGGAGAATGTTGAATATCGAATGCTTGCCCGACTAAAATTCATTCTGATGAAATTTGGCGGGTTAAATATGGAATTTTCTGTCATCCCGTTGCACCACAAGGGCACTTCCATTTTCTAATCGATTCGCTCAAGAAAATTAGGTCGAGAACGGGATCCAGAAGAATTACCTGAATCTCCTCCGAATAAAGTAGTGCGAAGCACTTCCAATAAATCCCCACCTTAGTTAAGGTTGAAATTTGGGTGTGGGACCCAAATGAAAGACCTTGAGTATTTAGTACTCAAAAAGCGAAAGGTGTACTGATCATGTAATGATGGGTGGTGAGTCTGCGAACCGGGGCGGTGAGTTTAGATGAGTACCGAGTCGGCGAGGGGAGTGGTTTTTAAAATGCCTATTGCTTGCTATTTAATCTAAAATAGTGCATAATAGAAGTATCAGTTTAATAAAGAAGACAGTTTAATACCAATTCGCCAGAGGCGATTGGCAAATGCCTCGCGAACATAACAGTTCAACAGTCAAATAATAAAATGGGAGATTATAATAGAGGAGGAGATAGAGGAGGTTTTAGAGATAGCCGTGGTGGTGGATCAAGATTTGGAGGCGGAAGAAGTGGCGGTGGTTTTGGTGGTAGCCGTGGTGGTGGATCAAGATTTGGTGATAGAGAAGTAGTAATGCACGATGCTGTTTGTGATGACTGTAAAAAAGATTGTCAGATCCCTTTTAAACCAAGTAGCGACAAACCAGTTTATTGTAAAGACTGTTTTAATAAAAGAGGAGGTCCAGCAAGAAGAGATGATTCAGCTCCAAGAAGAGATTTCAACGCAAGACCACAAAATGATTTTAACTCAGCTCCAGCTAGAGTAGGTGGAAATGATGATGTTAAAAAACAATTAGAATCAATGAATGTTAAACTCGATAGACTTATTAGTGCTATTGAAGGAAAAGTTAAACCAGTTTCAACTCCTGTTGTTAAAACAGAAGAAAAGAAAGTTGTAGAAAAGACATCTGAAAAAGCAAAAGCTCCAGGGAAGAAAAAGGTTTCAAAAAAGTAGTTTTATAAGAAAATAATTTTAAAAGTGGGCTAAGTAAAATAATTATCTAACCCCAGTGAAATATCCGTCTGCGACGGAGAAAAACTTAAGAAAGTTTTTATTTCACGGGGTGATGATTTTTATAATCGCTTTGCTCATTAAAAATCAATCATGGCAAAAAGAGCAAACCAAGATATTAAAAACAAAACTTCTCGATCTCACAAAACAAAAAAGAGATTAGCTATTAAACATGCACGTTTAGCTTTGAAGAGAAAACCTCAACCACAGGCAAAGAAGGTGAGAAAATCAAAATAAGGGAGAATGTCGAATAATGAATATTGAATAAAAAAACAAGTCGGAATTTCGCAAAGCGAAATTCCGACTTGTTTTTTGTTATGTTTAGATGTAGCATATATTTAGAATAGATCTTCGTCAAGAAGTCGTATAAACACAAAAAAGGGAGAATAATCATGATAGTCGGATCAATCTCTGATACCCACAGTGACAAGAATAACGCGATTCCTCACATTATGAAGGAATTCAAACGGCGAGGAGTAGAGCTGATCGTGCATTGTGGAGATATCATTTCAGATCATATCAATGCGGAACTTTTTGGTAATTTACCGGTAATTTGTGCACTGGTAGATGATCAGGGAGAAGAACCCGCATTTTTGGATCTATCATCAAAAAAACCTTCAAACTGGGAATTCACCAGGACAGGTAAAAGATTCACAAGAATATCTAAATCGAAGGTTTATGTTGGTCACAAGCTTAATCTGAACTTTCTCAGGTGACTGAGGAAAAGTTCAATGAGATTTTGACCAATCTTCGTGAAAAATGTGATGGTCTCAGGATAGTCTTTGGGGGACATCTACATTTTCAAACTTACAAACAAGGACAGCTTGTAAGTTTTATCAATCCCGGAGCCGTTGAAGACGCTTTGGGTTGGGGATATGAATATGCCATTCTGGACACCGAAATCAATCAGGTTGTCTTTGGCAGAATTCTGCCAATACCTGATGATCGTCCAACATTTAGTATCGGTGTAATATCAGACAGTTTAGATATCACACATCGTGATCCAAATTATTGGGCACGCTTGGCTCAAGAATTCAAGAGTCGCGATGTTACAAAGATTATTCACTGTGGAAATATTGCAATTGAGGATATAGGAAGAAAGGAACTAAAAGACTTTATTGTACATTACGCAATCCGGTCTGATCAGGCATATAAACATTCAATTCTTGTGAAGGAAGGTACGATTCCTGAAAACTGGAAAGTAATCTCTGAGACAAATTTGGACAAAGGTGCGGCAGTAGAAATCAACGGCTACCGCTTCTACGTTCAACTCAATCTTGGTCTTGAATTCATAAACGTAAGCGAATACGGTATGGACTTGAAGGCCATGAAAATCAGAGATGCCTATCCAGAGACTGAGTTTGTGCTTTGCGGGTTTACTCGTGAGGCACTGCTCGTCGAGGGACAGCAGGTTATTACCATTAATCCAGGAGATGTGAATACGGATCGAAGTTTTGTGGTTATCTGTCTTCCTCGGCATGAGATTACGTTTGGTCATGTACCACTCGATCCATTGCCGACCGTTGTATAAAAGTTAGCAGGTTGAATGATTACAATTTGTTCAACCAAAAGAGGGGGAATACCACCCCTCTTTTTTTGTTTAAGAATTTTTGTAATATCTATCAATTGCAACTATAAATAGAATACATAACTCCCACCATCATCTATATCAAAAATATTATCTAAAAAATCATTCGACAATTTTGGCGAATGATTTTTTGTTTCTATTTTTGTTATTTAAATGATATTATATCTATAATATGAAAAAATTAATATTTCTTGATACAGAAACAACAGGCAATGAAATTGGCAAAGATCGTCTGTGCCAAATTTGTTATAAATGTGATGAAAAATTAAAAACAAACTACTTCAAACCACCAATTCCAATATCAGTAAAAGCTATGAGTGTTACTCATATCACAAACAAGATGGTGGAAGACAAAGAACCTTTCGAAAAAAGCGAAACCTCAAAAGAATTACAAGTATTACTTAAAGATGGTATTTTAGTTGCTCATAATGCAAAATTTGATATTGCAATACTCGAAGCTGAAGGTATCACAGTTTCCAATTACATTTGTACTTTGAGGATAGCTAGACATTTTGATGAAAATAATTTAATTCCAGAATATGGATTGCAGTTTTTGAGATATTTTCTTGATCTTGAAATCGAAGGTGGTGCTCATGATGCGGAAAGTGATGTAAAGGTTTTGTTTGCTGTTTTTCAAAGACTTTTAGCAAAAGTAAAAGAAAAAATACCGAACGAAGAAGAAGCAATAAATAAAATGATAGAAATTTCAAATAATCCAGTAATTTTCAAGAAATTTAATTTTGGTAAATACAAAGGGGAATTGGTTGAAGATGTTTTTAAAAAGGATCGTGGATATTTAGAATGGATGTTAAAGACCAAGCTCGCAGATGGAACAGATGATGAAGATTGGATTTATACTTTGAAGTATTTTTTGAAGGTTTGACATATATATTTTTGTTTGTTATTATGTATATAGAAAGGTTGGAATTACCAACTTAGTTTGTTCTCAAGTGTATTCAAACAAAAGGAGCTCCACAAAATGCATAAGATTAGAAAAGCAAAGGTCCTTTGGACAGATGAAGAAATTCATTTGGCAACCAGTGAGGCTGTGAAGCTTTCACTGAAAGATAGTGATTCTATCTGGCCATTTTTTGCCGAAGCGCAGAAAGTTCTTCCTCCCGATCGTCAACGTTGGATTAATGGCAAGAACAACATCAGTAAAGAACTTGTTGAAAGGTTTTGTCAGCTTAGGCAGGAGATTCTCGAACAAGGAGTGCCTTTCGAAGTTCAGATTGAAGGACCTCCGACAATCAAGGAATTACAGGTAGAACGTCCGCGTCAGGAGATCCTAGACACGATCACAAATGCGGAGCTAATGGAACTAAACGCAAGACGTTTAGCGACATTCGCTGGAAACATCGCCCTTTTCATGGACATGTTTTCAAAAATGATGGTCAAAGCGGATGTAAAACCACTACCCGTTGCCATCCAGGAACAACCTCCTCAGCAAATCAAACCGACTGTTGCTGAACAGGTTGTTGCTCCGACCAGAAAGAGGCGAGTACTTCTGTACGGCTTTTTGCCCGGACAGGAAAAAGAAATCCGTGAAAGGAGTAAGGATTTCAACCTAGAATTGATGTTCCGGGAACACAAACGCCAATGTCATAACCTCCCTTACACCTGCAGTTGGTGTTTGGTGATGAATAAGCTAAATCACCCATCATGGGATAAGTTGAATAAAAAATACGGTTCGAACCGGATTAAACTTATCGAGGGGGTTACTGCGGCTTTAAAAGAACTCGCAAATATCAACTCTCAGATTGGTATGGGGATTCAATAGGTCACGATTCTGAAGACACCACCCTCGACGTTCGCGTCGAGGGTGTTTTTTTAATCAAAAAATTCCATAAATTTTTCTGGATCAATCGAAATTTGATTTATCCTAATACTTAAATGTAGGTGAGGGAATTCTGCATAACCAGTTTGACCAGAAAGACCAATAACTTGTCCGGGCCTAACCAATTCACCAACATTTACATTAATTTTAGACAGGTGCATATAAATAGTTGAAAGACCCAAACCGTGATCAATAACAATACTTTTTCCATAAGTTTGATAATTTTTCGCAATACGAACAACGCCACGATTCATAGCAAAAATTTTTGTGCCGGTTTTGGCACGCAAATCCAAACCTTTATGTGCGATATTATATATTCCAGTTTGTCTAGTGTAACCATATTCATCAGTAATAAAAGGACCTGCAACTGGCCAAATAAATTTATCAGTCCAAAAAGCTTTTTTACCGGTAAATGTTTTAGCAAGTTCTGTATTTTCTTTGGCAAGTTCAGAAACAACAGCTGTTTGATTGCTAGGTGAATTACCACCAAGTTTATCTGGAACAGCCATCGGTTCTACTTTTTTGGGCCTTTCATTTACCGTGAGATTATTTTTAATTATTTTGCCATTAGCGAGAATTACTGAAACTTCATATACATTTGGTTTTTGATAAAGATCAACAGCCAAAAATGCAGTTGGTTTATTTTTATATAAAAACATATTTAATAACTTTTTATCATAGGTAATATTTTTAATTTCAGAAATTTTAATATTTTCAAATGTTATTATCACTGGTTCACCTTGAATTGCAATTTCTGGTTTTAAAACAAAAAATGGGGTAGTTGTTGAAGAAGCATAAACACATTTTGTTAATGAAAAGAAAAATATAACAATCGCTATTTGTAAGACAATTTTCTTCATATATACATTATACTACTATTAAATATATTTGTTTCTTTAAATTAATGCAGTATAATATTAGACATATGAACAATACATACAATTGGTATTCTCAATTAATCAAACCTACATGGTCTCCACCGAGTTGGCTTTTTGGACCAGTATGGACTTTTCTTTATGTTTTGATAGCAATTTCTTTTGGAAAAGTTTTTTGGATGTTATTTAAAGGACAAATTCCTTTTATAGTTGTCTTGCCTTTTATATTAAATCTTATTTTCAATTTTTCTTTTACACCGCTTCAGTTTGGATTGCAAAATAACATTCTTGCAGGAGTGGATATTCTTCTTGTTCTTGGAACACTTATTTGGGCAATGATTGCGATTTATCCTTATGCACAGTGGATTTCTTATATTCAAATTCCTTATTTACTTTGGGTTTCCTTCGCAACAGTTTTACAATTAACAATAACTTATTTGAATTTATCTGCGCATTAATTTTAAAAAATATGACAGAAGAAAAAAGTTTTAACAGAATAATAAAAATATTTTTATCTTTAATTGGTATTGCTGTCTGTTTGATCATAGTTATTTTTATCTTAAGTTTTGTAGATAATAATCTTATTTCAAATAATACAAATCTTTCTGATACAAAAACTCTTGATCCTAAAAATATGTCTTATCAAGTTTTGGGAGAAACTTTTAATTTAAAAAACGGTAAAGCAGAAAATGAGACTGTTGTTGGGTCAGCGACAAAAAACGTACTCAGAGTTTTTGGTGAACCAGTTTTGGGTGATTTAAATGGTGATGGTATTACTGACGCTGCAGTTCTTCTTGAAAATGATCCTGGTGGAAGTGGTTCATTCTTTTTTGCTGTCCTTGTTTTAAGTGATGGAAATACCTTTAAACCAACAAATACGATGCTATTAGGAGATCGTATTGCACCTCAGACAGTAGAAATACAAAATGGTGGAGCGGTTTATAATTTTGCAGAAAGAAAAGCTGGTGAACCTTTTACAACTCCGCCATCAATGGGAAAAAGTGTTTGGGTATATTATGACAATAAAACTGGAGAAATTGGTGAACTTGTTAAAAATTTTGAAGGTGAATCTGCGATTGCCTTAACCGAAGCACAGGCCAGAGTTATTGCCGAAAAATCTTGTATAAAAGGTGGTGGAGCTTTAGGTCCAGGAATGCACAATAAAGGCACTCAAACTTGGTGGTATGATGCAAACTTGAATGCAACACGAGAGGGTTGTAACCCTGCTTGCGTCGTAGACGAAAAAACAGAAACTGCGGAAATCAATTGGAGATGTACTGGGTTGGTAAATTAAATATACCAATATACTAATGGTACGAATGATACGAATGGATACGAATAAATTCATTGAAAAATTTTCTAAAAAAATACCGCCCGAGCACTTGTGCTCGGGCGGTTATTTATTTATTGTCTATCTTTGGGAGCAAAACACCCCACCTTTAGGTGGTCCTTTCAAGATTCTGGTACTTATTCATCAATACATGGTTTGCTTCGTCGCAGACTTCTCGCAAAGACAGAGATAAAAATACGTGTCGGTCATTGCGAGGAACAAAGTGACGTGGCAATCCATCTTTATCCCCGTTTTAGATATAGGAATTTATTCTTATCAAAAGCTACCAGCTTTCAGTCAGTAATAGTTTACTATCCAAAGTATAAAAACTAAAATTATGCTAAAATTAATGGATGACTTTTGAAGAACAATACAAATTATTAAATAAAGAACAAAAAAAGGCTGTAGATACAATCGATGGTCCACTTCTTGTTATTGCAGGTCCTGGTAGTGGAAAAACACAAATATTAAGCATGCGAGTTGGAAAAATTCTAAAAGAATCACAGATTCTTGCTTCAAATATCCTATGCCTGACCTTTACAGAATCAGCAAGCGTAAATATGAGAATTCGCTTAGCCTCACTTATTGGTGGAGAGGCATATCGCACAGCAATACATACTTTCCATAATTTTTGTGTAGAAATAATTCAAAAGTACCCAGAATATTTTTATAGTGGTGCATTTTTTTCTCCAGCTGACGAACTAACTCAAATACAAATCTTACAAGAAATTTTTGAGAAACTTCCACAAAGAAATCCTCTAAGATCAGAACATCCTGAACAAGGTTTTGTTTTTCTTCGTGATTCTTTAAAGATTATTGGCTATTTAAAAAAAGCTGGAATTTTACCAGAAGAATTTAGAAAAATTATAAAAAATAATCAAAAAATTTTACCAGAAATAAACTCTATTTTAGAAAAAGCATTCATCGATAGACTTAGTAATGCAAGTATTGATAAAATATCAAAAGCTGTAGAAGAAATTTCTTTACTTTCAGAAAAAAATTTAAAAGATAAAGATTCATCTATTTTATATAATCTTACTGAAGCAATAAAGATTACTCTTGAAAAAGCAGTATCTCTTGCCAAAGAAATAGACAAAACATCTCCACTTTCTGCTTGGAAAGAAAAATGGTTAAAAAAAGATGATGAAAATAAACCAATTTTCAAAGATACAACAAATATCGAGAAGCTCTTGGTCCTCTCTGATATTTATGAAAAATACAGAAACACAATGCACGAAAATGGTTACTATGATTTTGACGATATGATACTTGATACTATTGGGGCACTAGAAAAAAATCCATCACTTAGATATCAGATTCAGGAACAATATCAATATATTCTCGTTGACGAATTTCAAGACACAAATGATGCACAAATGCGTCTTTTAGAGCTTATTACTGATGCACCTGTTCATGAAGGACATCCAAATATTATGGCTGTAGGTGATAATGATCAAGCTGTTTATAAATTCCAGGGTGCCGGACCATCGAATTTTGATGATTTTAAAAAACTCTATAAAGATGTACAAGTTGTCGCAATGACACAAAATTATCGTTCAACTCAAGATATTCTAGATATTGCAACTCATATTATTAAAAAGGGTGGAGAAAGACTTGAAAATATTTTACCAGAAATTGAAAAAGTGCTTATTGCTTCAAATCCTAAAATAAAAGAAGGGGATATAAAACATAAAGAATTTGCAACGATCGCACATGAATATCATTTTGTATCGAGAGAAATAAAAAAACGAATAGATGAGGGTATGAGACCAGAAGAAATTGCGGTAATAGCAAGAAAACATTTTCAATTAGAAGAGCTTGTCCCTTATCTTCGTGGCGCTGGTGTACCGATTCGTTATGAAAGAGAACAAAATGTTTTTAAAGAACCTCATATTGCTCAACTTATAATTCTTGCGAGATTTTTAATTTCTATTTCAGGAAAAAACAAAGATGAAGCTGATGAATTTTTACCACAAATTTTATCATTCCCTTTTTGGGAATTAGACAGAGAAACAATCTGGAAAATATCTCTTAGTGCACGTCGCGGTGATCATGATAAAAATTGGTTAGAAGTGATGTTAGACGCAGACAAAATGCAGACTTCACGCGGACAAGACGCGGAAAAAGTAGTAAATATTGCCAAATTTCTTTTAGACCTTGGCGTAAGATCTCAAAATGAACCGTTGGAGAAGATTTTAGATGAAATGGTTGGTGCACATTTACCAGTATCACAAGAAGGGGAAGATGATGATGGAGAAAGTATGAGTAATGAGTATGAGTATAAGGAAGACAAAAAATTTTCAAGTCCATTTAAGCAATTTTATTTTAGTCGTGAAAAGTTTGAACATTCTCGTGCAGAATATTTACAATTTCTTTCTAGCTTACGAGTCTTTGTAAATGCGCTTCGTGAATATAAAAGTGGACAAATTCTATCACTCAATGATTTAATAGAATTTGTAGACTTACACGAAAAAAATAACATTTCATTAAATGACCAGAGTCCTTTTGCAAAATTTGGTGAAGCAGTTTCTTTACTAACAGCACACAAAGCAAAAGGCCTTGAATTTGAGACTGTTTTTGTCCTTTCTTGTCAAGACGACATTTGGGCTGGTAAAGGAATACCTTCAAAAATATCACTGCCGGCAAACTTACCAATCGGGCCAGCTGGAGACACAGAAGATGACCAATTAAGGCTGTTTTATGTGGCTATAACGCGCGCTAAACGTCATTTATACCTCACTTCGTACTTATTAGGGGAAAAGGGAGAAACAGCCCAAAAACTGCGATTTTTGGTGTCTGGAGAGGACAATGAAGAAATCACAAAACATAAGGCATTAAATATGCTTTATAATGTAGAATTGTCTGAAAAAGATGAGGTTCCAGAGACACATGATGTTCTTACAGCTTCATGGCTAAAATATCATACGCCTCCTTTTTTTGGTTCAGAAAAAAAGCTTTTACAATCTCTTTTAGATAATTATAAAATGCCTGTTACGCATTTAAATAATTTTTTAAATATTAAAAAGGGTGGACCACAATTTTTCTTAGAACAAAATCTTTTGCGTTTTCCTCAATCAAAAACTCCTTCTGGTGCATACGGATCTGCAATGCATAAAACATTAGAAAATATTGTTTTGTATTTAAAAAAGGAGGGAAGTATACCAAATGAAAATCTTATTTTAGAATCATTTGAAAAGTTTCTAAAAAGAGAACGGGTAGTTCCTAACGACTTTATACAATATAAAGAAAGAGGAATCGAATCACTTACGGCCTTCTTGAAAGAAAAAAAGGGAGAATTTAATGCTAAAGATATTGTTGAATTTAATTTTAAAGAACAAGGAGTAAAAGTAGCTGGGGCAGAACTTACTGGAAAAATAGATAGGATTATAGATTTTGGAGGTGGACAATTTGAAGTGTATGACTTTAAAACAGGAAAGGCTCCAAAAAATGATTGGACTGGAAAAGATGATTACGAAAAAATAAAACTTTACGAATACGAAAGACAACTTATTTTTTATAAATTACTTGTAGAAAACTCTCGTGAATTTGGCGGTAGATCTTCCCGAACAGATTCTGGTCTTGGTGCGGCAAAAGTTGAAAGAGGTATTCTTGAATTTATTGAACCAAGAGAAAGTGACAAAAAAATAATTACGCTTCCACTTATAATAACAAAAGAAAAAACTGAAAAAATGGCTCAGCTTATCGGCAAGGTCTATGAAAAAATAATGAACCTTGATTTGCCAGATGTAAGTAAATATTCTCAAGATTTAAAGGGGATACAACAATTTGAGGAAGACCTTTTGGAGGGAAAAATTTGATATCTGTCATTCCCGCGAAGGTTGAAATTTGGGTTGGGACCTAAATGAAAGACCTTGAGTATTTTTGTAATCAAAAAAGCGAAAGGTGTACAGCTCTTGTAAAGAGGGAAATTCCAGTAC
>Ga0194056_10001074_pt1 | contig 14954 bp, 14 predicted proteins | sample SepL4413m_MetaG_FD_155458 | JGI IMG/M metagenome (GOLD analysis project Ga0194056, IMG submission 155458) | Anoxic zone freshwater microbial communities from boreal shield lake in IISD Experimental Lakes Area, Ontario, Canada - Sep2016-L442-13m | ecosystem: Environmental > Aquatic > Freshwater... | reverse complement strand
CATTTATGGTTTTTTTAGTATGATTTTTTTCTAACTACATTTAACCTTTTAACTAATTTAAATTAAAATCATGCCTCCAAAAAATATAAATCAAACAGAACAAAATAGTCAGGTTCCACCGGTTAGTATGGTTCAGCCAGAACAAAAAACAGGTAAAAAATCTATCGTTTATACTAAAAAAGATGAAATAAGTAGGTTGATTAATATATTATTTGTCATTTCTGCGATTTTTTTACCTTTTACTGTGTTTGGTACTTTAGCAGAGGGATTCTCAAATGTTTTAGTAAATATTCCTAGAATGTTCTTTTGTGATACAGGTAATTGTCCACCTGTTGATCTATTTTCTTCAAGTGAAGGCCAGCTTTTATTTGCTATTATATTCTTTGTGCTTTCAAGTATAGCTTTAATAATAAAAAAATCTTTTTATGAGGAGAAAAAACATATCTCACGTTCCAGAAGGGTTTTGAATATGGTACTAATACCTATTCTCGTTTTTCTTATTCTTATTTTCATAGCTAGTGTAATTGGAGCTACTAAATAGGATAGTATGTTGATATATTAATTTAAACCACCAGCATTCTTTAATTCATAGTCCATGTTATAATATATCCAGTTATTTATTAATAATTAATCTAAAACAAATGGACAATCAAAATGATAAGACAATGGCGATAGTAGCTTATATATTATTTTTTATTCCTCTCCTTGCGGTAAATAACAAATCAGACTTTTTAAAATTCCATATAAATCAAGGTGCGATACTTTTTATACTGGCTGTCGCTGGTTCGATTATTCTTAATCTTATACCTTTTTACTTTTTACCATTTTTCTTTTCACTTTCATCTATTTGGAGTTTAGCTTGTTTTATCTTATTTATTATTGGAGTTATGAATGCTTCAGGTGGAAAGATGAGCCCGCTACCAGTGGTAGGGAATTTGTTTAAGATAGTGTAGAAAGTGAAGTGTAAGGAAAAATCGTACAGATGAAATTTGTAGCTCTTGTTTAATAATTAATAACTTTTTAATAATATGAAAAAAATAGTCATCTCTGCTTGTCTAATAATCACCACAATATTACCGAATATTATTTTTGCTCAGTCTTATCAACCCTATCAACGTTGTTGGGGAGGTACTAATAGTCGTGATTGCTCGGTGAAAGATGGTACCTCTAACATTTCACCTGATAGTTCTTTAAATAGCATCTCTCTGGATAATCCTTCAATGCCTGGTTTAAATTATTCTGTGAATCAGCTTATACAGTTATCAACTACTAATAGTGATTTTGCAGAAGAGTATAAAAATTTAACAACACAATATACTAACGATCTATCATCTATGACTACCAACTACATGTCTTCTGACTATAGAAATAAAGTCATGTCTATACTTAATAAATATATTGATGATTCAAATAAATTATATTCAAAATATGCAAACAGTTCTGGACAAACAGGTAATAGCGTCCAACCTACAAATCCTGTACCCCAACCAAATATTGGTAATATACAAACTTCACAGAATAATACACAAATACTACCAGGTATGGTTTTTTCTGAAGCTGATTTTGACAATATTATTCAAACAAATCAGAATTTTGCTGTAGAGTATGATAACATTTTGAAAAAATTTTCCAGTGATGGAATGAAACTAAGGCTCGCTGGCGGCTCTGATGGTGATATGAAAGTCCTGAATGATAAAATGATTGCTGATGTAAACAAATTGTATCTAAAGTATAAAGGTGCTTCTGGACAAACAGGTAACATCTCTCCAATTTCAAACCCTACCAGTTCAGTCGACTTATCAAATCTAGAATGGGGTCCAGACTATATTGGAAAGATTGGTTCTCTTGATCAAACACCACAGCCAACTCACACTTGGCAGGAAGGTTATGATTTTTGTAAAATAGGAACTAGCACTGGCTGGAGACTCCCAACCAAAGAAGAATTGTTAGCATACTACAAACAAAATGGCACTGGAAATTTTCAGAAAACAGAATATTGGTCTAGCACAATTGGTACAAATGCTTTGGGTTCAAAAGATACCGGTCTTGCTTACAGGGTAAATATGTATAACGGTCTTGCGGATGTAAATAATAAAAATTCTGGGCAAGCTGTCCGTTGTGTTCGTTATAAGTCAAATGTATCAGCAACTAATGGACAGCCTCCACAAAATAATTCACAAACAAATACTGTTCCACCTAAGAGTGGAATCGTGCAGTCAATAATTTCTGGTGCGTCTAATTTGTTTTCAGGTATTGTAAACACTTTTACTGGTTTCTTTTCTGGTGGTTCAAAAGCAAAAGTCATCCCTGTTTCTACCAACCCAACCGACCCACCAAATCAAAAAACGAGCTGTGTGAAAGATGTTATTTATAATCCAGAATCATACACCGACAATTTACCCTTATTTAAAGCTGTTTTGAATAATAATGCAAATGAAATTAATTCTTTGATTAAGGCTGGTGCTGATGTAAATGGGAAAAATCATAGAGGTTGGACCGCATTAATACTTGCTTCTGGCTGGGGCTGTAAGAACTCTGTCTTGGCTCTTTTAAGTAACGGAGCCGATAAAGAGATCAAGGCCCTCGATGGATGGACAGCTGTCTTAATTGCGTCAGATACTAGTGTGCGATACCCAGGCACAGCATATACAGATATAATTTCTGAACTTACGAAAAACGCTGTAAAAAATAGCCAAGACATCAGTGACTCTTTTGTATCAGCTATCGTGCTCAATAATGAGCAACTTCTTAATCAGTTAATTAAAAGCGGGGCGGATGTTAATATAAAAGATCATAATGGTGCTACGCCGTTAATAAATGCTGTTGTAAACGAGAATATTAATGCGGCCAAATTACTATTGAAGGCAGGTGCTAATCCATCATTAAAAAACAATAAAGGACGTACAGCATTGGATTATGCAGATGTTAGTATAAGTAAAAAAGATTTCGTGGATTTGTTGAATAGCTATATTAAATAAACTTTTAAAGTTATGCCTCCACAAAACACAAATTTTACTAAAACGAGATTTATAGGGATTATTATTGGTTTTATATTTTTTGTTATTGGTGGGTGGTCTATTATCATATTATTTCCGGAATTTAGGGTAGATATGCCATTTTATATTATTCCTATTTTGGTTATATTCACACTTGGTTATATTTATGTATTTGTAAGAATGATAATGGACAGAAAGTGGTTTGCTAAAAATAGCGAAGAAATGGAGGAGGGGTACAACAAGAGTGTCTTGGGAAAGGTAATGCTGGTGGGAATGAATGCTGGGACGGTGGATATTCAGGTTTTTAAAGTGATATTTAAGAAATTTGGATTATTTTTGCCATTTTTGATCTCAATTATTGTTAGCTCGCTGGTTATCTGGTCTTCTTTATCATGGGGCTTAAGTTCTGATCCTGTTTCAACCTTCATATATCTATTTCTTGTTAACTCTTTTATCTGTTGTTCTATTTTTATTTTAGGATATATAACCTTAGGTTATATCTTGCGAAGAAAATATTTGAATGTTAGTGAGAGTATTACTGTTATATTTAAAAGATATTTTAAATTATTTTGGTTTGTTATTTTGCTCTCTATTACTTGGATTTTAATGCTATTACTTTTTTTCTCAAGCAAAAAGAAAAATGCCTTAGCTGAAATTTCACAAAATGCTTCTCTGGGGATTTTGAGTGCGTTTAAAATGTTTATTTATATAAACATCGTCAGAGTTTCGCTTGGTGATGAGAAGAGTGGCTTCAAAGATACATACGAATTCGCAAAGAAAGATATTTATCAATTACTTCGGGTCTGGTGGGGAAGCGGTTTATTAGTTGGTGGGGTATGGATTTTTGGTATCATGTTTTTGGCTATTGGATCAAAATTGGGTATAATACCTGATACCGAGGCTGTTAATAATATTATTGCCCCTATTTTTCTTGGCTATCTCGTTTTCATTCTTCTTTTCAGGTCTTTCGCAGAGCAAATCGGCCTTTTCAGTGTTTATTTAAAAGATAAGGATAATATAGATATAATTAAATAAAAAATATGGAAACACAAAATACAAATCAAACAGAGCAAAATAATCAGGTTCCACCGGTAAATGTTTCGCCACTTCCTTCATCCAAAAAAAGTAGTTCTAAAAAGAAATGGTGGGGGATTGTTTCAATTGTAGTTTTATTGATTGTTGTAGGTATTTTTGTATTTTGGTTTAAATATTCAAATAACAAAATTATGTCTTTAGAAAGTAAATTTGGAAGAACTGAAAAAATTGTATCACATGTTGGTTCTGGAGAAACATTTCTTGATAACGGGGTTATGGGAAGTTTTTTGACTATCTCATTTACAGATAAAAAAGGGCAGGATGTTTGGTTTAATCTCAACTCTATTATGGATAATGACAAAAGATCTAATTTAAAGGAGGGTGAAGAAGTTACTGTTTATTATAATCCAAATAATCCATATGATGCGGCAATATATTTTAGTGATGGAAGTTTTGTTGAAAATAAAAGTAATTAATTTAAAAACATATGAAATCAAATAAAAATAGGGGATTTGTATTGTTGTCAGTTCCGTCCTTGATAGTGGCGGTTGTTTTGGTGGTGGCGGTTGTTTCCACCGCAGTTTATGTTAGTAACCGTTTTTCTTCCAATAATTCTAATTCTGGCTCAACTGCTTCTAATACGGATACTTCTCAGTTTGTTATACCGATTCAAAATCGCCCATCTCAATCGGGTCAACTTGATTGTTCAGCAGTTGTATCGAAGCAAGAACTGGTAAATTTTTTTGGTGCTCAGGTAGTTGCCGGTACTGATATGAGTGCTTTTCAAATTAAAAATAATCTTACTAATAATATGACTTATTGTGGTCATTGTTCTGTTTGGTTTGATAATGGATCTTTCATAATAATGGCAGATGTGTTTGATATGAAAGGAAAACAATCAGGTTTTAATTTAATAGACTACTCAGCTAGTTTAGGATTTGATGATAAGAATAGTTTCTCGATCGGTGATTATCAGGCTTTTGGTTGGCTTAAGAGTGGCAATACATTTGCATTTGCAAAAAATAATTATATTATTTCTATGAATGGTCAATCACCAAGCGGTGTTACCCTGGATAGTGGTACAGAAAAAGTATTTGAAAATAATCTTTTAGAGCTAGCTAAATTAATTGCCTCAAGACTTTAATATAAAAGCATCTGTTTAGGAACAATAAAGGCTAATTTGCTATTGTTTTCAGCTTCTATTTTTCTGTAATTATAAATATGGTATAGTAAGAGAGTTAGGGTTAATTTTTAATAGCTTACTGATTTATAAAATTATGAAAGACAAACAAATAGAGAAGTTGATAAAGGCAGAGGAAATCAGACAGAAAAAAACTATTTCACTTATTGCTTCGGAAAATTATGTTTCGGATGATGTGCTTAAAGCGCTTGGTTCAAAATTTACCAATAAATATGCTGAAGGTTATCCTGGACACCGTTATTATAAAGGCCAGATGTTTACTGATAAGGTTGAATTGCTTTGTATTGAAAGAGCGTTGAAACTTTTTAAACTTTCTAAAGATAAGTGGCATGTAAATGTCCAAGCACTTTCTGGCTCACCAGCAAACTTGGCGGTATATCTTGCTCTTGTTCCTAAGGGTGAAAAGGTGATGGGTATGTCACTCAATCATGGAGGGCACCTTACTCATGGACATAAGGTTTCCGCTACCGGAAAAATCTGGACCGCGGTTCAGTATGGTGTAAATGCAGATACAGAAGTTTTGGATTATGAAGAAATAAAAAAGATTGCGATTGTCGAAAAACCAAAAATGATAATCGCTGGCTACACTGCTTATCCAAGAATCGTTGATTTTAAAAAGTTTAGAGAAATCGCTGATAGTTGCGGAGCGATACTTATGGTAGATATGTCTCACTTTGCCGGACTGGTGGCTGGTGGTGCATATCCATCACCATTTGAATATGCGGATGTGGTTACCACTACAGTTCATAAAACTTTGCGTGGTCCAAGAAGTGCTTTGATTTTTTCAAGACGCGATAAAACACAAACAAGTGCAAAAGGTAATGAAATAAGTTTTTCTGACCTTATAGATAAAGCGGTTTTCCCAGGACTTCAAGGTGGCCCGCACATGAATCAAATTGCTGCCGTTGCTGTGGCATTGAAAGAAGCATCAGCTCCGGCCTTTAAAAAATATGCCAAGCAAGTAGTAAAGAATGCTCAGGTTTTAGCTGGAGAATTAAATAAACTTGGTTGGAAAATTATTTCTGGTGGGACAGATACACATTTGATTTTGGTAGATACATTTATGAATGGTGCGGGAATAAGTGGTGATGAAGCAAGTAATAGACTAGAAAAAGTAGGAATTATTGTAAATAAAAATACTATTCCAAATGAAACTAGAAGTCCGATGGATCCTTCTGGCATTCGTCTTGGTACCGCTGGTGAGACTACCCGCGGAGCTAAAGAAAAAGATATGGTGAAACTTGCCAAAAGAATAAATGAAGCATTAAGAAAATAGATGAAATTAAAGATTAAAAAGTTACATACGGACGCCATAATTCCGCAGTATGCTCATAAGGGTGATGCGGGGATGGATTTGTATTCTATTGAAGATAAAATTTTGAAACCAATGGAGAGATATGCGGTGGGGACAGGAATTTCAATGGAATATCCTGATGGTTTTTGTACTTTAATTTGGGACAAAAGTGGCTTGGCTATTAATCACGGAATAAAAACTATGGGCGGTGTTATCGAACCAAATTATCGCGGAGAATATAAAGTGATAATGATAAATTTGTCAGATAAAGATTTTGAAATTAAAAAAGGCCAAAAGATTGCTCAGGTTTTAATACAGCCAGTTGTATACCCTGAAATAGAAGAAGTGGATGAACTTTCCGACACAAGTAGGGGGCACGGTGGATTTGGCAGTACGGGAAAATAAAGGTTATTCATTTGCTTATACATAAATATTTGTGATATCATAAGCACAGCAATGTCGTCGTTACACAAAAAAATAATTGTTTTTTATAAATATTTAGTAAAATTTCTCAGTAAAATATTTTTAATTTTTAAAAAACATTTCATCTGGTATACTTTATTTTTACTGATTCTGTCAGGTGCTATTATTTTTTCAATTAATTTATCTATTAATCCTAGTTTTAGAAAATATACCGTTGAGTTTTTTCGGGCAATACCTTTGATTGTTGACGGTAATAAGAGATGCCTTGTTGGCGTAAATAAAACTTTTGGGAATTACCATTTTACTTTTGGTTACCTTAGTTATTCCAAAGATAGTATTATTGTCTCTGGATCAGGTAAAGAGGAGATTTTTAACCCGCTTTTTATTTATTTTAAAACGAGTAACGGTTGCCCTGTAATGGAGAAAAGCGAGTCCATTGGAGATGGTATTTTAAAAATTCACTATTATAAAAATAATGACAACACATCTTGGGATAAATATTATGTTTTAGGAAAACCATTTCCATACATTGTTAATAATATATTTCCAATTCAGGATAAAAATATTGCTGATAAAAAGTTTTTCTATTTTGTAATTAATGATCATATAGAAATAAAAATGGACCGTGAGACTAGGTCTTTTGTTGAGGTTAAAAATACTTTTGATAAAGTCTTAAATAATAAGTATTTTTTAGTGAATAAGAATGTATACATGAGGTCGGCTCAATATCTCGGCTCATATAATTTTGGTGATTGTACAACTTGTAATTTTGATGATGATTTTGTCCCAATTTATAAAGGGGCTAACGATATCAACACTTTTGTTCATGATAGTTATTTAGCGATAGACAATAAATTATACAGGATTCATCAAGACGACAAATATACTAATTCATTTGGTGATAATCCGGAATTTGCGTTAGAAAGTATATCGTTAGATTATAGTGTTGATACAGAAATGGATTTTCAGTATAAAAATATTAAAATAGGGAATTATGAAATAGAAAATGGTTTTCTTTATTATCATAGGGATTTAAATACTCCTATTTCAACTAAAGATTTGATTATTCTTTCTGAAGGACCAATAGATTTTACTGTTACTAGTAATGGTGGGGATGAAGGATTTAGATTGATAAGTAATAATATTTTAAAATTATTAGGTGTTTCTGAGCACGGACCAGTTTATGTTCTTGGCAATTATGTCTATAATGGTGATGTTTATGATAAAAATATTTCTTCTGAAGGTGGATTTGAGCCGGTAGAGTTGAAAGAAGAAAATTCTAATAATCTTTTACATTTTCTTCTTACTCCAAATCTAGAAGTAACTGTAAATTTGGATAAACAGAATATGGAAGCTTATTCTTTTTATCATGCCGATAAAAGATATGCAGATGATTTGTTTCTATCAAAAAATGTTCTTTATATGAAAAGAAATAGTAGTGTGCCAAGTTCTATGACCGGCCCTATCTTAGGTTTTATAAAACTAGCTGATGATGTTAATGACTTTAGTGTAAGTGAATATGACAGTAATATCATAAAAATAAACGATCTTCTCTACAGAAGAGGCCCTTCTCAGTGTGATGATTATGGAAATAAGTGTAAATCGTATTCTCTAGAAAGAGTAAAGGAAAATGTTGTCTTTTAAAACAAATTAAATTTGATGATATTTGATGTTTTGATAGGGTGGCCGATAATCATTGAAATGATGTATATTTACTGCTACCATGCTAAATAGAGAGTTGTTTTTTGACGTTCTATTTTTTGTGTTTTACTAAGGAGGTGAATCATGAATGAGCAAATTCGTCCGGGAATCCCCAAAATCATACAAGGTGGTATGGGGGTTTTCATTTCAGACTGGTATTTAGCCCAAGCTGTTTCAAAGCTGGGTCAGCTGGGAACTGTATCGGGTGTTGGCTTAGACAGGGTCATGGCTGTGATGCTTCAGAAGGGTGATGTTGGCGGCCATCTTCGGCGCGCCCTTTCGCATTTTCCTTTTCCACACATTTCAGGAACGGTCCTGAAAGAATTTTTTGTGGAGGGAGGAGTGCCGAAAGGACTTCCGCTGAAGAAGGCTCCGTCTTTCACTATCAAACCTTCAGATCTCCTGATCTCACTCACCGTCTGCGCTAACTACGCATACGTGTGGCTGGCAAAAGAAGGTCACAAAAATCCAGTCAGTATCAATTTTCTGGAGAAGGTGTCCATGCCGCATCTCTACGCCATTTTCGGCGTTATGCTTGCCGGTGGTGACTTCATCACCATGGGCGCTGGCATCCCACTTCAGATTCCTGGAGTGATCAACAATTTCGTCGAAGGCAAAGAGGCGAAATACTGTATTCCCGTCATTGGGAAAAACACGACGAGCTATGAGATGAGTTGGAACCCCGAGCACTTTTTCGGATTAGAATTGAAAAATATTCTTCCGCTAAAGAAACCGGGGTTCATTCCCATCATCGGCTCGAACCTTCTGGCAAGTATTCTCATCAAGAAATTGCCGGCAGGAAGTATTCACGGTTTTGCGGTCGAATTTCCGACGGCTGGAGGTCACAACTCTCCGCCGAGAAACAAAGTCAACTACGGCGAGAAAGACAAAGTCCGGTTTGCTGAAATAGCAGAGACCGGGATACCTTTCTGGATTGGCGGTTCATACGCTTCTCCAGAGATGTTGCAGTCGGCCCTCTCGGTTGGCGCAGCGGGAATTCAGGCTGGTAGTGTCTTCGCGCTTTGCGATGACTCCGGCATGGATCCCGAACTTCGCGGGAAACTGCGTTGTCTCGGTTGGAACGGTGAGTTGAAGATCCGGACGGACTTCCGGATCTCTTCATCCGGCTATCCGTTCAAGGTTGCCGAATTAGCCGGAACAATATCTGAGCAAAGTGTTTACGAAGCTCGACCCCGCGTTTGTAGTCATGGCCTTTTGGTTTCTCTCTACGAAAAACCAGACGGAACTATTGGCTACCGGTGCGCGGGCGAGTCACTGAACAATTTCGTTCGGAAGGGTGGGGATATCGCTGACACTGCTGGTACGGGCTGTCTGTGTTGCGGACTGTTCTCTACGGCAGAGTTGGAAGAAGACGAACCACCTATCGTCACTCTTGGTGACGATGTTATTTTCCTGAAGAAACTCATGACAGACGCTCACGGCTCATACCGGGCGAGTGATGTCATAAAGTATCTTTTGGGATAAAGTGTAAAACACGAAAAGAAAGGAGGTAGAACCTTGATGGCGCTCGCGTCTCAAGGTTCTTTTACTGTCTTTTTTGTCTTTTTATGCTAATCTTTTGTTTATGGTTAAGAAAATAGTTAAAAAAGTGAGCAAGGCTAAAATAGCGGTTAAAAAAGCCTCACCCTCTATATTCGACGTGGTTATAATTGGCGGGGGGCCAGCGGGGCTTATGGCAGCTTGTATAGCGGGAGCGTCTGGTGCCAAGGTTCTACTGCTCGAGAAAAATGATGAGCTTGGTAAGAAACTTTTGATTTCCGGTGGTGGACGCTGTAACTTGACCAATGCTAATCCAAATCAAAGAGAATTTGTTTCCAAATTTGGTAAAAAAGGAAATTTTCTTTTCACACCGCTATCTATTTTTGGTGTAGAGAGAACAATAAAGTTTTTTAATAATCTTGGTTTGAAAACAAAGATAGAACCAGGTTTTCGCGTGTTTCCCGAAAGTGATGATTCATTTGACGTTCTAACTATTTTAGTAAATCAAGCTAAAAAATTAGGAGTAGAATTTAAAATGTCGGCAGAAGTGGCTGGTTTGAAAGTGGATAAGAAGACTAAAAAAATTAGAGCCGTTATTTTGAAAGACGGGGGAGAAATATTGGCTCATAAATTTATTCTTACTACTGGTGGTATGTCTCATCCTGAAACCGGCTCTACTGGTGACGGTTTCAAATGGCTTAAAGAAATTGGTCATAAAGTAGCACAGGCGAATCCATCTCTTGTCCCAATTAAAATTTCTAATACTTGGGTCAGCGAGCTTGCTGGTATCAGCCTGGATAATATTGGTATTTCTGTTTGGACGGCTAAAGATGGTGCTTTTCAAAAAGCTTTAAATAAAAAAGGACGGATTTTGTTTACACATGAGGGTTTATCTGGCCCCACTATTTTAAATATGAGCAAATCTATTGGTGAGCTTTTGGAATACCCGTCCGAACGGTCTGGCCGGGCGGGTGGTGATGTCCTTATTTCTCTGGATTTCTTTTCTGGCGTGGGTTTGGACCAAATGCATGAGATGATGAAAAAAGTTTTTGAAGAACATATAAATAAAAAGATTAAAAATTTATCTTTCAAAGAAGTGCCGGCTAAAATTTTTGATTTAATTTTGAAACAGTTGGAAATTGATCCAGAATGGGAAATCAATGAAATCCGAAGGGAAGAGCGCCTGGCTTTGATTGAAAAGTTCAAAAAATTTGAGATGACCGTGTCTGGACTTTTAGGTTTTGATAAAGCGATTATTTCGAGTGGTGGTTTGGATTTAAATGAAGTGGATTTTAAAACTATGGGCTCAAAACTTTATGATAATTTATATTTTGCCGGTGACATTTTAGATTTTGACCGTCCCTCCGGCGGTTTCTCCCTTCAGCTCTGCTGGACTACTGGTTATGTGGCGGGGAAGAGTACTCTGTTGTAAAAGGTAGAACTTTGGTATACTTGTAATAATAATTTAATAATAATTTTATTTTTATGCAAACTAAAAAATCCGGTTTTACCTTACTCGAAATCCTCCTCGTCATCGGTATCATCGCTGTCCTCGCTGGTATAGTCATAATAGCCGTGAATCCGTCTAAACAACTCGCCCAAGTCCGTAATACCCAAAGAAAGTCTGATATCAAGCAGATCTATAACGCTATAACACAGTATTATATTGATAATTCCGCCTATCCTGCTACTCTCTCCACCACCGCCCTTACTGAAATCTGTAATACCGGTTCTGTTGCTTCTACCTCTACCTCTACTTCTGGTGTTAACTGTGCTACTGCTGGTCTTACCAATCTCTCCACTCTTGTTCCTACTTATCTTGTCTCTATCCCTACTGACCCTACTGGTTCTTCTTCTCTTCTTTCTTTCATTCCTACTGCTTATGCGGCTACTAATGCAACTGGTACTGGGTATAAGATTGCGAAGAATGCTTCAAATCAGATTGTAGTGCAGGCTCCACTTGCTGAAATAGGGACACAGGTGGTGGTTGGAGATATTATGTCTACCATTATTTCCGGCATAACCGCTTCTTGGCATTTTAATGAAGCTTCGGGAAGCACCTTTACTGATTCTTCTGGTCATGGTTACACCTGTAATGCCACAAATCCAAGCCAAAGTTCAGCTGTGGCAGCAATGTTTTCCAATGGAAGAGTAACCAGTAATGAATCTGGCGGATGTCTTGCCACGGGGATTAATTTGTCTAATTCATCATTTACACTCAGTGCCTGGGGAAAAAGATCATATGCTCAGCAAGGTTCTAACGTAAGTGGAAGTAATATTTTTATGGCTGGAAAAGGAACCACCGCACCGACGAGCGAAAACATTTCAATGGGTAATCCGGTATTGGGAGGAGGAAATTTTAGATTTGAATCATGGAGTGGGGATTTTGCCACTGTAGGTCCAGCAATTAATGGTACTACGGATACTTCTTGGCACTATTATGTTGGGACATTTGATACTAGTACAAAAGTTGCTAATCTATATATTGACGGGGTGCTCGTTAGTTCTGTTGTTGGAACTGTCAATTTTGTTACGACAGGCTCAAATCTATGGATAGCGCAGCTGGATGGATGGGGACAAGGTTGGAACGGAACTTATGATGAAGCGGCGGTTTGGGGCCGAGCTTTAACAGCAAGTGAAGTTGCCTATCTTTATAATGGTGGTACTGGTAGGGTATTAGTACCTTAATTTTTCTGATTTGTGCTAAGATATATTGATGATTAAAGGGCAAATTACAGACTTAATTAAAAAAGCGTTGGTGGATCTGGGTGTATCAGAAAAAGATATTCCCGTTTTTACCCTGGAACACCCAGATGAGATGAGTCACGGTGATTTTGCTACAAACATTGCCTTAATGCTCGCAAAACCTTTAAAGAAAAACCCAAAAGAGTTGGCAGATAAAATTTGTGAGAAAATAAATCAAAATAAAATAGACGAAATAGAAAAAGTAGAAGTGGCCGGACCGGGTTTTATTAATTTTTATTTATCACCAAAATATTTTGCTCATGGTTTAGTGGAAATTTTAAATAAAAAAGAAAATTATGGCCGAAAGAGTAAAACTTTTTGGCAGAATTTGTTTGGTGGAAAAAAAGTAATCGTAGAATATTCTTCACCCAATATTGCCAAGCCTTTTACTATCGGCCATCTTCGCTCTACCATTATTGGTGATGCGGTAGCAAATATTTTAGAGTTTTCTGGTCATAAAGTGATCCGTGATAATCACTTGGGGGATTGGGGAACACAGTTTGGTAAATTAATTGTGGCGCTGAAGAAATGGTCTTCTATTGAAGTGATAGAAAAATCTGATAAGCCCATAAAAGATTTGGTGGATTTGTACGTCAGATTTCATGATGAAGCAGAGAAAGATAAGACTTTGGAAGATGAGGGCCGGGCTTGGTTTACCAAGTTAGAAAAAGGGGATAAAGAAGCCAGAGAGATTTGGCAGAAATGTGTAAATCTTTCTTTAAAAGAGTTTGAAAGGATCTATAAAGTTCTAGATGTAAAATTTGATACCGCTCATGGCGAAAGTTTTTATGAAGATAAGATGGCGGACGTTATTGTGGATGTAAAAAAAGCGGGGATTGCTAGAGAAAGTGAGGGTGCCTATCTAATATTCTTTGCAAATGAAAAATATCCACCACTTATGCTTTTGAAAACTGACGGATCTTCACTTTATGCTTTGAGAGACTTAGCGGCAGATAAATGGCGTAAGAAAAAATATGGTCAGAATACTATTATTATAAATGAAGTGGGGATGGAACAAGAGCTCCAATTTAAACAGCTTTTTGAAGCGGAGAAACTTTTGGGCTATATAAAAGAGGGAGAAAGAGTGCATGTGGCTCATGGTTTATACCGTTTCAAGGAAGGTAAGATGAGTACTAGAAAAGGGAATGTAATCTGGTTGGATGATGTGTTAAATGAAGCGATTGAAAGAGCGGGAATAATAAATAAAGAGACGGCAGAAGTGGTGGCTATTGGCGCATTAAAATTTAATGATTTAAAAAGAGAAGCTAAGGGTGATATTAATTTTGATTGGGATGAAATTTTAAATTTAAAAGGTGACTCTGGTCCATATTTACAATATGCTTGTGTCCGAGCGAAATCTATTTTAGAGAAAGCGAAAAAAGAGGGGATAAAAGGTAAAATAAATTTGTCAGGAAACATAATGCCAATTGAACTTTCTAAAATGTTAATCAGATTTCCCGAAATAGTAGAGCGAGCGGGGAGGGAATATGCCCCACATTATTTAGCTACTTATTTGACCACTCTGGCTTCCACTTTTAGCTCTTTTTATGCTCAGGAAACAGTGGTGGATAAAAATGATATAAATTCTTCACACAAAGTGGCTTTATCCGAAGCTTTCTTATTTGTAATGAAAAACGGTTTAAATCTTTTGGGTATTAAAGTCCCTGATAAAATGTAGACAAAATCTATTTTATGTGTTAGTGTCTAGTTTGGTGGTTCATTTTGTGTTTTTTATTATGGAGTAAGACTATGTCTTCTAAGAGCAGAGGCCCGGGCAGTGGTTGGCGTTGGGGAAAATTTCTGGTTGGCGATGAAGGTCGACTTAAGAGAGATCTTCAGGCGACTCTGGGAAATATCCAGACTAGTGGGGTTGGAAGCAGGTCACCAATTGGTGCTGTAAGCCAGGATTTCTACCAGCAGTCTTTTTATCGGAAAAAGCATTGCAGTCATCCCAGGGAATAGCCATGATCAAATGGAGGAACAGTAGAGAAGATCGCGCTTGTGGAAACACGAGCGCGATTTTAAGTATATGTATAGATTTATATATATGATATAATAT
>Ga0194056_10001073_pt1 | contig 14958 bp, 15 predicted proteins | sample SepL4413m_MetaG_FD_155458 | JGI IMG/M metagenome (GOLD analysis project Ga0194056, IMG submission 155458) | Anoxic zone freshwater microbial communities from boreal shield lake in IISD Experimental Lakes Area, Ontario, Canada - Sep2016-L442-13m | ecosystem: Environmental > Aquatic > Freshwater... | reverse complement strand
CGGAAAGGCCGCCCCTTTGGGCACATTCATCTGTGAGGCAATACTCGGCAGACAGAGCGGGGAACCGTCCTCATCAAGTGCAGTGCCGATCGTGGCATTGATCGCCTTGCCACGGGCCTCCGCCGACTGAGCGAGGATCCCCATTTTCGGGAAAAATATCCGGCGTCCACGGTCAGAGAGCAGGGACATGACGGCCGGGTTCGCCGCCTCAATGGTTTTGTTCAATGCAACAGCCTGAGCATCCAATTGGTTCGCCATGATTCAGTAATTCCTCATTTGTTTTTCAAGATCAACAAAAGCAAGTCTGGCGGCACGAACTCACGCTCGCGGGACACCGCGGGAACATAATCTTTTGCGCGTGAAAAGATGCCCAAGTTGATCCGTAAACGCAAGTTAAGAATGTTGAGCTTTCTGACTGCATCAATTCCTGTGGCAGTGCTGGCAGACTTGACGGATCACCCTAACGTGCAGTTCAACTACCTGCGGTCCGGCATCTGGTCCGTTGTTGTGGATATGCACTGAGCCTTATGGTAGGTTTAAATCTCCTAAGGAGATTACCATGATTAGAAAATCTGCAGACCGGGAAGTGGAGAGCCGATCCGCCATGCGTGGGGGAACAGGAACGGTCACCGTCAGTCACTATTTCAAAAAAGAAGAAATAACGGCTAAAACAAGGCTTTGCGCCTGTCTAACCATCCCCCCCGGCGCAAGCATCGGCCCCCATCAGCATGAGGGTGAGGATGAGGTTTACATCGTCACCCGGGGGACGGGGCTGCTGGATGACGGAAAAACCAAAACCCCTGTCACGGTCGGGGATTCCATCCTGACGGGAAATGGAGAGTCTCACTCCATTTCCAATATCGGCACAACCGACCTTGAAATCATTGCCGTCATCATGTGCTATGCCTGAACTCCCGACCATCCTTCCGGACACACTGGTATTCCCCGAGAAGACCATTACAGGGCGGGGAAAAACCGCCTCTTTGTTCCAGGAATGCCGACGCTTCGGCCTGCGTGGACTGGTTCTCTACGGTGCCTCACTAGAACACAATGGTGGGTTGGACACCCTGCTCGAAAAATGCCCAGCGGACATGGCCATACGGACTGTCCGCCATCATGGCGATGAGCCAACCCTGCTACAGGTTTCCGAACTGATCACGGTTGCCCGGGATCATCAGGCCGACTGGATCGCAGGGATCGGCGGGGGAAGCATCATAGACCTGGCGAAGGCGGCCGCCGCCCTGGTGTACGCCACCCACCCGCCCGTCTATTACCATGATGGCGGCACGATCCCGGAAGGAGGCCTGACTTTCATTGCAGTCCCCACCACTGCAGGAACAGGCGCTGAAGCCACCCTGAACTCGGTGCTGACAAATGAACTCACCGGTTCCAAGAAATCCATCCGCGCCGCAGGCATGATGGCCCGCATCGTGATCCTGGATCCCGCTTTGCTGACCTCCTGCCCGCAGCACGTGATTGCAGCCTCCGGGATGGACGCTCTGACCCAAGCCATTGAAGCCTATACCAGCCGCAATGCCACCTGGCTGAGCGACACTCTCGCCCTGCAAGCAACCAGATTGATCGCCACCCATCTCGAACAGGTTTACCAGAGTCCCTTCTCACCGTCTGCCGAACCTCTGCTCATCGGAAGTTATCTGGCCGGGGTAGCCCTTTCCTTTGCCCGCCTCGGCGTTGTACATGGCATGGCCCATCCGCTCGGTTCGCTCTATCACCTGCCCCACGGGGTGGTCTGCGCCGCCTGTCTGCCCCATGCCATTGAACTCAACCGGGAGACGTACGGCTCCAAGTACAACACACTTTGTTCGGCTGTGAACGGAGATCTCCTGAAAACGGTTCGGGCGTTAATGACACGGCTTAACCTGAAGTCCCCTTTTCCAGGGCAACCCTTGCGCGAAGCAGATTTGGTGATCAAGGAAACGCTGGCATCAGGCTCCACCAAGGCTAACCCCAAACCCATCACCCGCACCGATGTCGAGTGGCTGCTGGCCAGGCTCTTTGCCACGGCCGACGGCTCGGGGATATATACAACTTAAGGCACCTTCACCTTGACGACAACTTTGTAAACCTGAACAGGCGCCTCGCTGATCAGACAGGGCATATGAACATCCTCGGGGAAAAATACAGTGAACATCCCCGCGCGCACCGTTACAAAATCCCCGCTACCGGAAAAGAAACCGCAATCCTTCTCTAACGAATACGGTTGGGTTACTGTACACTGGCTGATGGGCGCATAGCCCATAACCTCGACACCCGATGCCACGAATTGCACATCAATGTAGCGTTGATGCGCTTCCCACAATCCTTTTTCCCGCGGCTTGGTCTGATACTGCTGCACCAATGCAAACACATTATCACCGTCAATATCATAGCGACCAGGCGCCACCCCCGTGAAATCCTTCCCCGCCAGATATTCAAAGGCCAATTGAATCCGCTGGTCAATCCCCTGATAGAGAGATGCATTCCTGATGTAATCAATAATCATGTGTTGCTCCTGTTTAATGCCGTAAACCGAAAATAAATACAGACGGTTTGTAAGGTATTGCGAACTTTCAGTACAGAATAAATGCGTATTACTCATGAGTCATGGAGCGCATGTTTCTTATTTACACCGAATGCAACCAATGTCATCTTTAAGCAAATCAACACAGGATCAAACATGACGCCACAAACCCGGCATTCACGAATTATGGACCTTCTCACAGCGCAGGGCGAGGCGCAGGTCACCGAACTGGCCGCCTCACTCGGCGTCAGCGATATGACGATACGGCGCGATCTGGATGCCCTGGCCCTGGCTGGCAAGGTCATCCGGACACATGGCGGAGCCGCCTTGAACGGACGTGTCGTGTTTGATTTCCAATTTATGCAGCGAACTCAGGAACATGAGGACGCAAAACGGCAGATCGCGGAAACGGCCGCCAGCCTGGTGCAAGACGGGCAATCCATCCTCCTGGATTCCGGCACCACCACTTTGGCCGTTGCCCGGGCACTCAAGACCAAAAAACGCCTGACCGTCATCACGACCTCCCTCCCCATCGCCTCGGAACTTCAAAGCTGCGAGCATATTGATCTGATCCTGTTGGGCGGCGCTTTACGGAGGGAGGCCCCGGACTTGATTGGCCCCCTTACTGAAAACAACCTGGAACAACTCAAGGCCGACATCGCCTTCATCGGAGCCGACGCCGTAGACACCAACGGACAGGTCTATAACCAGTCCATGGCCGTGGCACGCATGCTGACCCGTATGGCCACCTCCGCACGCCAGACATATGTGGTCGCCGACAGCACTAAAATCGGCAAAACCGCCCTCGCACGCTTTGGAAACCTCAAGGTCTGGAAAGGCCTCATTTCCGACCGCAGGCTAACGCATACCCAGGCTGCCTCGTTAAAGCGCGCCGGCTGTGATGTGATAAAGTCGCCAGCCAATGGCAATAATTGACTTATACCACCTCAATATTAAGGATTGTGCAGAGATCCTTTAACGATGCCCGGTTGTCTCCATATGAAATGATATAGTGCTGGCTCATGACTTTCTGGACAAATTGTGCAACGGGGTAGTCGAAGATCAACTCCAGGCTCGGTAGTTGCGGGGCGGGCGGCGCCCAGCCAGCCTCTTCCCACTTGCGCGGCGTCCGGGCCTCTGCCGTCGTAATGTGCATGGAATAAAGGCCGTTGGCATATCCCAGCCGAGCCAGTGTGACCAGGCCGGTCTTAAGCTTTGAGACGTTCAGCAGGCCTTCACCGAAATTACCGAAAGCGTTCGGCATAACGGTCACTATCCCATCAACTATCTCTGCCGGGACATAATCGGGCACGCCCAGCAACGCCCCATTTTCTAAAAATTCATAGAACTCCAGATAGGCGCCAACCTGGCCTGTCAGGCTCCGGACCATCAACTGGGTTACGGCACCCAAACTATCGTTTTCCGGCACCGAGGAGATCTCCATCTCGTCATGCAACAGGGTCATTGCACCCGCCGGGGCAAATCCAAGGAGTTTCTTGATGCCGTCAACATCATTGAACGAAAAGCCCTGATACCCGCGCTCTTTGATTTTCCCGCTGATCGCCAGGTAGAGCTCCACCGACTTCTCCACCGTGCCGGGCTTCGGTTCCTTCACAAAGATCCACCGTTTCCGGACGTCTTTAGCCAGCCGGGACACTTCATCACGATCCACTTTACCAATCATTTGAGCGAGTTCCAGAAGCTCAAAGTGTTCGATTTCTGGCCCAATCTGCGCCTTAAGCGAAATCCCATCGTACATCGTGCCGTAAAGGCGCATGTCGCGATAACCGGCCATGCCTATCCGGGCGGATTTCAGCAGTGCCACGGTGCGGGCGGCACGGGCATAGTTCATAATCTCATCGATTTTATGAGGCTGCCCACGATAGGTGACCACGTATTTGAAGGTATAACCCATGTCGGCCATCGGCTTGCGCAGGGCCGTAGTACCAGCCTGGTCGGCGGTGGTGACATAGTGGTCACCGTCCTGCCACCCGGTCAGCCCCCACAGAATCATCGGCTTGTGCTTGAACGGCTCAATCACGGACATGACGGCCCATGACGGAATCCAGCCGGCGACACAGATGACCAGCAGATCAAATTCCCCTCCACCTTGCAGTTCCCGCAGGGCACGGGCCGCATTCAGACCCTCGGGATCATCGCTCACGGGTGCTGTCGTTACGAGTTCAATCCCCTGCTGTTCAAGCAATCGTGCCGCATCGGCACAACGCTTGTCGATAAATTCACGCGGCGTATTGATTTCCCCAAAGCCCACAAAGCCCGCCCGGATTTTCCTTATTCCGTTCATAAAATCTTTCCCGTTCCTTTCACTAGACTGGTCATCTGAGTCCATTCCCTGAGACCGGATAACGCATCATGGCCATAAAGATTATCCCGGCCCGCCAGCATGGCATAAGTCCCAGCCTCTTGCACAGCCACGCCATTCAACAGAGCAGACAGAAATCCCGCCACCGCACAATCACCGGCGCCGGATGCATTACAAAAGCGTCCGGTCTCAACGGGAAAGGAAGGAATCCAAATGCCATCCGGACATCCATCTTGATTGGATAAAGTCTTCAGTTCACCGGTACGGAGATAAGCACCCCGATGGCCGGCTTTGATCAGGAGCACCTTGACGCCCAGCGCCAGAATCCGTCTCGAAAGCAGCGTGTAAGTTTCCGGGGGAATGACGGCAATCATGTCACCATCCACCGCTTCTGACAAAAGGCGGGAATAGAGTTTTGGCTCAAGCATGTAGAGAAGTTCTTCTATGCTGGGCACAAAAACATCCACGAGCGGCAAAGTGGCGGCCAGAATTGCCTGCCAATCGGCCTTCCCGGCCGGGCTGTCGGCATCCGGCAAGGTCATGTCCAATGATGTCGCCACGCCTCGTTCGCGCACACGTCCAAGGAGCTTTTGCAGTTCCGCACCGCCATTCATCCACAACGCCGGCATCAGAGGAGGATAACCAAAATGGAAAAGCCGGCATTGGCCCACAAGATCATAATCGATATCTTCAGCCGAGAAACTGCGGTTGCAGCCGGAGTCCTCCAGAAACAGGCGATCTGATCCAGGGGGCGCAATGACGACACCATATGCAGTCCCCCCTTGGCTACTTCGCCGAATCCCGCGTGACACACCGTCCTGCACAAGACGGGCCATGGCCATATCACCCAACGCGTCATTGCCCACGCACCCCATCAGCTCAACCCGTTGCCCGAACCGCCGCATTGCAAGTCCGGTATTGGCCACCACGCCACCCAGTGAAACGTTTAACCCTTCCGTTTCGATGAGCTTGCCGGGACGAAACATTTCTGAAAACGGAACCACCGCCCGCCTTGAGTTGAAGCCTGGCGTCAGGTCAACACCCAGATAACCGGCCACGACAGCATCAACGGGTCGCATGGGTGTGTTTTTCATCACCGATTATCTCCAAAGCTTCGCAATTTCCACAACAGTTTCATCCACCATTTTCATCCCACCATCAGAACCGACATTGCCGTTAATGATCAATCCGCCATAACCGCCAAGCTGTTCTGCGCGCGCATTGGGCAAATATCCGCCGGTCCCGCCGCAGAGTTGAACGACAAACGTCTGTTGTGCCATGCTCCGCGCCTTGATCTGATGTCCAAAGTCCAGATAAAGCTCGAACGGATTGGTGACGAAGGCCACTGACCCGAGCCGGATTACGTGCATTTCAAAGTCAAAGAGGGGCGAGGCATCCTGGCTCTCATATCGGGCAACGACGGCTCTGTTATTCTGGATCAACACAAAATGGTGGAGTTTGCTGTCATAGGGACCGGGGCGTCCTGTCACTTTCTCGTTTCTGGCAACCTCCTCACAGAACTGACGGTATGCCGCGTCTTCAGACAGGCTGGTCTCCAGTTCGGCCAGCTTCTTTTTTGCGGCAACATAGTCCTGATACGAAGCACGCCGACGTGGCAACGCGATGTGTTTGACCTCATGCCGCAGCACCGGGGCGAGATCGAGCTTCGAGGAGGACACCAAGGCCGTCTTTTCCACGACCTCCGAAAGCCGCTTCCCGATTTCCATGACCCCGTCCGCATGCCAGAAATCTGGTTCACCTTTGGAATTGCGAGTCAGATCACGGGGTGATTGACAGCCAGCAGCGTTGATTTGCCCGAAGGTTTTAAAATCAGCTCCGAAGCACTGCTTGAGCCGCTGCCGGGTTTCACCGATGAAATCGGACGAGATTTTATAAGTGGCTTCCATCACCTGCGAAGGGCAGGCTAGATTGAGAATCACCCCGGTCGGTTTACGGGCTTCGTCGAATGTGTACAGAAGGTCAACCCCTGAATCCTCGCCTCCCTCCATGCCGACAAAGTCTTCACGGTCGGTTCGCCCGTACATCTCCGCCGTTCCGTTGGAATACATGGCACGCCGGCAATGCCCCACACGGGCGGAAGCCAACCCATTGGCCACCCCACCCGACCGGCGGTTCCGCCAAGCCTCACCAATTACTTCAACGATTTTATCGAGGAGGAATTGACGGTAGTCCGCCACCGTTAAAACCCCTGGCACTTCCGCGAGCCAGCCGATACCGCAGATCAGGTCGACACCAGGAGCATTATGCGTGTGCGTGACATTCAGGAAAACCTTTGAAGCCTCCACCTCGGGCAGTTCTGTGCGAAGCCTTGCGCGTAACTCCTCCTGAAAATCGGCCTGAAACCCCGCCAGATCAATGGAAACCATTACGGCCAGTTCGCCAGTTTCCGATTCCAGTGCCAGTGCCGTTGCCGAGAGGCGCGAATGAATTCCATCAGACACACGGTGATAATACTGCCCTGAAAGGTCCACCTGACCTGCGGGGGTTGTATCAACTTCTGCCCAGCCGATCAAAAGTCTTGAAGATAAAGCAGTCATAGGATTGCCTGATATAAAGTGTTATAATTTGTTATCCATACACATTAACCACTCGTCATGCAAATGTCTTTAAGAAAACAGACGCATCTTTTCTCTTTTAATTCTGTCTAATGTTTTGTACAGTTATTGCATGAAAACACTTGGACTGCTTTTGCACTCAGCAGGTAAAACAGAAATCCTCCGGGCAATGGTATATCAACCCGGGCCGGTTGGATTGCGACAGGTGGCTCGTATTGCCAGCATTCACCCCCATTCTGCGGAACTTGCCCTGGCTGCGATGATTCGGGACGGTTTAGTCAAACGCAGAAATGTCCGGAATCGTGCCCTCTTTGAACTAGTCCGGAACCATGAAGCTACCTCCGTGCTGGAGGCCGTTTTCTCTGCAGCGGCCACCGGATACACCCAGGCGCGAAGCCGCACACTAAATGAGCGGGCGAAAAGTATCTTTCCCTTCATCAGGCAGGCCAGCAAGATGATTGCGCGGGCACGGGAGAGCCGACATGTCGCTTGAAAAACTCTTTATAGCCGCGGTGAGGGAGATGCGGGAACGTAACATTATCTTTGCCGTGGCGGGGGGCCTGGCGGCAGACCTCTACCGGCGTGAACCGCGGTTGACGATGGATGTTGATCTGGTCATTCTGACCGAGGGAAGCGGTACTGAAATAGCCATTTCAGTGCTTAAGACGCTCGGGCTTCAAGCAGGTATTGCGCGCGCTGCGGATCTGGCCGGCGGTCCTCTCTTTGCTATTCGCCGGCGCAATACCCCGCCTTGCATCATTGTCGGACGAGCGAAAGAAAACTTATTTCCCGAAGGAGTTGACATTCTCCTGCCTTCACTGCCTTGGGCAAAGGATGCCGTTAGCCGCGCGCAGGCCAATCAGGTGGACTTCGGCTTTGGCCCCGTACCGGCCTTGACGTTAGAGGACGTCATTTTATCCAAACTGTACTGCCTGATGGCATCGCCCATTCGCGCAAAAGATTTGGACGACCTTCAGTCCGTCTTTTCTGCAAACCATGATATTGACCTGCCTTATCTGGCAGGACAGATGCAACGATTTAAAATAATCATCCCAAAAACAGCCAAAGTGTTTCTACCGAAACAGATACTGCAGCTTTCCCGCGGTGGCCAAAGCGTGGCTCGTTGACTCATCATAATGTAGATCTGCACTTTCCGCGGCTCCTTTCACAATCTTATCCGCCATGAGCCCTTCTGTAATATTTTATTTACACGCAAAGGGCGGAATGTTATCTTTTCACATGTAAAAACATATTCGAACATACTTCTAACTATTAACGACAGAACCAAGGGAACCCTTATGAGCAAGACGGATAGCAGTTACTGGGCGCACGTTGATCTCACCAAATATCCAAACATGAAGGTTCCGGCACCGGGTCCTGAGTCCAAAAAATGGCACGAGCGCTGCACCAAGTACTTCAAAGGGTTGAGCAGCCAGGTAAAACTGTTCCCGGTGTCCTTCGAATCAGGGCACGGCTGTATCCTCCGGGATGTGGATGGCAATGAATACATCGACTTCTCCTCCGGCATCTATGTGACCACACTCGGGCACTGCCATCCAAAAGTCACCGAGGCCGTCCGGAAACATGCTGGCAACCTGATGAACGCCCATGACTTCACAACGCCGATCAAGGCGCAGTTGATGGAAAAGATGGCTGCCACCCTGCCCGGCGACCTGAAGGGCTTCCAGATCTATGACTGTGGTACTGCGGCAGTTGAGGCTGGTCTGCGCGTGTGCCGCGCCGCAACGGGCAAAACGGAACTGATCTCCGGCTTCAATGACTTCCATGGCAAAACCTATGGTGCCGTGTCGTTGGCGGAGTTCCGGGACCCGGCCTATGGGCCTGTGCGCGCGCCGGGCAGCCATCTTGTACCACGCCCGAATCCCTACCGCCCTCTCTGGACCAAGGCGGATGGCACGATCGATACCGACAAATATATCGCCTTCTATGAAGAATATATTGCCCGGGCCACGGTCAACAATACAGCCGCCTTCGTAATGGAGCCGATCCAGGGCTGGGGCGGCTCCGTGATTCCCCCGGATGACTTCTTCCCGAAACTGCGTAAGTTCTGCGATGAGCGCAAAATCCTGCTGATGGCAGACGAAGTCCTGACCAGCATGGGCCGCACAGGAAAATGGCTGGCCATGGAACACTGGGGCGTATTGCCGGATATCGTGACCCTCGGCAAAGGTTTCGGCAACGGCTTCCCCGTCACCGCCGTCGCGGTGCGTGAACCTTACAAGGAAGCCATTGAGAAGATTTCCGCCTCGTCCAGTTACGGAGGCAATCCCATGGCCTGTGCCGCCGCACTGGCCTGCTTCGAGGTGATAGAGGAGGAGAATCTGCTGGCCCGCGCCCAGCATCTGGAGAAGGTGGCAATGAAATACATGCAGGCCATGTTGGGTCGACACCCGATCGTGGGTGATGTCCGCGCCAAGGGCTGCCTGATGGGCATCGAACTGGTCAAGGACAAGGCGACCAAGGAGCCGCTCGACATTGCGGGAAAGATGGTCTACCAGAAGGCTTTTTCAAAGGGGTTGGCATGGATTCCGGCAGGGCACATCCTGCGCATGAGTCCACCTATCGTGATGGAAGACGAGGTCTTGCTCAAGGGCCTTGAAATGATCGAAGACGCCATCAGCGAAACCGAAAAGGAACTCGGGTATACCCGGTAACACCTCACAGGATCACCCCATGAAAACCATTCCCTTCGGAATCATTGGTTGCGGCCTTATGGGCCGCGAATTCGCCAGCGCAGCCGCACGCTGGTGTCACCTGACAGAGCTTGACGTCCGCCCTGAAATCGTGGCCATTTGCGACAAGAACCAGTCGATCTGCGGCTGGTATACCGGCCATTTCCCCTCGATCAAGCAGGTGACGGACGATTACCGGGCGCTCCTTGCCAACCCGGCGGTGGAGGCGGTTTATATCGCCGTTCCCCACAACCTGCATCAGGAGATGTACTGCGCGGCCATTGAGGCGGGCAAACATGTCATGGGTGAAAAACCGTTCGGCATCGATAAGCCGGCCTGCGATGCCATCCTTGCCAGCCTTAAACGCCATCCAGAAGTAATGATGCGCTGCTCATCCGAGTCCCCCTTCTTCCCAGCCATGCTGAAGATCTGCGATCTGATTGAGAAGCAGGTGTTCGGACGGATCATCGAGGTCAACACCGGGTTCCTGCATTCAAGTGATCTTGATCCCAACAAACCGATCAACTGGAAGCGCATGATCCAGTTTAATGGCGAGTATGGCGTCATGGGCGATCTGGGAATGCATGCCTGTCATGTCCCCTTCCGCGCAGGTTGGGTCCCTCATAACGTGCGCGCCATCCTGAGCGATATCGTCAAGGAACGGCCGGACGGCAAAGGCAACAAAGTCCCCTGCTTAACCTGGGACAATGCGACTCTTTTCTGTGAAGTAAATGATCCCGTTACCAACGAGCCTTTTCCCTGGACGCTCAAAACACAGAGGATTGCGCCCGGTCAGCGTGACAACTGGTACACGGAAATACTCGGCACCAGGACCTCGGCTCGCTGGTCAAGTGTGAATGCGGACATTCTTGAAATCCTGGACTACTCCGGCGGGGAACAGGCATGGCGACAATTCCAGACAGGTCACGAAACCGCCTTCAAGACAATCACCGGCGAGATCTTCCAATTCGGGTTCACCGACTCCATCCTGCAAATGTGGGCTGCCTTCCTGTACGAACTGACGCACGGCAAGCCGCTCAAGCGTTTCGCCGGCTGCGTGACACCGGATGAAGCCGCCTTGAGTCACAAGCTCTTCACCGCTGCGCTGGAGTCGCAGAAAAACAAGACGACCGTCACGGTGCAGTGAGTAAGTTTCCCATGCCTTTACGGTAACGCGCCACGTGCTATGTGGGCTGCGCAGACATTCCGCACCGCCAGATACATGGCCGCTTCGCGCGTATGCAGTTTGCGGGTTGTCGCCGTGTCATGGACCAACTTGAACTTGTCTTTCATGCGCTTATCCAGCCGGGCCAGCACTTCTTCCCGCGTCATCTGTTCCTGTTGGGTTTCCTGCGTGTATTCAAGATACGACACAAATACACCGCCCGCATTGCACAGAATGTCAGGGATCACATACAGACCACGTTGGGCTAAAATGGCATCAGCCTCAGTACTGGTCGGTCCATTTGCACCTTCCGCAATAATCTTCGCCTGAATTTTAGCCGCATTTTTCACGGTAATCTGGTCGGCCGTTGCACAGGGAGCCAGCACATCGCAAGGCATCTCAAGAATTGCGTCATGGGAGACGACCCGCCCCTGTCCGGCGCCACGCAATGAACCGGTCTTCCGGACATGTTCCAGCAATGCGACAACATTCAAACCCTTCTCATCATAGATGGCCTCGTCCACATCCGACACCCCTATCACCTTCGCCCCCATTTCAGCAAACGTTTCAGCGGCGCCCGCCCCCACATTCCCGAATCCCTGAACGATCACCCTGGCGCCCTTGATTGAACCTCCCAGCGTGCTCAGCGCCTCCATGGTCGACAACACCACACCACGCCCGGTCGCCTCACGTCGCCCGGGAATGCCGCCCATGATAACCGGCTTGCCGGTTACATAAGAACCCTGCGTCGTCGCATAGCCCAGTGAATAACTGATGGTATCTTTGATGTAACCCATATCGCGTTCGTTCGTCCCCATGTCCGGGGCAGGCACATACACCAGGGGATGGATATTACGGCGCGCATTACGGGTGAAACTCCGGATCAGAGTCTGCTTGTCATCCGGGGATAACGTGAGGGGATCGGCGACTATGCCACTTTTGCCGCCGCCGAAGGGCACCCCTATCAGGGCACACTTCCACGTCATCTCCATGGCCAGGGCTGTGACATCATCCAGTGTCACTGTGGGTGACATGCGTATCCCCCCTTTGCAGGGGCCAATAGCATCGCTGTGATGGACAATGAAAGCATGGATGGTATGAATCCGGCCATCGCTGAATTGAGGTGAGAGCCGCAATTCGCTCCGCTCTTTGGGATAACGCAACTTCTGCAACAAGTCAGGCGAATACTCATCGCCCAGCAGACTGCAGACCCTGTCAAAATTTGCGAGGGCAGTGCTCAACATAGTCGATTTTTCAATATTCATAGTTGTCCCTTTCTAAATGAACTTTTTTCATGACAAACTATATTCAATCAAAAAACCATTACAAGTCAACCTCATTCGTATGAGACAACATGGCTGCAACAAGATTGCAGTTAGAGGACGAACAGGATGATGTTAATGCGACTGTGGGATTGGAGGTTTAGGCCAACCTCACGGAAAAACGTCCAGTTTCAGCAGCAAATCCGAATCTGGACAGCCCTCCCCAATTAGGATATATTTAAGACACATTTATCAGGAGAAAAACTTATGCCGATCACCAAAAAAACTATCGTCACCTTGGTTGCATGTGCGTGGAGCATACAATCTTTTGCGGGCTACCAGATTACCGTAAAATCGGCCTCCGATGCCGCTCATCACGGAAAAAAAGGGCCGGATCATAGTGTTGTGCAGATGACAACCGACTCAAATAAAGTCCGCATCGATTTCAAAGAAGGCGAGGCACCGGGCGCCTCGAACGGCAGCTATCTTCTCTCTCAGGACAACGGCAAAACCTTTATCATGGTCTTGCCCAAGGACAAAACCTATATGAAATGGGATATGGACTCCATGATGAACATGGCCGGCACCATGGGCAACATGATGCAAATGAAAGTCTCGGACCCCAAGATTGAAATCGTTCTGGATGAGGCTGGTCCCGCGCTCCTCGGATACCCGACCCGCCATTACAAGTTTCACTCCTCATACCGGATGTCCATGTCTGTGATGGGCTTCAAAAATGAAAGCTCCATCTCCAAGATTGAAGAAACCTGGACAACCACCCAGCTGGACCTGGCCCCATTCGGCATCTGGGCAGGGAAAACGCCCAAGACAAACAACGAAGGCTTCGATCAGTTAATCCGGGTTGAAAAATCGAAGATGAAAGGCATCCCCCTGAAATCGCTTTCCATTCAAAGCAACGCGGACAGTCAGGGCAAGACCAACATCGTTAAGTCCAGCATGGAAGTGACCGAAATTAAAACGGTCGGCTCAACCGCGGTTTCTTTTGAAATCCCTGAGAATTACAAGGAAATGAGCCTGCCCATGTCCTCAGGAAATGATGAGGGACAGCCGCAGGAACAGACACAACCAAAGAAGAGCCCAAGATTTGATTTTGGCGGCCTCATGAAAAAGGCCATGGAACAGGCACAATAGTCAGTGGACAGTCAGCAGTAGGCAGTTTTTACGCCTAACTGCTTACTGCCCACTGCTGACTGCCTACTGGCTTAAAGCTGCCTTCATACCGGGGAATTCGGCTTCAACAGCCTCGGCCAGGCCAACCCAGAATCCGCCACCGACGGTCAGCATGATGCCCATATAAATGGCGACTTCGCGCGGGGGGAATTTCGCCAGAACGGCACTAACCCCTTTGCAAACTGACTTCAAGTCTTCCTGGTTGACGCTGTCATCCAAAATTCCATCGGTATGTTTGAGACCCTGAGCCTCGACAAAGCAGACCAGCATCGGCGTCTTCCGGATCACAACCCAGGAACGCAGCAGATCATCGCGCACTCGACGTAGTGTAGGACTGTCGACCAGTCGCCGCAAGTGGCGGGCCTTTTCGCGAATGGGCAAACGCTTCACAAAGGTCTCCCGGAATTTCAAGGCAGCAGCCAATTCCTGAATCACCCTGGGAAGAGCATCCCGGCTGAAGGTATCCTTCCCCTCCAGAAACACCAGACAGGCATCATCTTTTTCCGCCGCCGTCAGCGCATCCCATACTTCTTTAACTGTAATCTCAAGCATAGACTTCTCCATTTATGTTCAATCCACCCAGTCACGCCATCAACTCTGCCGCTTGGGGTGTGATTGCAAAATATTGCAATCGCACCGAATTCAGAATCCAGAATTCAGGATTCAGGAATTGCACGCAAAAGGGTTATACCACCGCTCAGGGCTGTCTATCGAGTTCATATTATTTGACACTACTTTGGCAAGCACGTGTTTGCGTAAGGGGTTGGTATCAATTCTGAATCCTGAATTCTGAATTCTTGGTGCGCTGTAACGAAGTGAAATCGCACACCCCATATTGATCAAATCTTATTCCCACCCCCGCGTAACAACCGAAATGGGCGGAGAATCCAATATAAACCGAAGAGGCTTCGTGGAAGGCGAACCCAGCGCCAATCGCCAAAACCTGGCATGAAAAGGGCCAGCACAACATAGCGGGCGCGATCCCGCCAGCGTTCCCGCGCCGCCAAATGAAATCCCATTTCCTGTCTGGACCCTGCACAACGTTCCCTGCCGGATAGAAAGCGGGAGGCGCGTTGCACCAAAGCCACCGGAGCCGGTTTCCACGGGATATCCGCACCCAGATACACCCTCGCTAAACTGAACCCTAATGCGGTCATCCTTTCCGTTCCATGCCTATTCGTCAGGTGACTGAGGGCCGCCCAGTCAATCCCCCCCTTCGCCCCGCCC
>Ga0194056_10001064_pt1 | contig 15038 bp, 13 predicted proteins | sample SepL4413m_MetaG_FD_155458 | JGI IMG/M metagenome (GOLD analysis project Ga0194056, IMG submission 155458) | Anoxic zone freshwater microbial communities from boreal shield lake in IISD Experimental Lakes Area, Ontario, Canada - Sep2016-L442-13m | ecosystem: Environmental > Aquatic > Freshwater... | reverse complement strand
TTTCGTGCCGTCTCCAAAGTCGTCCGTATTGTGAGTCAAATACTCGTGCAATGAAATTTTTCCTGGAGTAATGCTATGTGTTGGATAGATTGGTTTTCTGGACGCATGGGGTTATGCGTCAGGGCTGGCAGTTCCTCTATCCCTGGTTGGTATGCCCCGCCAGTTGACCGGACGCCGATTTTCCGGCCGTCACCTTCGATCACTGATAAGTATAGGCTAAATGATTAACTATGAAAACACCTGCATTCCCCACTCCCGTGGGGATGAACTGCGTCATATCTGAATTTTTGGCTCAGTTTAATTGGCCATTAACAGTTATGCTTCCGGCCAATAATTTAAAACAACTTATCCCACATTTCATCGACTTTTTTGATCACTTCCGGCGACATTACAATGGTTCTGCCCCATTCCCGAGTGGTTTCGCCGGGCCATTTATTGGTCGCATCAAAACCTACTTTGGAGCCCAAGCCTGAAACCGGTGAAGCAAAATCCAGATAATCAATCGGCGTGTTTTCCAGTATGGTTAAATCCCGTGCAGGATCCATGCGGGTGGTCATCGCCCAAATGACATCTTTCCAGTTACGGACATCGATATCATCATCTACGACGATGACAAACTTGGTGTACATAAATTGCCTCAGGAATGACCAGGTTCCCAACATGACGCGTTTGGCGTGACCGGGATATTGCTTTTTCATGCTGATAACCGCCATGCGGTATGAGCAGCCTTCAGGGGGCAGGTAAAAATCGACAATTTCCGGAAACTGTTTTTGTAAAATGGGTATAAATACCTCGTTTAAAGCAACGCCCAGGATGGCGGATTCATCGGGTGGTCTGCCGGTATAGGTGCTGTGGTAGATAGGTGCCTGGCGTTGGGTTATTCTTTCAATGGTGAACACCGGAAAATCCGCGACTTCGTTGTAATAGCCGGTGTGATCGCCATAAGGGCCTTCCGGCGCAAATTCATCGGGGTAGATAAAGCCTTCCAGAATAATTTCGGCACTGGCGGGTACTCGCAAATCATTCAGCAGGGATTTGGCAACTTCTGTTTTGCTGCCGCGTAACAAGCCGGCAAAGGCGTATTCAGATAGTGAGTCGGGTACTGGGGTGACGGCAGCCAGAATGGTTGCGGGATCAGCGCCCAACGCCACGGAAACAGGGAAGGGCTGGCCGGGATGGGCAGCCTGGAATTCTTTAAAATCCAAAGCGCCGCCCCGATGCGCCAACCAACGCATGATGACTTTGTTTTTTGCAATGACTTGCATGCGATAAATGCCCAGATTTTGCCGCTCTTTATTGGGCCCTTTGGTAATAACCAGCGGCCAGGTAATCAAGGGGGCGGCATCTTCCGGCCAGCAAGTCTGAATGGGGTAATCGCCCAAATCAATTTCATCGCCTATCCGGATCAGTTCCTGACAAGGTGGTGATGAAATCAGCTTGGGTGCCATATTAAGCACTTGCTTAAATACCGGAAATTTCTCCCACGCATCTTTCAGGCCTTTGGGCGGCTCGGGTTCTTTTAAGTAAGCCAGCAATTGGCCAATGCCACGCAGTTCAGTGACCGATTCTGCGCCCATACCCATCGCGACGCGGCGGGGCGTGCCAAACAGGTTGGCTAATACGGGAATATTGTAGCCGGTCGGATTTTCAAACAGGAGCGCAGGGCCACCCTGTTTTAACGTCCGGTCACAAATTTCGGTCATTTCAAGATAGGGATCAACGGGAATGGTAACCCGTTTCAGCTCATCTTGTTTTTCCAGTTGTTTGATAAAGTCACGCAAATCTCGGTATTTCATGCAGCGATGCCACAATGTCTGAGTAAGGCGTCAATCGTCGGTTTACGGCCTCTAAATTTGATAAATAAGTCCATCGCGTTCTCTGTGCCGCCTTGCTCAAGAATGTTGTTCAAAAAAGCGTTGCCGGTTTCCCGGTCAAAAATACCCTTTTCTTCAAATAAGGAAAAAGCATCACTGGATAAGACTTCCGCCCATTTGTAACTGTAATAACCCGCTGCATAACCGCCGGCAAAAATATGTGAAAAACCATGGGCAAAGCGGTTGAATTTGGGTGGTTTGGCAACGGCCACCTGGTCTCTGACCTGCTCCAGAATCTCATAGATACGCCCGCCTTTTTCAGGATCGTAATCTTTGTGAATCCTAAAATCAAACAAGCTAAATTCCAGTTGCCTGACCATAATCATTCCGGCCTGAAAGTTTTTTGCCGCCAGCATTTTGTTAAACAAGGACTCGGGTAAGGTTTCACCGGTTTGAAAATGGCCTGAAATGAGCGCCAGTGCGTCTTGCTCCCAGCACCAGTTTTCCATGAATTGACTGGGCAGTTCAACCGCATCCCATTCCACGCCGTTAATGCCGGAAACGCCCAAATGGTCAACCTGGGTCAGCATGTGGTGCAGGCCGTGACCAAATTCATGAAATAAGGTAATAACGTCATCATGCGTTAGCAGGGCAGGTACATCACCGGTAGGCGGCGTAAAATTACAGGTTAGATACGCGACCGGCGTTTGAATGGTGTCACCGGTTTTTTTACGACCTGCGCAGTCATCCATCCAGGCACCGCCACGTTTTTTGGAACGCGCGTAAAGATCAATATAAAATTGGCCACGCAGTTGACCTTTATCGTCTTGTATCCGGAAAAAACGCACATCGGGATGCCAGCTATCAAAGACGTCAATTTCGGTTATATTTAAGCCGTAGAGTTTTTCTACAACGGCAAACAGTCCGGGCAAAACACGGGTGATGGGGAAGTACGCTTTAACTTCTTCTTGTGAAAGCTGGTAAAAATGCTGACGCATTTTTTCCGAATAATAACCAAAGTCCCACGATTGAAGGTCGTTGATACCGTGATGTTGCTCGGCAAATTCACGTAACTCCACCAGATCTTTACGCGCTTGTCGCCAGGATTTGTCTGCCAAATCTTCCAGAAAATTCATCACATCGTCCGGCTTGTTGGCCATTTTGGTGGCAAGCGACAACTCGGCGTAATTGTTAAAGCCCAATAATTGGGCTTTTTCATGGCGCAGTGCCAGGATTTGCTCCATGAGTGAGCTGTTGTCCCATTGCCCGTTTTGTGGGCCTTGGTCTGACGCGCGGGTTGAGAAGGCTTCGTAATGTTCGCGGCGCAGTTCCCGGTCATCGGCATACGTCATGACGGCTTGATAAGAGGGGAATTGCAGGGTTATCATCCAGCCTTCTTCATTGGCGTTTTCCGCTGTTTGTTTGGCGCCCGCCAGTGCAGAATCAGGCAATCCTGCCAAATCCTGTTCATGTCGGATCAGTTTGCTCCAGGCATTGGTTGCGTCCAGAATATTTTCTTCGTAGTTGCTGGCAAGACGTGATAATTCCTGGCTGATTTCTTTGTAACGCTGCTTTTTTTCGCTATCCAGATCAACACCGGATAATTTAAAATCTCTTAAGCCATTATGAATGATTTTCTGTTGAGCGTTATCCAGCGTTGCAAAAGCAGCACTGTTGGCAATAATTTGATAGGCATTAAACAGTTGTTCATTTTGCCCAATTTCAGTGGAGTATTCACTGAGCTTGGGCAGGCAGGCGTTATAAGCCTCGCGCAGTTCATCCGTGTTGACAACCGAATTGATATGACTGACCGGAGACCAAGCTTTGTTGAGCCTGTCTTCAGCATTTTCCAGCGGTTCAATCAGATTTTCCCAAGTATAGTCTGTGGTTGCCAGCAGATGTTGCTCAACAACGGCACGCGCTTCATCCAGGAGTTGCGTGATGGCGGGTTCAATGTGTTCCGGTTTTATTTGGGAAAATAAGGGCAGGGTGGCGTCGGATAATAAAGGGTTAGTCATGGTGTGATTATGTTTTATGGGTGCATTTAGGTGTTTTGCAACACGAACGGATACTTTTGTGATGTATCAAATAAACCACTGATTTGGGCGTAGTCAAAAATTATTTTTTTTGAGGGTCAAAAAACAACGCTGTTTTTGATAAATGATCGTGCCAACCGCGTCGGTTTTTATCAACAAGAATCCACAGAAAGCCAAGTCCGAAAAAGCCCCAAGAGGCAATGGCCGTGGTAAAACGGAGCAACGCTTGAGTCCAGCCCAGCGGTTTTTGATCAAGCGTCAGCACTTTTATTTTCCATGCACGCAAGCCTAATGTTTGTCCGCCATGCGTCCAAAACCAGCCATAAAAAAAGAAGCTGATAATGACCAGGTAAATGCGGTAAATTATTAATTGTTGGTCGCTAACCGCCTCCCCTGTCGTGAAGGGAAGTAACAGGGCCGTTGCGACAAATAAAACGGCAACAAGCAGAAAAATATCGTAAAGTTGTGCCGCTAAACGACGAAAAAAACCAGGCGCAGACGCCAAGTCTCGCCCCGGTTTTAACGGCTTTTTTACTTTCAAAGACAATTAATCTTTAAATAAGGTTAGTTTTTGGCCAAAATACATGCACATCGCCATCAGTGCGCCCAGCATGATTAAGGAAAACAAGAAAGGCGGCCTATGGAACAGAAGAATACCGAAATCTGTTACAAAAATGCTGGTTAGTATAGGATGGTCAATGAAGCCATTAAGAATCTTTTTGAACATAACAATCCCGTCAATTACGCAAATGTTTGCTGCGAATGTTTAAAAAATGGTTGCCTGATCTTTAAATGAACGATTAGTGCTTGTAAAAATCAGTGCGCTGATTTTACTATAATCAAAAGGCTAATGTAAAAAAAAGAAGATTGATTGTAGGATAGAATGCTTCAAATGATATGATTGCCATAAATAAAATAACAAACAGGGTTAAAGGCCATTTTAAAATTCTTCAAAAAATTGATTAATTCAGCCAGAAATGAAGCTGAGCCAGTCGCGCCGAAAGTCAGAATATATTCGCGCCCGGAACATAATATTTCGCGTGCCCAGATAAGTGAAAGTGCGCTGAAGGTTCTCTATAAACTGCAAAAGGAAGGCTACAGCGCCTACCTGGTGGGTGGTTGCGTGCGTGATTTATTGCTGGGGCGGGAGCCTAAGGATTTTGATGTGGTCACCAATGCCGATCCTGAACAAGTTAGAAAAGTGTTCCGCAATTGTCGCTTGATTGGTCGCCGGTTTCGTTTGGCACATGTGCATTTTGGCAGGGAAGTGATTGAAGTTGCGACTTTTAGAGGCGCAGGAGAAGAGCAAAATGACAAGCAGGTGCTCAATAAAGAAGGGCGCTTGTTGCGGGATAATGTCTACGGAACCATTGAAGAAGATGTTTGGCGTCGCGATTTTACGGTAAACGCCCTCTACTACAATATCAAAGACTTTTCGGTGGTCGATTTTGTGGGCGGCATGGCTGATCATAAAGCCGCAGAATTAAAGCTGATAGGCGATCCTGACACGCGTTTTCGTGAAGACCCCGTGCGTATGCTCCGTGCTGTGCGTTTTGCCGTTAAGCTGGGCTTTAAATTGCATCCCGATTGTGAAAAATCCATGCACAAGGTTGCCGAATTACTATCCAGCATTCCTTCCGCCCGGCTTTATGATGAAACGCTAAAATTGTTCATGTCCGGGTACGCACTGCAAACGTTTGAAATGTTAAGGCATTACGGACTTTTTCAAGTGTTGTTTCCGGCGACAGAAAACTGTTTATCGATAGAAGAAAACGGCTTTCCACGCTTACTGCTGATTAAAGCGCTTGAGAACTCCGATAAAAGAATAGCGGAAGGCAAAACCGTTACCGCCTATTTTTTGTTTGCCGCTTTCTTGTGGGAACCCGTGCAGATCCGGGCCAAAGAAAAGATGGCAAAAGGCTTGGTTGAATTTATGGCCTATCAGGAAGCCGCCAATGAAGTGATTGCCATGCAGGTTAAAAGTACCGCGCTGCCACGCCACATCACCATGGCTATGCGCGAAGTCTGGAGTTTACAGCCCAAGTTTAATGCCTGCGTAGGCTCCAAGCCCAGTCGCTTGATTACTCATCCCCGCTTTAGGGCCGGTTATGATTTTCTTTTGTTGCGTGCCGAGACCGGCGGCGCTGATCCGGAGTTGGCGCAATGGTGGAGTAAATATCAGGCCGCCAATGAAAACGAACAAAGAAAAATGACCCAGCCTCCGCGTAAAGGGCAAGCGAGTAAATCAAGACGAAGAAGGCCGCCCCGGGAAAATGGTAAAGACAATTTCACAGGGAAAGACGTGTAGGTGTAATCATTCAATCCCCCTCTTTGAAAAAGAGGGGTTAGGGGAGATTTTATTAGATAAATCCCCCTCGACCCCCTCGCTATGCTCTCCCCCTTTTTCGAAGTGGGAGAGCATAGCGAGGGGGCTTGAATAACTACAAAGTGATCGTTTTTTACTGTGCGCTTTTTACCTTGCACCACTTGGATTAACTATGAAATACACAGCTAGTGTGTCAACGGTTGCTTATATCGGCTTGGGCAGCAACCTTGAACAACCCGTTGCACAAATTACTTTGGCGCGTACTGCAATTGCCTTAATAACAGGCGTGCAAGAAGTGGCCTTTTCCAGTTTGTACCATAGCTTGCCTATGGGGCCGCAGGATCAACCCGATTATGTCAATGCGGTTATGGGTGTCAAAACCGACTTATTGCCGATGGCTCTGTTGCGTAGTCTGCAAGCCATCGAAAATGATCAGGGGCGGCTACGAATAGGCGAGCGCTGGGGCGCGAGAACATTGGATTTGGATATTTTGATTTATGGCGAACAAGAAATTGATGTGCCTGATTTAACAGTCCCTCACAAAGGCTTGGAAGAACGCTCTTTTGTTCTGTACCCTTTGTTTGAAATTGTTCCGCAACTAAGGGTGCCGGGTAAAGGTTCCCTTACCGATTTGATTGCCAAGTGTCCCTTGTCAGGACTGAGACGGATGGACTGACATGTATCACACGATCCATGACTCCACAGTAAAACCGTTAACGGTCAATGATCTGGCTGCCATGAAGCAGCGGGGTGAAAAAATCACCTGCTTAACGGCTTACGATGCCAGTTTTAGCGCGTTGATCGACAAAGTAGGTGTCGATATGATGTTGGTCGGTGATTCTCTGGGCATGGTTGTGCAGGGACAGGCGACAACGCTTCCGGTCACTATAACGGATATGGTTTATCACACCCGGTGCGTTAGCCAGGCAAGGCGCAGGACATTTGTCATTGCCGATTTGCCCTTTATGAGCTATGCCACACCGATGGTTGCCGCCCAAAATGCTGCCCTGTTAATGCAGGTTGGCGGCGCACAAATGGTCAAGCTGGAAGGCCCCCGCGTTGACGTAGTCCGTTTCTTGGTTGATCAGGGCATTCCCGTCTGTGGACATTTAGGACTGTTGCCGCAATCGATCAATCAATTGGGCAGTTATAAAGTTCAAGGCAAAGAGCCTGCCGCAGCCGAAAAAATACTTGCCGATGCCCATCAACTACAAGAAGCGGGAGCCGGTTTGTTGGTGTTAGAGTGCGTACCGGCGCTACTTGCCAAAGAAATCAGCGCCCGGCTGAGTATCCCTGTTATCGGTATTGGTGCGGGTGTTGATTGCGACGGACAAGTGCTGGTGCTTTATGACATGCTTGATATCGGCATCATTAAGCGCCCCCGATTTTCCAAAAACTTCATGTTGGGTGCGGCGAGTATCGAAGCCGCGATCAATGCCTATCATCAGGCTGTCAAACAGTCGCAATTTCCAAGCGTAGAACATAGTTTCCAAGTCTAATGCACATCGTTAACACAGTTTTTGACTTACGTGAGACCATTAAAATATGGCGCTCCAACGGTGAAAGCATCGCTTTTGTCCCAACCATGGGTAATTTGCACGCCGGACATCTCCATCTGGTCAACAGGGCTAAAAAATCAGCCGATCGTGTTGTTGTCAGTATCTTTGTTAATCCTGCCCAATTTGGAGTCGGGGAAGATTTTGAAACCTATCCCCGCACTGAGCGTGATGACCAGGAAAAGTTGGAAGTCGAGGGCGCAGACTTATTGTTTTTACCGGCGGTTGCCGATATTTATTCCCCGGATGCCAAAACAATAATCACGGTAACCGGGCTTTCAGAGCGTTATTGCGGCGCTTCCAGACCCGGACATTTTAGTGGCGTTGCCACCGTTGTCTGTAAATTGTTCAATATCGTACAGCCTGCTGTGGCTTTGTTCGGTCTTAAAGATTTTCAGCAATTGACTATAATAAAAACGATGGTTCGGGATTTAAATATCCCCGTTGAAATACTCGGTATCGATACGGTCAGAGAGCCAGGCGGCTTGGCGCTGAGTTCCAGAAATAACTATTTGACGGCGACTGAAAAAGAAGTGGCTCCCAAACTTTATCAGGCTTTAGGTATCGCGCGTGACGCTATTTTGTCCGGCAATCAGTCTTATGCCGATATTGAACAACAGGCACGCCGGTTTTTACAGCAAGCAGGCTTTCAGACGGATTATTTTTCTGTGTGCCGTAGTCATGATTTAGAAAAGGCGGGGCTCGATGATGTTGATTTGGTTTTATTGGCGGCAGCAAAATTGGGCAAAACAAGGTTAATTGATAATATTTATTTTTCCAGATAATTAAGTTAAAGTAATCATTATGAAGTTAACAATGCAAGAAATACACGCTTGCACTGCCTGTTTGTGCAAACCTTTGTTAATGTTGACTATCTAAAAAGTTGATGGACTGTTGCAATTAATGGATAATGTCTGGTTTTTAAACGTATTTATAGTGTTTTATTATGCAAATTACGATGCTTAAAGCAAAGTTACACCGAGCGACAGTGACTCGTTCAGAGTTGGGTTATGAGGGGTCTTGCGCAATTGATGGCACTATTCTTGACCTGTCAGGGATCAGAGAATACGAGCAGATTCAGATTTATAATATCAATAATGGAGCGCGTTTTACCACCTATGCCATTCGTGCAGAAAATGGTTCCGGCGTATTTTCGGTTAATGGCGCCGCTGCCCGCTTAGCCTGTCCTGGTGACCTGATTATTGTTTGCGCTTACACAATATTGGATCAACAAGAATCTGAAAAACATAAGCCGACGCTGATTTATTTTAACGAAAAAAACGAAGTTTTGCGTTCTGCCTCATCAATACCTGTGCAGGCCGCCGGATAGTGTTTTAGAGAAATTTAATCAAGTAAAAAACCCGCAAGCCCAACGGCTTGGCGGGTTTTTTATTAGCCATGAGTTTGTTTCGGTATTGGAAAACAAACGATGATTGGCGGTTTCGATCATAGAACACGGATGACACGGATCAGACGGATTTCAACGGATTTTTTTAGCCAAAAAAATACCTTTGTGATATAGAGAAATTATTTATCTAAAAATGTATAAATCCCGATTCCGGGAACGCTGAGCCCCAGCTCGGCGTAATTACCATCCTGCCGTAATCAACCTTATTATCCCGTGCCGCGCTGGAATTTGGCGTTCCCATAGAGTTATTCCACAAAGTCGGCTATCCACTAAGAACGTACATCAAATAACTTGACCGTTTATATCCCCTCACCCCAGCCCTCTCCCGGCGGGCATAGGTATCTACATAACTTTTTCGCATAATAAAAACAATGAGTTGAGTAGGGTGCGCATCGCGCACCACAACCATGCCAGAGTAGAAACCCAATAGGCACCCGATGGAAAACAATAATAGATTTTGGTGCAAATAAAACCGTTTAGTGGGTGCGGTTTTAGGTGCGTGATGCGCACCCTGCCATTATAAATCGGGGACTTATTATTGCGAGTTGCCTTAGGCGCTAGCCGCAACCTGAGAGAGATACTTTGATTTGTCGGATTACGCTTTCGCTAACCCGCGACCTACACGATTAAAGCAACCGTAGGGGCAATATAAAAACCAATAATTGAAAAAGATGTATTGCCTGTCATCAAACCGTAACAGAGTTGTCACCTAAATTTCGCATTAGGACGTTATTCTATTTAAAGCAAATCAAAATAGATCATTTGCAAATAATTAAATCCGTTTAACCTGCTTCGGTTTTTGTTGCTGGTGAACGGTAACCTGGCGACAAAAGAGTTTTAGTCAATGATAATCAAAAAGTTAAGTTTTTCTGTATTAGTTTTATCGTTATTTCTTTTTGGATGTGCAACTCAGGCACCCAAAAATGAAATTAAAGCGGATGCCGCCCTGCAAGGCGCAACCGAGTTGAGTTTTCGCGAATTTTATAAGTTACCTATAGGCCCAAACGGGCTGGAACCAACGGCTAAGTTGCTAAGCCTGAAAGATAAACGTGTTCATCTTCAGGGCTTTATGGTTAAGGCCGAAGAACCGGTAGCCGGCATTTTTATGGTGACCCTGGTACCTGTCAATATTCCGGAAAAAGAAGATGGTCCGTCCGACGACTTGCCAGGGGCGACCGTGTTCGTGCACATGCCTTTAGAAGATTCAGCAAAAATTCTGGCATTTCGCCCGGGCGCGTGGGATCTGGTCGGCACGATGCAGCTAGGAGCAATGGATGAGAGCAACGGGCGCATTTCTTATGTCCGGCTATTGCTGGATCAAGCACCTGTCCAAGGCACGGTGGAGTCAGAAAATGAGAGCAAGGCAGTCGTCAGTCAGCGTTAACGCCGGAAAATTTTAACCGTTTTGTATCATCAAGTTATTTAGGAGCATTGCAGCATCTATAGGGATATTTTTTATCAACGTTACAATCCTTAAACCATCAAATCAGGAATACCCATGAAAAATCGTAACTCTTTGCTGGGCTTTGTTATTGCCGGCATTCTTGCTACCGGTGCTGATTGTGCCAGCGCTCTTACCATCAGTCGTTTGACACCACCCAGTCAGTTGTTTGCGACTAATGGCGCTACTTCAAGCCCGATGATTTCCCGTTTTATTCAGGGTCAGCGTTTTGATCTACAAGCAACCGTGCGTCCAGACGCTGGAAAGACCATCACTAAAGTTGAATTTTTTGTTGACAGTGCTTCGGTGGGTGTCGCTAATACCGCGCCTGTTACTGGCGTTAAAACCTCACTGGTTCCAGCTACCGCTATTACTGGCACGGTTGCCAACGCCGTCGTCGCTTCAGTTCGCGGCTATTCCAATTCGGTTTCAGGTATCCGTACGTTAACCGCTGTTGCCACTCAAAGTGATAACACAACCGTTACCGCCACCGGTAGTTTTGAAGTGGTTGGTATTACTCAAGCCGGTCGTAAAGTCAAAAATGTCATCATCATGTTGGGTGACGGTATGGGTGCAAGTCACCGAACTGCTGCACGTATTGTTCAAAATGGTTACGCACAAGGTAAAGCCAACAAAAAATTGGCTATGGATAGCTTCACCAATACGGCCATGATTATGACTGCATCGTTGGACACCCAAGTGACTGACTCTGCACCTGGCATGGCTAACTATGTAAATGGCAACAAAGCTAACTCAGGTCAAGAAGGCGTGTGGCCGGATGACACGACTGCTGCATTTGACGGCCCACGTATGGAATATATGTCTGAATTTTTGGCGCGTACTCAAGGCAAAAAACTGGGTATCGTGACTACAGCTGACGTATTTGATGCAACACCTGCTGCGAATGCAATTCATACATCTAACCGTGGTAACGGCACAGGTATTGTTGATCAATTTTTGGATGATTCTTCCAGAACTAATCTGACTGTATTGATGGGTGGAGGCCGTAAATGGTTTCTTCCCAGCGGAACTTCTTTCAACAATAATTTTGGTGGCACGCCATTTACTGGTTCGGCTCGTGCTGCTGCTTCTGACTATACGTTACCGTCAGATATTCAAGCAGGCTGGAATGCCGCTGCCGGTGCTATCGACACTTCTCGTAACTTGATTGCAGACTTTCAAACAGCGGGTTGGACTTATGCGGCTGATAATACTGCATTGGCTAATGCGGGTACACCAGCAAAATTGTTGGGTTTGTTCTCGCTGTCTAATATGAATATTGCCAAAGACAAGATTGATGGACGTCGCGGTGTTTTCCCAACGACTTCTGCAACGACTACCATCGTTCAGGATTATGGCTTTCCTGATCAACCGATGTTGGATGAAATGGCAACCAAAGCATTGCAAGTATTGGATGCCAATAGCCCCAACGGTTTTGTGTTGATGGTAGAAGGCGCTTCAATTGACAAGCAAGCACATGAAATGGACAGTACCCGTTTTATGGTCGATACCATTGAGTTAGATAAAGCGGTTCAAAAAGCGAGAGACTATGTTGATGGCACCGGAGATTTCGCTGGTCATGCACATCCTGATACCCTGGTTTACGTCACTGCCGATCACGAATGTGCGGGTGCAACTATCATTGGTGCATCGAAGAAGACAGATGCCGCTTTACAAACTGAAATTGCCACCAGTGGTAATACCGTTAGTGCAGTAGCAGCAACTTTGGGACAACCCTTGTTACGTAACAATGTTGTAGGTACTTATGCGGAAGCGGGCTTCCCTAAATATACTATCGCCGCTGATGGCTACCCAGCGGTTTGGGATCCAGACAACAAATTATTGATAGGCTACGGTGCAAACGCTGACCGTTATGAAGACTTCCGTACCCGTCCTTACCCAAGCAATGATTCACAACAACCTGGAAACAGTGTTGCTCCGCTGAATGCTTATCCACGTAACAATGTTGGTGATACGTCCATGTCATCTTCACGTCCTTATCAATTAAGTGATGGTTACTTTATCACGGGTCAAGTTCCTGGTACCCAAGCGGTTCATACCGGTGGCGATATTCCATTGACGGCTTATGGTCGTGGCGCTGGTGAACTGGGCGGTACTATTGATAACACTGACGTTTTCTTTGCAGTCATGAAAGCAGTTGTTGGCGGCACCACCAAATAAGTTACTACTTTAATAAAAGAGGGCAGAGCTTCTGCCCTCTTTTTGGAGATAATCAAAAATGTTTAATTATATTAAAAACAAAAAAGCGTTAATGGGTTTGGTAATTGGTTTAACGCTGGCTCAACCAACTCTGGCTTCTACCATTAACTTTGATAGCCTGACTGCCGGTGCAAATGCCAATTTAGATCCCTCAGCGATTGCCTTAGGCATTACTTTTAACAACGCGGCTTTCTTACCAACTCTGGACGTTGATGGCATTGCTATTGATGGTTCTGAGCATTGGCAGATTGACAGCACAGCACCATCCGTTTCTGTAGTCAATGGAACCAGTTTAGGTGGTGTTTATGCACAATCCAACGGTCTGGATGCTCGTGATCAGTCCGTTATGATGCATCTTGGTGGCATTTTCAATGTTGCTGCTTTTTCATTAAATGCCAGCAGTTTTGACGGCCAATCATTCGGTGGAGTTTTTAGTCCGACGCTTGATTTTCTGGATATTAACGGTAATTTCGTAAAATCAGTGGCTTATACTATTTCTTCTGGTATCTTTTCAGCTTCTTTGTCTGCACCGATTCTGGGCGTGACCGATGTACTATTGGCCGGTGGTGCTGTTTACAATAATATTTCCTTTAACGTCGCAGCGGTTCCTGTGCCCGGTGCGGTATGGTTGTTTGGTTCTGCGCTGATGGGATTTATGGGTTTTTCACGTCGCATTAAAAAATCCTGATATTTACAGGCTTAATATCCAGCAATTGAGCCAATCTGAAAAAGCGGCGGCAAGGCAATCTTGCCGCCGCTTTTTCTTTTTTTTGCATAGTACCAAGCACAAATACGGGAGAGTAAGCGATTAATAATCTCTCATGCATCACCAAGAAAAAGCGTCTCTTATTCGTGCTTATCTGTTAAATCCGTGTCATCGGTGTTCTATTTTTATCAAAAGTTTAGGGTAACCTGAGCTTCATGGTTTGTTAATCACTTCATCCTTCAGTACATCGAATGCGTTAAAGGCAATGTTTAGGCTGAGTTTCAGGTTAATAATGCTGGCGATGGTGGTGCTGGTAAAAATGCAGATCATAATGGCGATTTGATATTTCACGGCTAACCACGGCTCACTGCCACCCAGAATTTGCCCTGTCATCATGCCGGGTAAAGAGACCAGTCCCATGGTTCCCATGCTGGCGATGGTCGGATTAATGGCGGCTTTAATGGCATCCCGAAAATAGGGCTGCACGGCTTCCCAACGGGTCGCACCCAGCATTAAAAAAGTCGCATATTCGTTCTCGTTTTTGCGGAGTGCCGAATAAAAACGCTCCAATGCGATAACGTTGCCTTGCAGACAATTGCCCAGAATCATCCCGGCCAACGGCACGATATAACGGGCATCGTAAAAGTGGGTCGGCTGAATCACTAAAATCACCAGATAGGCGGTGGAGAATAATATACTGGAGGCAATCGCGGTAAAGGTGGCTAACGCAAAATAACGCGCTTTAAGTCCGGCACGTTTTAGAATGGTTATATCGGCGACTATCAGCATCACCAATATCCATAAGCCGTTCAGCCAGGGATTGTTAAGCGTAAACAGTGTCTTGAGATAAATGCCTACCAACGCCAACTGGAGACTCATGCGCAGCAGGCTGATGCCTATATCCCGGCTTAAGCGCAGACCGATAAGCCACAGCAGTATCCACGGCAGCACACAAAGGCCGTAAAGCAGCGCCATCTGCGGCAAGCCAATATCAAGTGTTTCCATGTCGCTTCACCTCAGTCAATCGCCCCGCCTCAAGTGTAAAAATAATATCACTGCGTTCCAGCCATTCAGGGTCGTGAGCGACTGAAAGCACCGTTAATTCAGGGTTTGAGAAAACATCGAACACGGCTTGTTTGCTTTGGGCATCCAGTGCGCTGGTGACTTCGTCCAGCAGATACAAAGTTTTACCCAGTAACAGACCGCGTGCCAGCGCAATCCGCTGTTTTTCACCGCCGGAAATACGATTGCTTTCCCGATTTAAAATAGTCACTGGCAGTTGCAATCGTTGTAATACGTCAAGCAGTTGCGCTTTTGTGGGTTGATGCTCACGATGTGCCTTAAATTGAAAAGGCAAAAGCAGCGCGTCCCGCACTTTTTCGGCACCCAATACGGGTTCTTGGCCAATGTAAGCGGTGCAGCTTCGAATAGTCTGAATCGATGCCGGCGTTAACGGCTGTTCCTGAAAGTAAACGCTGCCGGCTTGTAACGGATGCAGTCCCAACAAGGTTCTTAATACACTGCTTTTACC
>Ga0194056_10001060_pt1 | contig 15052 bp, 18 predicted proteins | sample SepL4413m_MetaG_FD_155458 | JGI IMG/M metagenome (GOLD analysis project Ga0194056, IMG submission 155458) | Anoxic zone freshwater microbial communities from boreal shield lake in IISD Experimental Lakes Area, Ontario, Canada - Sep2016-L442-13m | ecosystem: Environmental > Aquatic > Freshwater... | reverse complement strand
CAGGCGGTGATATTGCCTCACGATTGGTTAAAACCATTCGCCGCGTTGCCCAACTACGCCGCCGCGCAGCCGAAGTTGCACGGGAAATTGAACTATTAAAACAAACCGAGTTAATCGAGTTAATGACCACCATCACCGAAGCCAAAGCCCTAGGCGGTGATCCATTAGCCGACCTAGCCCAACAAATCATGCAGCAAATCTCAGAACGCAAGATTGAACTGGAAATGATACGGCAACGGCAAACGGCGCGAGTATGAAGAGAACAGCGATAAGCGGTAATTTACACCGCTTCCACTTTTGTAATGATTACGCTGTATGGAGTTGTTTATGACTGTCCCAACATCAAACCAAGTTAATTATATCTACTGGCAAAATATGGACTTATGGACTTTCCAAGAAGCCGCTTATTTATTATGCAATGTAGAGCCAAAAATTTACGGTAACATGGGCTATAGAGGGGATTTCATTCATTGCGTTGCTCAAGTGGAAGATTTTATTAGTGCTAGTATCGTAGCGGGTACACTTGAGATAGATAGTAGGCATTTTAAAGATAGCTGGGGTTTTCGCCCACAGAATATTATTGAATGGGCAATAAATAAAGATTTTGCTTTGTCTTTTTCTGTGCCACCTATGCAATTTGTTGACTGGTATAACAAGCAAAACCAACCAGCATCTAAAGCAGTTCCAACTTACCTTGATATAACGCACCCACTACACAGTGCAGAGTTGAGTATTGCAATTTCAGCATGGGAAGCAGTTTTACAATCTAATCCAGACAAACCAAAAACAGGCAGTAGAAAAAAGTTAATAGAAGATTGGTTAAAAATTAACCATGACAAGTTAAATCAATCAGCAATTGAGCGAATAACAACCATGTTAAATCCCGATAAAACAGGGGGCGCACCCAAAACAGAATAAAACCTAGCCACCGCTTAACGCTACGAATAGCAAGGCTTTGAGATAACCTAACCACCCTTTTTTAGCATAACCTACCTAACCCTTACATCTGTTTCAAGCCGAATTTTCCTTTCAGAATAGCCATTAATTCAACAACGTACAGAGAGACGTAAAATGGCTACACAACCAAACCCACTCCCCCAAACAGGCTTTTTCCGTCTACCGCCAGAAATTGGCTTAAGACTTAGCCAGAGCTTAGGCGACGAAGAAAACAACACTAACAAATTAATCACCATTGACAAAACCACGTTTTCACAAGGTGTGATTCCCTTTGGTGGTTCATTTGGGTATTCAGAATCAAAGAATGAACCGTGGTGACAATCTAAAGCCAGTGACCGTTTGGATATGCGACAAAATAATTATTGTCGCTATTCAGCGCGGCGGCTTAGCCCTTGCCACTGGCAAACAGGCGAATAATCCAGACTTAACGCCTTACACACCTACACCTATTGCGCTGATTAAACGGCTATCTGAACCTGCTATTGGCAAAAAAGACGGTGTTTATTTTATCCGCAGTTCGGGTAGCAAGCGAACCAATAACGACACCAGCGACACCGCTGATATTTTAATTATCGATGCGGATAGTCGTATTGATTTACACACGGGTGAAGTGGTCAGTGGTGCGGTTGCGGCTGAACTGGTACATCGGGTTTTGGTTGATCTGGGGATTAATCACTGCATTTATTCCAGCTACAGTAATGACGTGAATTTGCATAAATACCGCGTGATTATCTTTTGCCGCTATAGCCGCGAACAATTACCTGTTTTACTGGATTATCTGTTTGCCGAACTGCACAGCAATGAATTAATGCTTGCCCCTGTCAAAGAGAATTTAACGTGGTCTCAAGCGTGGTTTTTTCCTCGCGTACCCGATGAACAGCGCGAAGCCTTGTTTGAGTTTTATCAATTTCTCAAAGGGGATGATTTAGACGCGGATGTAATCACCGCAGTTTGGTTAAAAGAACATCCACCGACACCCACCGCTAAACCTGAACGGCAGCCAAAGCTACACGCGCCGCAAAATAGCAGTATTGCTGGACAACGCAATCCGATAGAAGAGTTTAATCAGGCTTTTTGTGTTGATGACATTCTTAAACGCAATGGCTACATTGCTAAACCGTCTTACGATATGCGCTGGCTTAGTCCTGTTAGTGAAACAGGTGTAGCAGGTGTACAGCTTGCAATGGCTTGTAAAGACGGTGTTATGCGTGTTTATTCACATCATAATGACGTGTTAAACGATGGTTTTGCGCATGACGCTTTCGACTGTTACCGATTGCTTGAATGTGGCGGCGATTTTAAAACTGCAATTAATTGGAATGCTGAACTGACTAAACATAATCAAGCTTTATGGGCAAAAGAACAGGCGGCAAATAAAAAAACAAGTTTAGTTAATGAACAGCAAACTGTTTATGACGAAGCCTACTATTTAAGTTGGGAAAGCCAAGGGTATTACAGGGATAACGGCGAAAATAGGGTTTATGACGCTGATACAGGCTTTTATCTCGAAATTATAAAAGGGCTTGAACATACCCCGTTAGCATTCGACTTTCCTACCTTTGATGCAGATCATTATTATGGCATAGCGGGTGAATTATCGGCATTGGCTACCGAAGACAGTGAAGCGGATAGAATGGCTGTTTACGTTAGTTTTTTGGTTGCGACAGCGGCGTTATTGGATAAGGATAAATACTTACGCATAGGTGAATCAAGGCACTATTCACGGCTATTTGTCACGCTAGTAGGGGCAAGTTCACGCGCCAGAAAGGGAACAAGTTTTAAGCCTGTGGTGCGTATTATCCGTGAGACGGAAGCCATTTTATATGACGTGAATGCTTATATTGCCTTACCCCCTAAAAAGCTGGTTATTGCCGATGGTGGGCTATCCAGTGCAGAGGGTTTAATTTATCAGGTTAGAGACGAATCGGAAGACGTAAACACCAAGGGCGTTCCTGCGTGGAGTGCAGTGGATGACAAGCGGTTGCTCGTTGTGGAAGAAGAATTTGGCAATGTATTAAACCAGTGCAAAAGAGACGGCAACACACTAAGTCCAACATTGCGCAGGGCGTGGGATGGTGGCGATCTTGCACCAATGACGAAAAACAACAAGCTAAAAGCTACTGATCCGCATATTAATGTATTGAGTCACATCACCCAATTTGAGCTTAAGTGTTTAATGACTGACTCCGATATTCACAACGGACTGGCAAATCGGTTTTTGTGGACGTGTGTGAGACGAACCAAAAAACTGGCATTTCCTCAACCGATGAATGATAGCAAGGTTAAAGCATTGGCTGAACGATTAGCCGATGCAGTAAGACAATCATCATGTGATAGTGAAATAACGCTTTCCACTGCTGCAAGGGCTTACTGGGCTGTTAAATACCACGAAGTTTCCAACGATGAAAGCGGCGTACTGGGTTCTGTTACTGCGCGTGCAGAAGCCCATGTCATGCGCTTAAGTCTGCTGTTTTGCTTGCTTGATTGTTGCCTTGAAATTGAACGCAAGCATATCGAAGCGGCTTGTGTGTTAGTCGAGTTTTGCAAAAAATCAGTTCAATACATCTTTTCTACGCCAGCCGAATGCGAAGCGGGAACGGATGCTGATAAGTTGCTCAACGCATTAACTGTAAAACCCCTTTCACAGACTGAGGTTAGTAAGGTGTTTAGTGGCAATAAAAAACGCACTGAGTTAATGACCTTACTGACTGAATTGCAGACTGCAAACAAAATCAAACAGACCAAAGAAACAGGCAGTAAAAAAGTAATATGGTCAATTATTTAAAAATAACGTGACGAATTTACGAATTTGTCCCCCTAAGTCCTTATGTGACGTGGTTTTGCTATTTTCGTAACCATGACGAAGTTACGAAAATAGCCCACCCTGCAAGATAAGCAAAAAGCTATTTTCGTAAATTAGTAACCCTAAGAATTTAGCAAAACCGCGTAAATAAAGGGCTAGAGGTACAAAATTCGTATTTTCGTAAATTCGTACACTTTAATTTAAAAATCAGTACGGTTAATGAACTGACCACCTGATAAAAGCAGGAAATAACAGCATGAGCAAATTTGAAAAAGGCAAAAGCGGCAATGCCAAAGGAAGACCTAAAAGCATGACTGCCACACTACTAAGGCAAGCCATCAATGACGATATGCCCGATATTATTAACAAGCTAATCGACTTAGCCAAAGGCGGCGATGTGCAGGCTATCAAGTTGGTATTAGAGCGCGTATGTCCTGCACTGAAACCGCAAGCAGTACCGATAAACTTACCGTTTGTTGAGTCTTTAGCAGGTCAAGGTAACGAGATCATACGCGCCACGATGCAAGGAAAAATACCGCCCGATATAGGCAGTCAGTTAATCACCGCCTTAGCGAATCAGGCAAAGGTTATTGAAATAGACGAACTAACCAAACGCATTGAAGTATTGGAGCAAAGCAGTGAGCGTAAAAAATAGAGTTAAGAAGCTGGAAGTGTCCAATAAAGACAGCGAATTTTTAACCTTTGAAGAATGTTTGCGGGTAAAAAATGGCGGCGATATGCCCAAAAACAAGCGTTTTCCTGATTACTCAAGCCTATTAAAGAGCGTACAGCATGAACCTAAAAAACCGACTCGCTAAATTAGAAAGCAAAAATACTGCACTAAAGCCAAAGCCGATTTATATCCATTTTCAGGGTGTACGCGGTGATGGTTCTGAACCTGAACTATTAGGCTATGAGATTGCTTTACGCGGTAAAGAAACCCGAATAATGCGTTTAGCAGGTGAATCAGTGGATGACTTTCAATGCAGGTGTAAGGACATAGTACCGACACCTAGCGGTTCTCATGTGCTTATATTTATGCCTATTCATGCGTGGTGATTTAAAAGTGAGCATCAAACCATGAACCGATTAATAAGCCGATTAACCAAACTGGAACAACAGTTTAAAACAAAAATAGACCCGTATTAGGCGGAAATTCAAAAAATGTCTGTTGAAGAAATCAGGGCTGAACGCAAACGAATTGAAGCCAGACTTGCAGAATCTAAATGCCCACATTGCCCAAACTGCACGACACCAGAACGCTGTCTGGACATAGCGACTGAGCGTAAACAGATTAGGGCAAGGTTAAATAGTGAGTAACAGGCGGCGTAATATTGACCGCCTATTACTTCTTATGGGTTATGCCTTATTGAGTTGTAACTAGCATAATATGCGAAGGCAAAAAACTTGTTTATTCTTTGCAGTCACCGAAGTGTTTATCCCAGTAGGACGCATTCAGGCACTTGTTAATACAAGCTCTTGAGAGAGCCAGATTAAGTTCTGAATAGTCATTACCTACTGAACATTTTGCAGGCACATAGGGCAATACCTTTTCTTCACACGCTTTTTTAACTTGAAAAACAGCCGCTGGCGTGCCTACACCCTTCATATTTTCAAGAATACAATCACTATATTCACCAGCAATGCAAGGCTCTGAAATTAATAAAATTAACAGTGATAGGGTTCGTTTCACTTGATACTCCATTGAAGTTTAATAATTAAGTTATGTTTATATCGTAGGGTGTGAATACCTATTGCTCGTACCACGTTATCTAATGTGTGAAAAACAATATTATTCAATCTTTATTTTGCTCACCTTACCAATAAGGTGAGCAAATAGTAACTAATTGAATCTTAAAGTTCTTTGTGGTCTGAAAAAGTATTGGCATTGTTTTGTAGGTTTTTGGCTTATTGCGTTATGGGTACGCATAGCGGGGTTATTGACCTAGTTTTTTTAAAGCAGCGATGGCATTAGCATTACCCTGTTCTGCGGCTTTTCGATACCAATACACCGCTTGATTATAATCCTGAATCACACCTTTACCATAGTTGTACATATTGCCTAAATTGAATTGCGCCATTGCAAGTCCTTGTTCAGCGGCTTTGCGATACCAAACCACGGCTTGAGCTTCATCTTTAGCAGTGCCTTTACCATTGGAGTACATAAAGCCCAAATTACTCTGCGCGTTTTTATCCCCTTGTTCAGCGGCTTTGTTATACCAATAAACTGCCTGACTATAATCCTGAGCTACACCTTGACCAAAGTTATACTTTATCCCTAAATTGAATTGCGCACTTGCATCACCCTGTTCAGCCGATTTGTGATACCAAACCATTGATTGAGCTTCATCTTTTGTGACACCTTGACCAGCTTCATACATAGCCCCTAAATCAAACTGCGCACTTGAATCTCCTTGTGCTGCTAAACCTTGATAAAGTGAAAAAGCTTCAGCATAACGACCTTGATCGTATAAATCATCTGCTTGTATTTTGAGCATGGTTTGTGCGACAACATCTCCTTGTTCAGCAGCTTTGCGATACCAAACCACCGCTTGAGCTTCATCTTTAGCAGTGCCTTTACCATTGGAGTACATACCACCCAAAATGAATTGGGCGGGTGCATCTCCTTGTTCTGCCAAGCCTTGATAAAGTGGCAAGGCTTCTGTATAACGACCTTGTTTATATAAATCATCTGCGCGTTGATGTATATCTTGTGGCGTAGCTTGCGGCACACTTTGCGCTGGTACGGATGTTACCGTAGAGGGATGAATAGATGTGAACGAACGCCAATATAAAAACGCAACAAAACAAATACCAATAAACATCACCCAATTCCAATTGAAAGATGCCACGTCTTTTGTCCATATTGACTGCTCCTGCTGTGTTTCAGTCCGTTCGTTCTCAATGCGTTCATCTTCCATTTGTTGCTGCCGCTGTTTTTCTTTGCGCTCAAGTTCCATTTGGCTAAACAACTCTGCATATCGAAACTTAATGTAAAGACTTTTAGCGACTTCTTTGTCGCCATTGGCTTCGGCAAACGCTCTGGTCGCAAGTCCTTTTTTATACTCTTTGCGATCCATTTCTTCGGCAATTATTTCGTATAGTTGACTTGAAGGTATAGATTCAGTTTTTTCTGTCTCGTATATACGATTTGGTGGTATAAATTCGTTCTTTTCGCTTGTAGTTTGTGGTTTCGTCTCTTTCCAGTCTGTATTTATAGATTTTTTAAGCATTTCCTTTTTGAGCCAGTGAATATACAAACCTGCAATTATGGCTGAGACAGTCAACGGATAATATAAGGCTTTATCACCCATATAAGCATCACGCCCCGCAAAAGTAGCTATCGCAATGATACGAAATATTGTAGAACCTAGGAGACTTGTAGCAATTCCGTACAAGTGCCACGAAAAAGGCGTGTGAATATTACTGTTTGTTTTTGGTCTCATTGCTAACCAAACAAGCCAGTAGGCTAATGCGGCACTTGGAAGCGATTCAGCAGAAAGTATTAGTAATAATCTTGGATTTTCAATTAAGGTGTTAATGACATTAGTGTTCATGTTCTATCCACCTTTAAACCAAAGTAGTAAATGCGATTTTTCTCACCCAACACTCTTTCGTACAGTTTTTGCATAATAAATTCCTTGGGTTGTTTGCCTAACTTATAAGGTATTGGTTTTTACTGGTCAAATTAATCGTGGAATTTATCAGTTTGGCAAAGTGCTTTATAAGCGGCTTTGATAACGCTATCGGGCGCGTTTCGTGCGACTCTTAAGTTATCGTAATGGGTGCGGATGTTAGCCATGAAACCTGCTTGTTATTATTTGAGAGCGCGTGAGGTTTTGATTATACGCGACTGGTTAGTATGGCTGTGCCAATATCGGTGAAATGCGCTTATGCCATTATGAGATTTGCTGGAGCGCGTGAAGTTGATTTAAACCGCGTTGGCAGTTATGTTTGTATGTGGTGATTGAGTGGCAATGATTGCGGGTGTTTTATTTTTTCGATATGAGGTCAAAATCATTTAAAAGTTATCCCATACGTTATCCCATAACGCTGATTTTCACTTTTTGCTAAAATCTTGATTTTGTAACTTATTGATTTTATTGGTCGGAACGACAGGATTTGAACCTGCGACCCCTTGTCCCCCAGACAAGTGCGCTACCAAGCTGCGCTACGCTCCGATGTGTTTTGGTGATTTTTATTGAGTGAGAGTGTGAATACAATCTCTGGTGAAGCAAGAGGGCGGATTATACAGTATCCGCCCTTTTTTTGTAGTTCTATTTTAGTAATTCTAAAATGTCTTCGAGATCAGCGACCATTTGGTGAATGAGTTGCTTGGTGATGGTGGCATTGTCTTTGTTGTCATCACTGCTTAAATGCGCTCTTGCACCACCAATGGTGTAACCTTGCTCGTAGAGTAACGAACGAATTTGCCGTATCATCAATACGTCATGACGCTGATAATAACGACGGTTTCCGCGTCGTTTTATCGGGCTGAGTTCGGTGAACTCTTGTTCCCAATAGCGCAATACATGAGGTTTGACTCCACACAATTCGCTGACTTCACCAATGGTGAAATAACGTTTTGCGGGAATAACTGGCAGATCATTATTACTCGGATCCAACATACGCTTCTACTCGGGCTTTTAGTTTTTGACCTGAACGGAATGTTACCACACGCCGTGCTGTAATGGGAATTTCTTCGCCTGTTTTTGGGTTTCTGCCAGGGCGACTGCTTTTGTCTCGCAGTTCAAATTTACCGAATCCAGAAATTTTTACTTGCTTACCTTGCTCTAAAGAACTTTTGATTTCTTCAAAAAAGAACTCTACCATGTCCTTCGCTTCGCGCTTGTTTAAGCCTAGCTCGTCAAATAAGCCTTCTGCAAAATCTGCTTTTGTTAATGCCATGAATCAATCTCTCAATTTTGCGCCCGTGTTTCGGGTCAGTGTGTCTAACAACGTGCTAACTATAGCATCTATTTCTGAATCTGTAAGCGTTTGTATGTCATTTTGTAAGGTTATGCTCAATGCTACGCTTTTACAGCCTTCTACTACACCTTTACCACGATAAATATCAAAAATTACAACATCTTGTAGTGTGGGTTCATTGCTGTTTTTAATACAGTCAATTAGCTGATTTGCAGTGATGCCATCATTGACTAACAAGGCTAAATCGCGGCGCACAGACGGATATTTAGACAACGGTTTAAATTTAGCAGGTGTTTTAGTTAATACTAGGTCTTGTGCTAATTCAAATAAAAATACTTGGCTATCAAAGCCCAGTTGTTTTTCAAGATTAGGATGTAACATCCCTAACCAGCCAATACTTTGCCCATCTTTGTTGAGAATTTCAGCGGTTTGGTACGGATGCAAGGCGGTTTGTTCAGCGGGGACAAACTGCGCTTCACAGCCTGTTAAACCAAACAAGGCTTCTACGTCAGCTTTAACATCAAAGAAATCCACTTTGCGGGTTTTTTCGCCCCATTGTTCGGTGTACGCGCTGCCTAAGGCTAAACCTGCCAACATTTTTTCCTGTTGAGTTTCACCATCTTTCTGCACAAAACGTAAGCCTGTTTCAAATAAACGCACGCGGTTTTGTTGGCGGTTGGTGTTGTGTAATGCCGCTTTGATTAAGCCACACCATAAGGTGGTGCGCATCACTGCCATATCGGCAGAAATGGGATTTTTTAAGCGTACTACTTCATCATTCGGCGCGATGGTTTGTTGAATTTCTTCATCAACAAAGCTGTAGGTAATGGCTTCTTGATAGCCTCTGTCAACGAATAAATCTTTCACGCGGTCGAGTTCCAACACGCTTTCAGTCGCTAAACCTAATGAAGAGCGCATGAGTAAACTACTGTTAGGCAGGTTGTTATAACCGACAATACGCGCGATTTCTTCGATTAAATCCGCTTCGATAGCAATGTCAAAACGAAAGCCTGTAGGTTTGACTTTCCAGCCGTCGGCTAGGGTTTCTACCGTTAAGCCTAAGCGTTGAAAAATAGACACCACGCGCTCATCGGCAATAGCGATACCTAAGGTTTTTTCTAGGCGTTGCTTTCTTAATAGCACGGCATCACGGTTAGGTAATGCGGCTTCTGTAGTGACTTCGGTAATTGCACCAACGCTACCGCCTGCAATATCCGCAATCAACTGGGTAGCACGTTCGATAGCACGAACTTGTAAAGTAAAATCTACTCCGCGTTCAAAACGGTGTGATGAATCGGTGTGCAAACCATACTGCCGTGCTTTACCTGCAATTGTTAATGGTGTGAAAAATGCGCATTCTAAGAAAATATCTTGCGTGCTGTCGCTCACCGCTGATTCACTGCCACCCATCACACCTGCTAAAGCAAGGGCTTGAACATTGTCGGCAATCACTAAGGATTCAGTGTCGAGTTTGATGGTTTGCCCGTTTAATAACGCCAATTCTTCATCGGCTTGCGCATAACGCACGGTGATACCGCCTGTTAATTTATCGGCATCAAAGGCGTGTAGCGGTTGCCCTAATTCGATTAACACATAGTTGGTGACATCAACTACTGCGCCTAAACTGCGTACACCTGAACGGCGTAGACGTTCTTGCATCCATAACGGCGTTTCCGCTTGTGGATTAACGCCTTTGATTAACCGACCTAAATAACGGGGGCAGGCTTCGGAAGCTTGCACGCTGACGGTTAATGATTCAGCATGAGCAACCGCGCTATTTTCAAACTGCGTTGCCGTCCAGTCCATTTCATTTAATACCGCAATTTCACGCGCAATGCCTTCAACACTTAAACAATCCGCCCGATTCGGCGTTAAATCCACTTCAATAATCGAATCATTCAGCGATAAATACTCACGAATATCCACACCCACAGGCGCATCATTCGGTAATTCCATCAAGCCATGCGCATCAGCGGCTAAACCCAGTTCTTTTTCAGAACACAGCATTCCAAACGATTCCACACCTCGTAATTTGGATTTTTTGATTTTAAAATCTTCGGGTAATACCGCGCCAATCAACGCTGCTGGAATTTTTAAGCCCACGCGCACATTCGCCGCGCCACACACAATTTGCAGAGGTTCAGCTTCGCCAACATTCACCTGACAAACACGCAAGCGATCCGCATCAGGATGTTGTTCCATTGCCAATACTTCGCCAACAACTACGCCGTTAAATACTGCCGCCGCTGGTTCAACCGAATCGACTTCCAAACCTGCCATGGTAATTTGTGCCACTAATGCGGCAGTATCGAGGGGTGGATTAACATAACTTCTTAACCACGTTTCACTGATTTTCATAATTTGAATCGCTACTTGCTTAAAAAATAAGCGATTTTATCATGAGATAAGGGTTTGTATGGATTGTTTCAGCATATAAAACGCGGCAAAGGAACAATAAGCGATAGCCGTATTGCGTTGTATGTGATGATAAAACATTTGGCTGAGTACGTTATCGCTATTCCGCTTTACGAGTTGTGTATGGACAATTGCCCTCTGGTGACAGCGATTATTCAAAAACGGTGGAGTTTGATTAAAGCAGGGTTATATCCCGAATCATGGGGCGGTGGTGATGCCCCCACGTTTGAGCTAACGGATATCGAAAAAGGCTTGATTTTGAACAGAGTATCTACAGGGCTATTCCGTCTTACGATTTGAATACTGAAAAAAAGACAGGCACATATACATTGCCTGTCCTTTTAGTTTTAAAGAATACCCATCTCACCGTCTGATTCAATACTATCAACCGCTTCATGTCCTGCAATAGCCAGAATATCTTCACCTAACAACGAGCCGCTATAGATATTATCCAAACCAGCCGTTGCATGTAAACCCATTTGTGCGACTTGTTCTGGCGCGATTGCACCTGTCACAATAATTTTAAATGGTTTTTTCAGATCAGCGAGACATTGATCTTTTAATGTGTTTTGAATTTTGTTCATACAATTTATGCCATAGAAATTGGCGAATACTAAAGCCTTATAACGTTGCTAAATTACAATTGACTAATCCAGCACCATAGAAAGGATCGTTACCTGGCGTACCTAAATCAGACGCAGATGCCATCAATCTAGCTTTAATTTGCGCTGGGGTAAAAGTGGGAAAACGTTGTTTGACTAACGCAGCTGCGCCCGCTACATGAGGGCAAGCCATGCTAGTACCGCTCATCAGCTTATAGCCACCTGGAACAGTTGAATTAATGCTTACACCTGGCGCGGAAATACTGACAGGGTTAGCTCCTGGTGGACAACAAGTAGTGCCAGAAGAAGAAAAACTTGCTTTCACTTTGTTAGCATCAACAGCGGCAACCGCAATTGTACCAGGACTATTTGCAGGGCTACCTACACAGGGAAATGTCGTTCCTCCTGAATTACCTGCCGCACAGACTACGGTAACACCTGCGGCATTAAGCTGAGCAATCGCATTGGTGTAAGCGACACTCTGACAAGAAGGCGATCCCAAACTCATCGAAATAACATTCATGCCATTTTGTCTTGCCCATGCCATGCCTGCTAAAATCCAACTGGTTTGTCCACTGCCTGCATCACTCAAAACCTTGACCGCATACAAAGAAGCCAACGGAGCAACACCAACAACACCGATGGTATTATTTCTTGCTCCTATGACACCCGCGCAATGCGTACCATGACCATGACCATCGTTGGATGAAACCACTCCAGGTACAAACGAAACACCGCCAGAAATGACTAAATCCGCATGAGCAGCAATGCCCGTATCTAACACAGCGACTTTAACACCATTGCCTCTATAACCACGCGCCCATGCTTGAGGTGCATTAACTAAGGTGATATTCCACGGAATCGGTTGTGATGTAAAGATAATAGGCGGAATCAGACCCGTCGCTGATGCTGATGTAGCGGCTGAACCGTGTAATGTCTTAGCATCCGCTAAAATCTTCTGATAAAAATCACTAATGCCTTGCTGATAGCCGCGTTGATAAGATTGTGCTAACAAATCTTGTTGGCTAGCATCAATGAACGGATTTTTTTGCCACGGCTCTGATTCATCATGCAGAAAGTGCATTTCGAGGTCTTCTTCAACTGCCAATACCCGTTTATCATTTTTGTATCGGTCTACGTCGGTTGCTGAAAGCGTCAATGAAGCCGCGCCTAGTCCTTCAAAATGCAGTACGTCAGTTGGTGTTAGCACTGCATCAGTTGCTAATAACGACACGCCGTCTTGGATGCTATCTTTGGAAATTTCTAAAATTTCCGCAGCTGCATGTTGATCAGTTGTTGAATCGGTAAATGTAATGATGTAACGTTTTTCTGTTTGTTTTTTTGTCATGATTTTTCTCCTAATCTGGTTGATTTACAAGAACTTCAATGCCAATATTTTATTTGCTCAATTCGAGCCTGCCTAGGCTAGCACATCAGCAATAAAAATATCAATGTATTTTAGGTTCTGTTGATATTTACTGCGTAAGTTAGGCTAATTTCGCTTAGGTTGGGGGGTGAACACGATAGGATGCGCTGAGGTAAGAAGCCCGTCAATCGCGAACGATGGGTTTCCCCAGTCTGCCCATCCTAATATAGGTACTGGATATAACTGCACCACACTAAGAGAATAAAATCATGTTAGCTAAACAAGTCAAACCGCTACTTAGCGAAGACGATTATCTGGAAATGGAAAGGGTTAGCAAAATCCGCCATGAATATGTTGAAGGCACTATCTACGCAATGGCAGGTGGTTCAAGGTCGCACAATAAAATAGCGATGAAACAGGCTTCGCGTTGCATCAACACGTTAAAGGCACGGCGTGTGATGTGTATATGAGTGATGTAAAACTCAAAATTGCTCACTGTCGTAGTCGGGTAGGCAAACTTCTCTATCGTTTACCCACGCGGAACTGTCGAAACGGTGGGCAAGCAAAAAGACGCTTGCCCACCCTACGAAACAGGAATTCTCGTATTAAACACGTTATCTAAAAATCCTAAGTCAGCGTGATAGGTTGGGGTGAGGCACGAACCCCAACATTTGCACATAGATGTTTGTTTTTGTTGGGTGGTTAGCAAGCTCCCCCAACGCACTAATCAATGAAACTGCTGTAAAAATTTCAGGTCATTTTCAAAAAATAACCGTAAGTCATTAATACCATAACGCAGCATTGCCAAGCGTTCTACGCCCATACCAAAGGCAAAGCCGCTGTATTGTTCGCTATCAATATTGACGGCTTTAAACACTTCTGGGTGGATCATGCCGCAACCCATGACTTCTAACCAACCTGTGTGACTACAGACGCGGCAGCCTTCACCGCCACACATTACGCATTCAATATCGACTTCTGCGGACGGTTCAGTAAATGGAAAATACGATGGACGGAAGCGGACTTGAATATCTTTCTCAAAAAATGCGCGTAAAAACTCATAAACCACGCCTTTTAAATCGGCAAAACTGACATCGGTATCGACTAAAAAGCCTTCGACTTGGTGGAACATCGGTGTGTGGGTAATATCAGAATCACAACGGTACACGCGACCAGGTGCAATCACTTTTAATGGAGGTGTTTCCGATTCCATGACCCGAATCTGTACGGGTGAGGTGTGGGTTCTTAACACACGGTGCGCGTCAAAATAAAAGGTGTCGTGCATAGCACGCGCTGGATGATGCGCGGGAATGTTTAAGGCTTCAAAATTGTGATAATCATCTTCAATTTCAGGACCTTCGACCACTTGAAAACCCACACTGGCAAAAATTTTATTGATGCGTCTTAGTGTGGTGGTGACAGGATGCAAACCAGCCACTGCTTGACCACGACCTGCTAACGTGACATCTATGCGTTCACTGGCAAGCCTTGCAGTGAGTGCGGCTGATTCCAATTCGATTTTTTGGGCTTCCAGTTGCGTTTGAAAACTGTCTTTGGCTTGATTAATCACTTGCCCAACAGCGCGGCGTTGTTCTGGATCAAGTTTACCGAGTTCTTTCATTTGTTCGGTAAACAAGCCTTTTTTACCTAAATAATGCACACGCACGGCATCAAGCTGTATCAGGTCGGAGGCAGCAGCAAGCTCTTGTAAGGCTTGTGCGAGAAGTTCATCTAGGGATGTGGACATATTGTGTGTCGCTGTGTGTTAAAAAGCTGGTAATTTTATCATGAGATTGCAAAATGAGCGTCACAGAACACGCGTGTTCAATAATTCTCATGATAACGCTAAGCAGCCATATAAAAATGTAAAACAAAGGGATACCAGATATTTTATTTTTACGGTATTCTTACTTAAATATCAATCGCTAACAACGTCTTTTTGTTTTCAGCAACAATCCATTAATAATATGAGGTGAGTTA
>Ga0194056_10001059_pt1 | contig 15057 bp, 9 predicted proteins | sample SepL4413m_MetaG_FD_155458 | JGI IMG/M metagenome (GOLD analysis project Ga0194056, IMG submission 155458) | Anoxic zone freshwater microbial communities from boreal shield lake in IISD Experimental Lakes Area, Ontario, Canada - Sep2016-L442-13m | ecosystem: Environmental > Aquatic > Freshwater >... | reverse complement strand
GGGTGCGGCGACACCCCCGTGGGTGCCGCCGCACCCCGAGCGCTTCAAGGATTTTGCTCCGCCTGCAATTGATGCTCCCGAGTACTACGAACTGCCGCTCAACCCTTGGTTCTTGTCTTCGATGGAGATCGCGAATGATGGGACGACCGAGGATTCGTTCCCGTTCAAGTTCTACTTCCACAGCAAGGCTCGCTGGACGTTTCGCTTCGACATTCCCGAGGGCGCCGAGCCGCCGCGCGCGGAGCTTCAACGAGAGAACGAACCGCCCGTCGTGCATCCCCTCAAGTGGTCCGAAGTCCAGAATGTCTTGTGGGTCTACGAGCCCGAGCCGGGGGGATTCGCGTTCGGTATGCGGGGGCAGGTCGCGGCACACTTCGGCAAGCTCACGCCGGGGATCTATCGCTTCCGGATCGTTTTTCCGCAGGACTCCCACGTGGTCGAGGGAATTCCGGGGTACAATGGAGGCGACTTGAAGACGCCTTTGGTGAAAATCAACGTCCGCGCAACATCCCTTGACGAAGCGAAGGGGAAGCTCACGAAGGACAAGGGAGTGGAACTCGTCCGCGATGGGAAGCCGGTCCTCGATCCGGCCGGCCCACTCCCGACCGGGATCTTGACAAACCGTTTGCAGGAGCCGATCTACATCGTGGCGGATTACGTCGAGGAAACCACGACGGGATCAGTGATATGGTCCCGGCCCCAAGAGATCCGTTGGCACCCTGAACCGGGTTGGCGAATCAAGCTTGCCGATCTCGTGGCCTCGCCTTGCTACCAGGTCGCGCCCGGCAAGTCCGTGAAAGTCGTCATGCCGGATTGGCGATTGGACTCAGACGGGATCTACGTGTACGCGATCCCTTGCTTCCTGGGCGAGGCCAAGGCCGCCGAGCGCGGCCTGTACACGCTCGTCAACGTGAAAACCGCAAAGGTCGTAACTGCGATCACCGACCCCTTCACAGTGGCCTCGGTTTGGCGATTTCGCTGCTCGCGGAACGCCGATCCGCCAAGTTTCCTGCCGCTGGGGAAGAGTAGCGAGAAAGCATCGGAACAATCCACCGATTGACGCTCGTTTCATCGACGCGAGCGGAATTTCAGACACATGACTCAACTATTGGCAAGTTATACCCAGGCAGTTGGCCTGGGCTGGCATGGGGCGCACCGTTGGTGCTGGGAATGTGACGATACCGTGTTCGTTGGGTCAGGTTTATCGCACGATGCAGCGGAAGCGGAAGACGCCGCCCTTGCCGGGCGACAGCGGCTCGCTGAGTACGCAACGCACGATCAGCGACTCGCCCTCGTTGGGCTGCGTGGAGAACTGGGCCTTCAGGCTGCACTGAGCACTGTCGGGCACATACTCCAGCCGCGTCGTCAGGCTGTCGACAATCTGCACACTGCCGATAGGCTGATTGCCCACGTTGTCGAAGCGGATCGTGAACGAGACCTCGTCGCCCGGCTCGGCGACCGGCGTGGATGCGACCTTGACGACCCGCAGCTTCGGATTGGGCGCCGAGCCAATCCCGAAGGTCTCTTGCGGTTTCTGACTGACCACCGTGGCACCGGCAGTCTGATGATCCAGATAAATCTGCACGGCCTGCTTGTGGCTCCAAGCAACGGCCGCCTGCGTACCCTTGGCCAGGATCGGTTCCTCGTGGCCGACATAAACACCGGTGCGGATAACTGCCAGGTTCTCGTAGACGCGATAGAAGTTGTCGAATGCCTTGGGCCGCAGCTCGGCCAAGAGCGTGGCGTGTGATTTGCGACTGCGGAGCTGTAGGGCCGGGTTGGTGCCGATGTCGCGGACAGCCTGTAGGTTCTGCCTGTTCAGCCCCACCGGTTCGCTCGTGCGGGGGCCGAGGGGCTTGACCGGCTCGACCACGCCCGTAGCGCGATTCCGCTGCTGGTTGATCTCCACGTCAACGATCTGCCGCACGGCGTGGAATCGCGGGCTGTAGAGGCTTACCTTGTTGCTTGGTTCGACCACGGTGCGGCCGTCAAGCGTGCTATAACGGGCGACGGTGTCTTCCATTTCAAGGCCCAACAGCTCGCCCTTGGGGCCAACGCGGATCGGCGGACCGGCATTGCCGCCATCGTGAAGGTATTCGTCAGCCGGCCAGGGCGGAATGATTCCCGGCGGCGTCCAGGGACCGGCGGCCGTGTAGGCCAGGGGAACGCCGAGTTCCATACCCGGAGGACCGATGGGACATGGTGCCCCCGGCGGCAAGGCGGCATATCCACCTTGCGCGGTTTTGGGGACGGACTTGGAAGTCCATCCTACGGGTGTGGTTTTGTCGACGGACTCGGAGGTCCATCCTACGGGTGTGGCCGTACTTTGCGGCAAGGCTTGGTTGGGTGAATGCGAAGCCGGGCTGCGGCATGAGCAGAGAATCAGCGTGCCCAGCACAATGATCGCAAGCCGCCAGGCGCGAATCGATCCTTGGTTGCTTAGGATCGGCGAATCAATAACTGCCGTATTTTGCGCACTCGCTGAGCGGGGGGAGGACGGCACACGGAGTGTGCCTGCTACTTTTCTTGCGACACTTATTGATTCGCCGTTGCTTGTCGTTTGATTCATGGCTGCGGCTTCTTTTCCGCGGGTGGGGCCGGTCGGGCCTGTGCGGTCTCACGGATCGGTTTGGCTTGTGCTGCCGTGCGCGGTGGATAGGCCACCCAGGGCGGCGAGCCAAAGTAGAAGTTAGTATCCTGTCCCTGGTCCGGTACACGGCCGCCCATGCGAACAATCGCCACGGGCCGGCCCAGTTCGTCGGCCACCGCCAAGGGGTCGCGGCCCGTTGCGACTTCAAACCACGACTGGCCGTTCTCGCCGCGAGTCGGCAAGACGTTGTGGGGATCTTCCAGGTAAATCACCCGCGTCACAAACTTGCCTTGCATGGCCAACTCGATGTCTTCCTGAGCAAGCTCTATGGGAATCGCGAAACGAACCTGCTGATCCGTGGGGGCATAGGTCCGATCGATAATCTCGATCGTGGGAAAGATTTCCATCCCTTGGGCCTGCGGAAGAGGAATATTCGTCACGCGAAGCCGATAGACCGAGCCGATCAGCAGCCCAACGCGGCGAGGTGCCTCTTGCGGTGCGCCAAATTGATTTTCCACAGCCAGCGAGATCGAGACCCCGGTGGGAGCCTTGATCTCGACTGGCTGGAAAAAACCCGCCAAGGGTCCGCCCCGCTGGAGCTGCCGGCTTCCAATCGCTCCCGGTGGCATCACGCCCTGATGCCAGTAGTGAATCGCCGGCTCCTGGGCCAAGCCGTGGACGGCCAGGCAGAGGAACACAAGCAATACACCACCCAGTTTGCCGGCAACTCGGCTTCCCTGATTTCGCATTCGAGTTATCAAGTAGCGGAGCTTAGGGACCATTGTCGCGAGTTTGAAAAGGGTTCAAGTTAAGGGTACGTAGAACGGAATTCATTCCGTTCAACGGATTAAAATCTGTGTTACAAAGGATCAGTTCGCCGGTGCCGCCTCGGTCGGGCAAGGTGCCGTTCCTTCAGCCGGGCAAGGAGCAGGACCGCGGCCTGCCGAAGTTCGTTCCACGATGCGGACATGGTTGGCTGGCACGGGATAGCTGATTCCCGGCTGCCGCACGTCGATCCGTTCACGCGTGACAGGCTGCGGCAGCGATACTCGCGTATGGTTGACCATGACATGCTTCTGCAAGCCGGCGGGCACTCCCAAGGGAATATGTGGAGGCCCGGCCAGTCCAATCGGCGTACCGCTGATCGGCATGCCGTACTGCGGCGAGGTCATACCGGCCACAAAGCCTGGCGGGTAGGGGCCTTGCATTCCCGTTGTTGGACCGCCCGGCATCTGCTCGCCCGCAGCCGAGGCAATGGCCAGATCTTTGTTGCCCAAACGGACGATCGCCATAATGGCGCCTCGGCGGTCGGCTTCGACGATTGGATCGACGCCCGGATCAAGTCGCGTGCTGACCAAGGTGCCGACGCCGGCCAGGGCCATCTCTTGAAACTCGGGATCGGGCAGGTAGATCACTTTGGTCACAAAGTTCCCCGTCGTCACCTGGTCGAAGTCCTCGTCGGTGAATTCGACGGGGATGGCATTGTGCGCCAAGAATGCCTCGGAACGCGGTGTGGCCGGGCCAACTTCCAGCGTCGGAAAGAGTTCCAACCCTGGGCGACCTGGGATGTTGGCCAGCTTCAGCCGGTACAAGGCACCCTGCGGAAAGTTGTAGCGAGCGGGCGCGACGAGCTGTTGGGAATCGAATTGACCCGGAGCGGTCACGTCCCACTGCATCGTGAGCCCGTCCGGACCCACAAAATAAATTTGCGATGCGGCCCCCACGACAGGAACGGCCGGCTGGCACGAAAGCACGCCGGGGCCAGGGCCGTCAACGCCTGGTCCGGGATGCGCCAACATCTCCGATGGCGGCAGGTTGTTCCTGACCGGTTTATGGCAGCCAACCGCAGCCATAACCATGACGAGTAAACACACACCTGTAATTTTCATGGTTTCTCCCCCTCAATTGACCTAGACCCTAGTGCAAGGCCGTCTTACAATACGGACCCCATTTCCTGCGCCGGTTCCGTGAGGAGATCAATCTCCCCTGGAAAAGCTGCGGCACACGGCTCGATAAGTTATCTAGGTCTATTGTTCGTCCTGTTGCAACGCGAATCTTTGGAAAATCCGGCATATCCTGCAAATTAGCGTTATGACAAACAAGTTGCCTATTCTACTTGCCTTAGTTCTCATGGTCGCCGCCGCAATGCCGTGGCTGCGATCGTTGGAGCCGCAGCGATGGATTTTGTCCGGCGATAGTACGACGGTGCCACCCCCCGAGCGAGTCGCCACGCAGTCAATTTCATCCGGCAGTACGCAAAGCGTTGAAAAAGCTAGAGATACGTCGTTTTTGCAACCGTTGATTCCGTCGGCGGTAGCTCCGATTCCGCAGGCCACGCAGGGTCAAATAAGTTCCAAGATTTCAGCGACGGATAGCGGAGTGCCTCGGGCTGTCGATATATCCCAATCTACCCTGCCTAAACCTCAGGCACTGTTGGAAAGTGCAGTTCAGGCCGTGGAAACCAGACGTTTTATTTCCGCGCGCATCAAGCAGCAAGGCGAATTGTTCGGTCAGCAGATTACCGGAGAGGGCCGCTACTACGAGCTTCGCCAGGGACCGATTCCACGGATCCATCTCGAATTGACGGTGGAAGTTGGGTCGGTTTCTACCAGTCTCGTGCAGGTTTGCAATGGCACGACCTTTTGGACCTATCGGAAGCTGCCCAACGCGGAATCGTTGTCCAAGCTCGACGCAGTGCGTGCGATTACCGCACTGGAGCAGGCTGCAAGCAAGCTGCCGCGAGAAGCGATCGCCTCCTCGCCTGGATTAGGAGGTCTGGTGCGATTGATCCGCGGGCTAAACGCCCAGTTCGAGTTCACCTCGGTCGTCGCCGATCAACTAGGCGGCCTGCCGGTCTGGAAACTCAGCGGCGGATGGAAGCCGGCGCAACTGGTCCGACTTCTGCCGAACCAGAAGGAGGCGATCGAAAAGAGCCGTCCGCTAGACTTGACTCGTCTGCCGGGCCACTTGCCTGACGGCGTGTCGCTGTTCCTTGGGCAGGAAGACTGCTTTCCTTACCGCATTGATTACCTCCGTAGCGCGCCAAAGTCGTCGCCGCGGCGTTTGGTGGGGCTGGAATTCTTTGAGCTGAACTTCAACGGGCCGATTGACTCCGGCCAATTCCTCTTCACGCCGGGCAGCCTGGAGATCATCGACCGCACCGAAGAGTTTGTCCGCTCGCTCGGCGTGGGGGGGTGACTTCCGGGTACTGCCCGCAAACTTTGCCGGGCTTGCCATTCTCTGATTAAGCCTCAATTACGGCCCTTTTCTTGGCCGATGACTAGGCATGTTATAAACCGGTGCATTCTATGCTTATAATACTCAGCGACTTACATTTGAACGACGGCACGACGGGCGAGACGCTTTCATCGGAGGCCTTTGCCCTGTTCACCGATCGGCTCAAAGAATTGGCGATTACCGCCTCTTGGCGGAGCGACGGTGCTTACAGGCCGATCGAACGAATCGACTTGGTGTTGTTGGGCGATGTACTGGATCCGTTGCACTCCAACCGCTGGCATACCGCGGGCGACGTTCGTCCCTGGGACGATCCGCAGTCGCCTGGCCTGATCGATCAAATCACCAGGATCACGGGCGATATCCTCTCCCAGAACCAGGAGTCGCTCTCCGCGCTCCGCGCTCTGGCCCGTGAAGGCGAGATTGCCATTCCGCCGATGCTTCGCGCGGCTCGACCTGCCTCGGATGTTGACGATCAGCCGGTGCTGGTCCGAACGCATTACATGGTCGGCAACCATGACTGGTTCTACCATCTGCCCGGCGAGGCTTACGACGCCCTGCGGCAGAAGCTGGTTGACCAACTGGGCTTGGCCAACCGCTCGGATCGCCCCTTCCCGCATGATATAACGGAGAGCGACGAGTTATTGCAGACGATGCGCCGCCACAAGGTGACGGCCCGGCATGGCGATGCCTTCGACTCGCTGAGTTTTGAAGGCGACCGCGATTTTTCCGGCCTGACCGACGCCGTGACGTTGGATCTCGTCGTCCGTTTTATGCTCGAAGTCGAGCAGAACCTGGGCCACGAGCTGCCCGATGCGGCGATCCTTGCCCTGCGCGAGATTGATAACTTCCGTCCGCTGCTTTTGATTCCCGTTTGGATCGAAGGCCTGTTGGAACGGACTTGCCCACACCCAGCCGTACGGAAGCGCGTGAAGCAGCTTTGGGACCGGCTGGCCGAAGAGTTGCTTTCCAGCCGCCTGGTCCGTGAACGTGATGCGTTGAGTTCGGCAAAACTCGTCGACGGACTCTCCCATGCCCTGCGGTTCAGCAAACGACGTTCGACCGGTTGGGCGGAAATCACGGCTGAATGGTTGCGGGCGATTCGCGGGGCCGACAGCGATTCCTTTGTCGCGCATGCCTTGACCGAGCCTGACTTCCGTAATCGCCGCGCCAAGCATGTGGTTTACGGTCACACGCACGCGGCGGAGATCGTGCCGCTGGACGCCAGCCACGCGGAAGGTTATGTGTTGGATCAGGTCTATTTCAACGCCGGCACGTGGCGGCGGATTTATCGCCCGGCCAGTTTCGCGCCCGCCGGCCATGAGTTCATCGCCGCCGACGTCTTCAGCTATCTAGCCTTCTTTCAGGGCGACGAGCGCAAGGGGCGCACCTTTGAGACCTGGACCGGCACGCTCGGACACATGCCTGCCACACGGAGCATTCATCGCATCGACGCCGATCGTGGTCTGCTCGCCGCCCACGTGGCTCCACGGGCCCCGCACTTCGCGTCGCTGCTGGGCAACACGGCCGGCTCGGCCACGCGGCGGCGGTAGTAACCGATCCTTCCCCGCCCGGATTATTCACAAACCGTGGGGCGCGTGAAGCTATTCTACCTTTTTGGGGCCGGTCACCCACTTCCGCTCTTGAAAGAGGCTCTTCCGGTTCTGTGTGCCTGCCGACGGAGTTCCAGCCCCCGCCGCGATCCACGCGGAGCGCGCCCGTTGTAGGACCACTAGGATCGTCCACTGGTGAGTTCGCATGGTAACTCTCGTCATACCAATCCGCGCACCACTGCCAGCCCTTTCGGCGGCTCTTTCGTCTCGCTGAAAGCAGACCCCGCCATTGCAAAAAGCACTACGCAACCAATCACGACGTTTCTCATAACGTGTCTTTCCATAAGAGATTTAATTTGCAAAATGTTTGCTGACTTCCGCGTGGAGCAGGGCAGGATCCAGTAGCAACATCGGCTCGAGCCAATCGACGTGGTTGCCAATATCCAGTCCATCGCCTCCACCAGAAACCTCGCTGGAGTTTTCCGTGACGAGTACGAGTTGCCGGGCGGTGCCCGCCGCAGGTGGCAGGGCGATTTCGCCCGTCGAGACCGGCATCCTCGAACCGACCAGCGGCTGACTCTGATACAGCGGTGTACCGTTTGCCTGATTGATATAGACCTTGGCGATTGCACAGCCCGCATTGCCGACGACCGCATCGATGCCCACACTGGCGCGGAACGCCCTCACGCAGTCCGGCAATGCGAAAACCATTTCATTCGGGGCGTGAACGCCGAACCCCCATAGGTAATCCATGCCCTCACTGCGCAAAATGCCGCCGGCCACGTTACGGTCGGTCTGCCACTTCCAACTCGGTCCTAGCGATCCACGCTGAGTGACCTGTTGCGGAGCAAATCGCGACAGCGGTATCCTGTGCGCGGGTGCCTGCCAAAGAAGGCGAAGACGAGCCCATGGCACAGGAATTGGATCATGGCTCCAGACCGGCTGCATCCATCGCAGCGACGCTTCGAGTACGCGATCACGTCGCAGTTTCGCTGGATCAGCCCCTCGCTCATGAGGCCGATGCAGCAACGATGAGGCCCCGGAAGACGATCGGTTCGTGGAAGCCGTGATCACCATCCCCTCGGCGGTTTCCACTCGCACGATTTCCGCACTACCCTCGGGATCGAGGATCGACAGCTCGCGAAAGTAGGTGTCCCAAGCATCCATTGGTGACAATTGTAGGTCGGCTATTTCAATCAGGGGGATGCGCTCAAGGCTTTCCTCCGTAAGCACGCTCACGGAATCCGCTCCCCAGCGAACCGCCCGGAAAGCGTAACGGCGGCCGTTGCGACAGGTCAGCGTCTTTGGCAGGCAGGGCCGGTCTCGCAAGGACGGGTCAAAGATAATCCGGCGCAACCAATCCGTGTCCACGGAGACCGTTTGCTTTGGATCTTGAAGAAAACCGATGGGTGGCCGAACGATCAATTGCGAGGATACCGCTTGGTTTTCCTTAGTCGAGGCTGGCACATAGCCGCAGATCGTTCCCACCATCCGGTCGCCGTTCTGAAATTCCAGCATCGCTTCGGCAGGGGCCATGGGCTGGCGATCGGACTCGGCGCAGCGGCGGTCGAACTGGACGCAAACCCGTGTGGGCATTGCGGCCGGATCGGGACGCGACACCTTCCCGGAAGGCCCTATCCACCGCCAACCTGTCAACAAGCTACCGTCGAGCCGCAAACCGTTTTCATAGACGGCCGTAAGGCGCGACTCGCCACCCATGCGGCGGATGCGCTGAGCCAGGGCGCAGATGTTCTCGACGGCTTCCGGTGTGGTGGCGGTCGGGCTGACGAGCATGGCATCGCAATCCTTGCCACCAGGCCCTTCCCCACGGATCACGATCTCGGCAGGCCCTGACTTGAGTTCGATCTGGCCGGCCTCACGCCACACGACGACGGCATCAGGCCCGCGGGCATGGGTCACTCGCAACTCTTTACCCTGGACGGATGTTTTCAACGCAGAATTGCCAGGCCCGCGAACCTTTACGCTGTTTTCCAAGGCTCGCACCCAAACATGATACGTGCCGTTGCGGGGCACATTGATTGTGGTCCTGATCCCTTCGTCGGCGGGTTCACCCTCGGCCGTGACGTGCCGGTCTCCGAGGTATCGCCCCGCCTCGGCAGGGATATGGGCCGGCAAGCATCGCCAGTTTCCCTCGAAGTTTTCGGCCTGAAGAATGAAAGTACCCGTGGGAAGAATGGCATCGGTCATATCGAATTCGTAGCGGTGGCGAAGGTAAGCCAGCATGTCACGTCGTTCGGCAAACGAAAGGCTGCGGTTATAGACGATCATCTCGGCAATTTGGCCGCAAAACAATTCTCCTTCATGGCCCCCAAGCTCCAAGGTGCGGCCACATCGGTCGCTTTCCGGCTTCAACAGGCCAAGCAACGCCACCGCGCGATCTCCTCCCACCAGGTTGCTTAAACCGTCATGGAATTCCACCGTATGGCGATCGACCTCGCCGTTGGAAATGATCGCGGCAAAGCGTCCTTCGCCGCGACCATCGCTGGGCAATGTCAAGTCAAGGCTGTAGGCCCGTTCGCCGCGATTGGTGAGATAGCAGACATGCACCCTCGCGAATCCGTCGCCGCGACTGTGGAGGGCCAATGTTTCTCGCTTGTTCTGGCCGGTGCCCACGGAATACGGGTGGTTGCTCGATGGGCCGTTCCCCATCTGCGACTGAACGACGAGCACCACCGTCGAGGTGGCGCGGTCATTCAACATGGCGTTGGATCGCGACAGAGCTTGCTCGCCGTTGAAGGCAACCGTGGGCCGATTGCCCGCCGCAGGCTGTCGAGCGACAAACAGCGGTGCTCGCTGGGGCACTGCCGCGAGATTAAATTTATTGGACGAGCGATCGTTCCACGCGGCCACCATGCCGTTGAAGTCCGGATCGGCGGGGCTGCGGCCCTGAGTATCCTTGATGCCGCTGTCGGCCCGCAGCCAAAGCCGCAGATTTTCGCCATTTGGGTCCGGTTCGCCGCTGGAAAGCATGACCGTCGCCGCTGTGACGTGTTGAGAGAACACTACCGCAACCAACGTGGCAGCAAGGAATGTCAGGTGAATTGGAAATTGTTTGAGTACGGTCATGGTAGGTCGCCCTCGAGAGCCGGACCAGTGGACTGCATCGTCGAAATACGCGTATTGTTGCCAGCCTGTTTCGCTCCTATCTTATTGCCGCTACCTTGGCAGCACAATACCTGTTCGCCGCTGACGAGGATCGGCCCCAACGTCACCGCCGAGGCCGGGTTTGTGGAGGGGAATAAACTATGAGCCTTGGTTTTTCCCGAGGCTGCGTCGATCCAGAGCAGCGCGAGCCGCGATTTGTCCCCTTGCATGACCTGGCAGGCACAAAGAATTTGGCCGGCTGCGTTCCGGGCTAGGGCGGCGTCCATGCCTGGCAATTCACGCCGCCAAAGTACCTGCCCCGTCGCAGCATGCAAAGCCGTAAGCCCATAGGTGCTTTGAACCAGGAGCCGATCGTCGTGGAGGTCGAGGATCTGTTGTAGGCCGATGACGCCCCGCCGCCAAACGAGTTGCCCCGTTCGCGCCGCGAGACATTCGACGGCGCAACTGCCTGGTTGCTGCAAGTAGAGGAGGCCGCCGGCCTCGCGAGGCAACTGGCAGGGCTGAGAATGGGAAACCGGGTCGATCTCCGCGGGGATCGCGATGCTATTTCGCATCCACTGCACCTTTCCCTGGAGATCGAGACAGAACACGGCCCCGGAGAACAACACGACCAGTCGATTGCCGACGCAGATCGATTGATACTCGGGCGGCCTGTCCAATGCCGCCAACCGGTTCGGGGTACGAGATACTTCCGCGAAACCACGCCGGGAAAGCACTTCGCCGCTTTCCGCATCCAATTCCACCAGATACAAGGGAGAGGAAAACTTTCGGCCCGAATCCGTCGGCGCACCGAGCGTCAAGACAACCAGTCGGCCCTGAATCAACTGAGGATCGCCCGCCACATTGTCACCGCAATCGCGTCGCCATAGCCCGCGCCCGGTCTTCTTGTCGAGGCAAACGATTCCATATCTGCCCGAGACGGTTGTCGTTCGGAGGAAGATCCGCGGACCTTGCACCAGCGGGCGTATTGGGCTGGACAACACCGACTTGCCTAGCTCCCAACTCCACCGCCTCTTGCCGCTGGCGGACTCGATCGCAATGGCCTGCTTGCGATTACTCACGATCAGAAGGTCGTCGTGGGCGACCACCGCGATGTTGCCCGACAACGCATCGCAAGAACCGCTCTCGTCGGGTTGCCCCAACGTCGCGAAACAAAACTGCACGGGCTGCGGAGCGGGAAGGATCGGAAAGGTATCCACAAGCGAGGCCGTCTCCGTCTTCGCCTGCCGGGCAACCGCATCGCGGACCCGTCGCTCAAATTGCTCTGGAGAGAGGCGGGTTTCGCCAAAGGAAACGGGCTGCTTGGGAGGCTCGCCTCGCAAGTTGCCGAGCATGGCCGAGGCCAGACGGACGCGGGCCGCGAGGTCGGGCTGCCGATCAGGTGAGGCCGTCGGACGGCCTTCTTCGTACCAGGAAAGGGCTTGGGTAAAGTCGGCTCCCGCCAGCGCGCGGTCGCCCAACCATTGACATGCCGAGGCGTGAGCCGGAGTGCCATAGTATTGGACGGTCAACGCCTCGACCGCCATCGGATCACCTTGCGACAGCGTCTGCAGGATGCCGAGCAGTGCGGCACCGTCGAGTTGGCCGCTCATCACCTCGGCAAGCTCGCGCCGATGAAGCAATATCAGTTGCATGCTGCGGTAGGACACAAAAAGCTGCTCGTCTCCCGGCGTTGCCATCAAGCCTTCAGCGCGCAAGGCGTAGCTGTTCGTCAGCAGCCGCGCTGCCTCCCGGTACTGCTTATCTTCCAAGGCCGCCCGCAAGTTCTGGAACAGGCCCGATGCTCCCCGGCTCACGGGCACAATCAGCGGCTGGCGAAGGTCGGCCGTAGGGACGGAGTTCTTGGCCGACCGACCCAAAGTCCGATCATACATCCAAGCAAACAACTGCGGGTTGTCCACCGAGCGACGGGCCGGCGGTTGATTGGGTTGCTTCTTGAGTTGCTTCTTGGACTGCTTCGGCTTCGCATTGACCGGCACTTGACGGGTCGATGGTTGTTTCAGTTGCTTCTCGAAACGCTGCATTTCCTCCCATCGCTGTTCCGCGTACAGCAATCGTAGTACCTCATTGACCAAAGACGGCGACAACGGACCGCCGTCGGTCAAAGTCTCCATGCGGGCCTTCTGATACTCCTGGAACTCGGCCTCGGTACCCGTTTCGAGTACGGCACGGCCAAGCTGTTCCCATGCCTCGATCGAATCGTTGGGATCGAACTGAACATCCGCGACAGCCGCCTTGCGACGTAACTCGGCCGACACGGTGTTGACCGTGCCATTCAATTTATCCGCCGGTTTTTCCGCCGGTTTTTCGATTGGCTTTTCGATTGGTTTCTCCGCTGGTTTCTCCGCTGGCTTCTCGATTGGTTTCTCGGCTGGTTTGTTAGCCATCTTCTCGGTTGGTTTCTCGGCTGGCATTTCGTTAGGTTTCTCGCCAGAATCCTCGACCTGTATCTCGGCAGAACTTTCGGTCGATGTTTCAGCAACCGTTTCGGCAGGCTTCTCACCAACGCGGGACGTCATGGTTATGGCCAGTAACATCGAAAGGCCAAGGCCGACCAGCACCAAACCGGCCCAAATAATCCATCTTCGAGGGAGTTTTATCATTTCGATCCTTTGATAACTTTCGCGTGAAGCAGGACAGGATCCAGTAACAATGTCGGCTCGAGCCAATCGACGTGGTTGCCAATATCGAGTTCATCCCCTTTGCCGGAAGCCTCGTGGGCGTTTTCCGTAACGAGGATGAGCTGCCGGGCAGCACCTGTCCCGGGTGGCAAGGCGATTTCACCTGTCGAGACCGTCATGGCCGAGCCGACCAGCGGTTTGCTCTGATAGAGCGGCACGCCGCTCACCTGATCGGCATGGATCTTGGCGATCGCGCAGCCTGCGTTGCGGACCACCGCATCAATGCCCACGCTGGTACGGAAGGCCCGCACGCAGTCCGGCAGCGTGAAAACCATTTCGTTGGGGGCGTGAACGCCGAACCCCCATAGGAATTCCATGCCATCGCTGCGCAGGATGCCGCCCGCCACGTTGCGATCGACCTGCCACTTCCAACTGCTGCCCAGCACTCCGCGCTGGGTGACCCGCTGCGGAGCGAATCGCGATAGTGGCACGACGTAAGACGGTGCCCGCCAAAGGAGACGCGTGCTGATCCAGGAGACGGGGATCGGCGCGCGGCTCCAGGCTGGCTGTAACAGGTGGGCCAGCGCCACGGGATCATTGGGAGCAGCCAAGTGCGACGACCGGATCGTGGAGGCCGTCAGTACCATTCCTTCGTTGGCCTCCACGCGAATAATTCCTGCCTTCCCCTCGGGATCGAGGATCGCCAGTTCGCGATAGTACCCATCCCAGGCGTCGTCGGTCGCCATTCGCACTTCCGCCACTTCGCTCAGGGGGATCTGTTCGAGGCTTTCTTCGGTCAGCACACTCACCGATTCCGCGCACCAACGGATCGCGCGGAAAGAGTAGGCGCGACCATTGCGGTGGATCAGTGTCTTCGGCGGGCAAGGCCGGTCGCGCGGCGATGGCTCAAAGACGATTCGCCGCAGCCAATCGATTTCCACGGGAATCGCAGATTGGGGAAACCCGGCCGGCATCCGGACAAGCAACTGCGCGGACACCGACGGGCCTGGCTGGGAGGTCGCGGGCACGTAGCCACAGATCGTACCCCGCAGCCGGTCGCCGTTCTGGAATTCCAGCATGGCTTCGGCAGCGGCCGTCGACGGACGCTCGGGCACGGCTTGGCGGCGGTCGAACTGGAGGCATACCAGCGGAGGCAATGTGGCTGGATCGGGACGCGATACCTGCCCGGAAGGCCCCGTCCATCGCCAACCCGTCAACAGGCTGCCGTCAAGTCGCAAACCGTTTTCAAAGACGGCCGTAAGGCGCGACTCGCCTCCCATTCCGCGGAGACGTTTGGCCAACGCGCAGAGTTCCTCGACCGCGTCCAATGTTGCGGCCGTCGGGCTGATAAGCACACTATCGCAATCCTTGCCGCCAGGTCCTTCGCCACGGATTACAATCTCGGCGGGCCCCGCCTTCAACTCGACCTCTCCGGCCTCGCGCCAGGTCAGGGTGGTCGCAGGACCGCGAACATGAGTGACCCGCAATTCCTTACCTTGAACAATCGTTTTCAACGCTGAACTGTTAGACACCGGGGATCGGAAGTCGTTTTCCAAGGCTCGCACCCAGATGTGATACAGGCCATTACGGGGTACGTTGATCGTGGTCTTGATTCCTTCGTCGGTCGTCTTGACGTCCGCCGTAAGGTGCTGGTCACGCAAATAGCGTCCAGGTTGTGTACGGGACCAGGTCCAGTTCCCCTCAAAGCTGTCGGCCGGCAATAGGAACGTGCCCGCGGGAAACAGCCCGTCGGTCATGTCGAGTTCATAGCGGTGGCGGAGGTAATTCAGCATTTCGCGGCGTTCGGCGGATGAGAGGCCACGATTGAAGACGATCATCTCGGCGACTTGGCCGCAGAAGAAATCGGCTTCGCCACCCCCGAGAAAAAAGTCGCGGCTGCACTTGTCGCTTGCCAGCGGCCCGACAAATTGGT
>Ga0194056_10001054_pt1 | contig 15075 bp, 15 predicted proteins | sample SepL4413m_MetaG_FD_155458 | JGI IMG/M metagenome (GOLD analysis project Ga0194056, IMG submission 155458) | Anoxic zone freshwater microbial communities from boreal shield lake in IISD Experimental Lakes Area, Ontario, Canada - Sep2016-L442-13m | ecosystem: Environmental > Aquatic > Freshwater... | reverse complement strand
GTATAAATAAATGCCAAAAAGTTCCATAAATCGGGCAAATTTGACGCATTTTATACTCTTTAGCGTCTCCTTTGGCTTTTTGAGTATAACAAAATGATGAATCATTATACTCAAAATTAGCTTTTACCTTTGAAAAAGTATAAAATGCCTCGAAAAGTCTGGAAAAAGAGCGGAGTAGGTAGCAATTTTATACTTAAAATTGCTGAAGGCTCAGTAAAAAGTATAACGCGCCGATCTACTTTGGCAACAGTCTGCTGCCAAAGGTAAATGCAACTGTCTCGCGCCGCGCCGCGCCCGCACCTATGACTTCGGAATTTCCCAACCACCGGCACCCTGAAATTACATCTTGACTTTTAACTCTGCATTTACTAAAATGTAAAGTGACACTGATGTCTGAGCCATAACGGTTCGGACATCATTTTTTATTTTCAAGGGGGAAATCCAGTGGCAATCAATGGAGTAGATAGTTTATTTGTTTTCATTTGTGCGATTTTAGTCTTCTTTATGACGCCCGCTCTAGCGATGTTTTACGGGGGGATGGTCAGAAGTAAGAATGTCTTAAATACTAACATGCATTCGTTTGCATTATATGCAATAGTATCAATCCAGTGGATTTTTGTCGGATATTCGATTGCTTTTGGTGGGGATATGTTTGGGATCGCGGGTGGATTCGATCATATGTTCCTTAACGGAGTATTGAATGATGCTGGCTCCACTTATGCTGGGAATATTCCTGGTTCGATTTTCATGATGTATCAAATGGCGTTTGCGGTTATTACGCCGGCGCTTGTTTCGGGAAGCGTTGCGGAGAGAATTAAATTTTCGAGCTTTCTTGTGTTTATAACGGCGTGGTGCTTTCTTGTATACGATCCAGTTGCTCACTGGGTTTGGGGTAATGGCGGATGGCTCAACAAACTTGGAGTCAAGGATTTCGCGGGCGGTTATGTAGTTGAGATACTCTCTGGAGTTTCAGGAATCGTGGCAGCGTTGGTGCTTGGAAAGCGAAAAAACATCGCCCACGCCAGACCACACCAAATTCCGATTTCGCTTTTTGGCGCAGGCGTACTGATTTTCGGATGGTATGGATTCAATGCCGGAAGCGCCTTGGCATTTAATGGCGTGGCGGTCAACGCCTTCATTACTACGAACACTGCAGCGGCCTGTGGAATGATTGGCTGGGCGGCAATTGAGTGGATCAGAAATAAGAAACCGACCGCGCTTGGTATTGTGTCAGGCGCTGTGGCTGGAATGGTTGCAATCACTCCGTGCGCCGGATTTGTTGATGTCGGCGGGTCTTTTGTTATTGGGCTTATGGCTGGAGTTATTTGTTATTTCGCTGTTACGAAAGTCAAGCAACATTTTGGATATGACGACACACTCGATGTGTTTGGTGTTCACGGCGTGGGGGGGACACTCGGAGTTGTTATGCTCGGGGTGTTTTCGACAACGAAAATAAATCCAAACGGAGTTGATGGATTGTTTTATGGCGGCGGATTCAAGCAGCTTTTCATTCAGGTTTTAGCGGCCATATCAGTTTATATCTTTGCAGGAGCAATGACTTTTGTTATACTTAAAGTGGTGGACAAGACCATGGGACTTCGCTCTAGCGAGGAACACGAAGCCATAGGTCTTGACGTCTCGGAGCACGGAGAAAAGGCATACAATGATTTGATGTTGTAAATGTATGACTAAATAAATATTTGAGTGAAGCGAAGATCCTATCTAGTGAAAGTGTATGCTTTCTTCGATTTCGAGTCTTTCGCGGCTACTACGTAAATTCAAGGAGGAATTTGTTATGGAAGGGTCACAAAAAAAGATATTCAAAGTTGATATCATCACGAGACCAGAATCGTTTGACAGTTTGAAAGATGCGCTCAATGCCATCGGAATCACAGGAATGACCGTAAGCAACGTACTCGGATGCGGCATGCAAAAAGGCTACAAGGAGTATTACCGCGGCAACGAAATCGAAATCAACTTGCGCCCGAAAGTGAAGGTTGAGGTTGTGGTTTGTGAAATTCCGTATGAGAGAGTCGTCGAGACGGCAATGTCCGTACTTCGGACCGGAAAAATCGGAGATGGCAAAATATTCGTTTCTGAAATCGGAGACGTTTACAAAATCCGCACAGGCGAACACGGCTGGTCGGCTTTGCAGGATATAGAATAGAAATTTGATTACTTAGGTTCTTTGAACTCGTCATCTAAATTCTCAATTGCATATTCCACGCACTTATTAACCACTTCGTTTCTGCTGCGATTGGTCTTTTTTGCGATTTCATCTATCTCTTTTATGAGCGTCTTCAGCATCCTGACACTAAAAATCTCAAAGTTGTCGTCCTTCTTTGGAATCTTAAATTTTCTCTCCATTTTTCACACCCCTTGAGACAAGGGTATATGAATGAATTCAACTTTAATATGTTAAAACATTGTTATAAAAGTCTATCAAATTTGTGTTTACAATTCGACCCTTGGATGGTAATATACTTACAAATAATGTTAGACGGAGAGTGTTTTGCTTGCGCAACATAAAGGCCCAGAAATTCTCGCTATTTCTTGATTCGATCAATAAACCCTTAGAACAAGGCAATGTCAATGATTCCGATTTTTTTGTGTTGAAGGAGGAGACCTTTCAGGTCATCGCTATGTTTACTCATGATGGCGAATCGGTGACGGTCTTCTCTGTGGATTTTGGAAGCGCAATTAGTGGGGGCAACCGCCATTTAATCCTTGATAAACTCAACGAACTTAACACAAAATACACCCAGCTGAAATTTGTGATTTCCGCTGAGAGTTTTGTGCAAGTGCTAAGCTTCATCGATGCAAGCCAAGCCTTTGAGCCAAAGACAGTTTTGGACTTGATGGTAATTAGCGCTCAGGTTCTCAAAGACGAGTTGGCATCACTGATGAACTCTTAATACACTTTCGGATTCGAAGATTTTTCCGGTTTCTCTGCGACCTTCAAATCTTCTTCAAAACACTCGACCGCAAACTCAATGCACATCCTAAACAGGTCATTTCGGCTCCGGTCTGTCTTTTTTGCGATGGCATCAACCTTGTCGACTAAATTCTTGTCTAGTCGAATACTGAAATTAAGCTTGTTGTCATCCTTTCTTGTGACTTTGAATTTTCTTTCTTTTTCAAATTCCTTTTCAAATTCTTTACTCATATTAATATCACCTCTGTTGAAAAGGTTATATCAACATAGTGTTTAATAATATGTTCAAAAAAGCGTTCACAAAGTGAACGCAAAACTGCCGAGGATTTTGCGGAAGACTCTTCGCGTTAACTTTTTAGTGGGTTTGACATCAAATCGAGTATAACTTTAAGCCTGAAAAACCTCGGAAATCGGCAAATTCGACGCGTTTTATACTTTTTTCGCGTCTCATTTTGCTTCCGAGTATAAGAAATCGACGATTTCTTATACTCGGAAATGCCTTTTACCTTTGAAAAAGTATAATTTGGGCCGAAAAGCCAAGAAAAAAGGCTTAGAAGGAAGCAATTTTATACTTAAAATTGCCAAAGACCAGATTTGAGGATAATTGAGCAGCCCAAGCCCGGTGCACGAGGCGCGAGGCGCGTTAGCCCGCCGCGGAATCGCGCTCAGGCGCCCCAGCGCTCAGGCGCCTGGCGCCCGGCACTCAGCGCGTCCGCAGCCTAAAGCTTCGTGCGCTTCGTAAACGTCGTATGCAGGAGTTCGTGCGCCTTCTCGCCGTAAGGTTCGCCGAGGAATTCCTTGTAGAGCTTAATGACCGAAGGGTTCTTGTGCGATAGCCGTATGGTTTTGCCCTCGTCCTCGGCGTAAATGGCCGCCGTACGTTTTTTAATAATTTCCGTGTCTCCGTGATGGTACGGCTGACCGCCGCCACCGACGCAGCCCCCAGGGCAGGCCATGATTTCGATCGCGTGGTATACGGCCTTGCCATCTCGGACGTCCTCCAGCAGGCGGCGGGCGTTGCCCAACCCGTGCGCGATTGCGATTCGCAGCTCTGTACCGTTGATCATGACGCTGGACACGCGCACGCCTGCGAACCCGCGAAGCTGCGTAAACGAAATGGCTTCGAGCGGCTCTCCAGTAAGCCACTCGTGCGCGGTACGAAGCGCAGCTTCGATAACCCCGCCGGTCGCTCCAAATATGACACCGGCACCCGTGGACTCGCCCATCGGGTTATCAAAATCGTCGTTCGGAAGGGTTGCGAAGTTGATGCCGGCCTGCTTAATCATTCGGGCAAGCTCGCGCGTCGAGACTACATAGTCGACGTTTGCCATGCTTTCCTCGGTGAGTTCAGGTCGCGCGGCCTCGTATTTCTTAGCTAGGCACGGCATTATTGATACAACCACTATGTCTTCAGGGTTGACACCCATTTTATCTGCCAGATAAGTCTTTGCCAAAGCCCCAAACATCTCATGCGGGGACTTGCAAGTCGAAGGAATATCCAATAAATCAGGGAACTGGTGCTCTATGAATTTGACCCATGCAGGACAGCAGCTGGTCAGGATTGGTAAGCGACCGTTGTGCTCCAGGCGATGAATCAACTCAGACGCTTCTTCCATAATTGTGACGTCGGCCGCAAAGTCGGTGTCCATGACTTTGTCAAAGCCGAGCTTGCGCAGGGCGGAAACCATCTTGCCTGTGACGCGAGTGCCGACTGGCATGCCGAACTCTTCGCCCAATGCGACGCGGATTGCAGGTGCAGTCTGTGCGATGACGATTTTGCCAGGTGTCTGCAGGATTTCGAGTACACGACGTGTGTTGTCGACTTCGGTCAAAGCACCTGTCGGACATACAGAAACACACTGACCGCAGAAGGTGCACGCTGTCTTTTTCATCGGCAAGTCGAAAGCGGTGCCGATTGTGGTATCAAACCCTCTATCCACAGCGGAATAGACACCGACTGTCTGTACTTCGTTGCACATAGTCTCACAACGCCTGCACAGTACGCACTTTTCTGCGTTTCGCACGAGCGAAAGGCTGGAAGTGTCCTTTGCGTGTTCGGACATTTCTCCCAGATATTTGATTTCTCTGACTCCCAAATCGGCAGCCAGCTGCTGGAGTTCGCAGTTTTGATTGCGGTCACAGATAAGGCAGTCTTTGGGGTGGTTAGAGAGTAGAAGTTCCACCATGACGCGGCGCGATTTCACTGCGCGAAGTGTGTTGGTGTGGACGACCATGCCTTCGGTTGCGTTTGTCGAGCAGGCGGGAGCAAGATTCTTACGCCCTTCAATTTCGACCATGCATACGCGGCAGGAAGCGGATTTGTTGATAACCTTAAATTCGTGCAGGTTCATGTGGCAAAGGGTCGGAATGTAAATGTCACCACGCCGAGCCACTTCGAGAATGGTCTCGTTTTTATATGCTTTGTAATTTATGCCGTTAATATTAATATTAATCATATCTGAATCCCCCTATTGTTTTACGATTGCGCCGAAACGACACTTTTCAAAACACACACCGCACTTGATACATTTGTTCTGGTCAATGAGATGAGCTTCTTTGCGTTCACCAGAGATACATGGAACTGGGCAATTTCTTGCGCAAACAGTACAACCTGTGCATTTCTCCGGATTGATTGTGAAAGTGATTAAGCTGGCGCAAACACCCGAAGGGCAGCGTTTGTCGACGACATGAGCTTCGTATTCGTCATAAAAATATTTCAGGGTGCTAAGCACTGGATTTGGAGCAGTCTGGCCAAGTCCGCAAAGCGAGCAGTCCTTGATAATTTCGCCAAGTTCTTTAAGGCTTTTCAAGGTTTGGAGAGTGCCGGTTCCGTGGGTGATGCGTCCGAGTTTTTCGTAAAGGCGTTTGTTGCCGATTCGGCAAGGCGTGCACTTTCCGCATGACTCATCAACCGTAAATTCGAGGTAGAATTTTGCGATGTCGACCATACAGTTGTCCTCGTCCATGATAATCATACCGCCGGAGCCCATCATTGAACCGATGGAAGCGAGGGAATCGTAATCAATTGGCAGGTCTAAGAATTGGGCCGGAATACATCCGCCTGAAGGTCCGCCGGTCTGAGCTGCTTTGAAAGCGCGACCGCCTTGGATGCCGCCGCCGATTTCGTAAATAATCTCGCGCAACGTAGTGCCCATTGGGACTTCGATGAGTCCTACGTTATTGATTTTGCCGGCCAGCGCAAACACTTTAGTACCCTTGCTTTTTTCCGTTCCGATTGAGGCAAACCATTCGTCGCCCTTTAAAATGATGGGGCAGATGTTTGCAAACGTCTCGACGTTATTGATTGATGTTGGCTTATCCCAAAGACCGCGTTCCGCTGGGAATGGGGGCTTTACGTTTGGCTCGCCGCGATTACCTTCAACTGATGCTATGAGTGAAGTCTCTTCTCCGCATACAAACGCGCCAGCTCCAAGATTCAAGGTAATGTGGAATGAAAAATCTGTACCCATGATGTTGTCGCCTAGGAGCCCGAATTTTTCAGCTTGAGCAATTGAGTATTTGAGGCGGTTGACAGCAAGCGGATATTCAGCACGGATGTAGATTACGCCATGGTTTGAACCGATGCAATAACCTGCAATCGCCATAGCTTCAAGGACGCTGTGAGGGTCTCCCTCAAGAATACTTCTATCCATAAACGCACCAGGGTCGCCCTCGTCCGCGTTGCAAATTACATATTTAACTGGTCCAGGCGACTTGCGTGTGATTTCCCATTTGAGACCTGTAGGGAAGCCGCCGCCCCCGCGACCACGAAGACCACTTTTCTTAATTGAATTGATTGTGTCGTCCGGAGTCATTTCGTTCAGGACCTTGCCGAGCGCCATATAACCTTCGTGCGCAATATATTCTTCGATTTTTTCGGGGTCAATTACTCCGCAATTTCTTAAAGCGATTCTGATGTTTTTCATTTCGATTCGCTCCTTTCTACTACGGCGTCAAGTAAAGGAACTCCGCCTATGATGTGTTGTTTAATAATTCGGGACGCTTTGATAGCATCTACGCTACCGTAAAGTGTCGATGATCCGTCTGAAGAGCGCACTTCTACCACCGGCTCCGCGTAACAATAACCTAGACATCCGGTTGACGAAACTGTGACTCCGGTCAAGTTGTTTGCCAGGATCTCTTTTTTCAAAGCTTCCGTAACTTCGACTGCTCCAGCTGCAATTCCGCAGGTCGCCATACCGACAGCGAGTACGAATTTTTTCTCTTTGCTTTTCGTCAAATAGAACTCGGATTTGAACTTAGTATTTAACTTCTTTAATTCATCGTATGATTTAATTTTATTCATATTATTCACCATCCATTGACATGCATTCATCGATAATTCCACTTACGTCCTCTGGCTTCACGCGGCCGTAGACTTTTTCGTTGACCATCACGACAGGAGCCAGACCGCATGCTCCGATACAGCGAATCGTGCTTAGGCTAAACAACCCGTCTTCCGAAGTCTCGCCAGGTTTTATGTCGAGGTGCTTTTCAAATTCGTTTCGCACTTTTTCAGCGCCTCTTACGAAACACGCAGTGCCCAGACACACATTGACATTAAACTTGCCTTTTGGAGTCATAGTGAAGAAGGAATAGAAAGAAACCACGCCATATACTTTGGCAGCAGGTATTACGAGTTTCTTTGCTACGTGACTCATGATTTCTTCCGGAAGATAACCGAAAAGTTCCTGAGCCTTATGAAGCACAGGTATTAAAGCCCCGTCTTGACCCTTCAGAGATTCAATGTAAGAATCAAGTTCGGTAAAATCAATTGCACATTCTGTTAACATTTCAAAGCCCCCTTAATTATTTGTTGCGCCATATCTTATAAATCTTAAATGCTCCGCTGACAAGAATCTTTAGTACTGCGTAAACAGGAATTATGATTAGCATCCCTACAAATCCGAAGAGTGCCGCTGCACCCAGGAAGATGAGGATAATTGTAAGTGGATGGATGTTTAATTGCTTTCCGATGAGATTCGGGAAGATCAAGTTGCCTACGATTTGCTGAACAATTATGCATAACACAAGAACTTCGAGTACCATATACGGGTTAGTCGAAAACATCGAGAGTCCCACAAAAATTGCCGGCAACAAACCGATGAATATTCCCAAGATTGGAATGAAGGCGGTCAATGCAACGAATAACGCAAGAATCGCAGCATACTTGAGGCCGATAATTGAAAATCCCAGGTAGGTTAGCGCGCCAATGATTAGTGCCAAAATAGCCTGACCAATTATATAGGAAGAAAGCGTCTTGTCAGTTTCCTTGACAATGATCTCAACTTCACAGGAATACTTACCTTTGGTTAATTCTCTTAATCTTTTTACAAAGATAGTATCATCTTTTAATAAGAAGAATAAAATAAAAGGAACGATAATCAGCATTGATGCTATGCTAGTAATTGTACCCAAAGCACCAATCAAGCCGTTACTCACTGCGGGGATTATACTTTGCAATGAAGTGGTAAGCTGCTGTTCGATTTTTGAGCCAAAGACGTTATAAAAGTACTGGTCACTGAAGAGTCCAGAAATATAGTTTATGACGTTTTGCGAAATGCCCGGCAAATCCGCAAACAACGATGCAATTTGCTGTCCGAATGTTGCGCTAGCATAAGTGATGAATAAAGCAATCAAACCAATAAATCCGACAAACACAGTCAAAATTGCAATTGTCTTCGGGAATTTAATTTTTTGCAATAGCCTGACTACCGGCCTGAAAAGATAATACAGGAACCCCGAAACTAGAAGAGGGAAGAAAATTATTAACAGGAATTTTTGAATAGGTTCGACAATAAAACCCAATTGACCGAAAAGAAATACAATCAGAAGGATGGCGATGATTGCGGCACTGTACTTGAAAAAGTTGTTTTTAAACCACATATGCCCTCCGAAAAACTTATTTGCCTTTATTATATGGAAAATGGGCTCATGAGTCAATGCAAAACGCGATTTTGCATTTGCATTTTTCGTGTTTTCGATGTAGAATCTTTACAAAGTGTAAATACCGTTATATTAATAACTGGAGTGGGAGAAGCTGCCCGTGGATAATATTTTTTATAAAAAGTTATTGGAAACATCTCCGATTGGATACGCCTACCAACGAATAATTTGTGACGACGATGGCACCCCATATGATTACGAGTTTTTGGAAGTTAATGATGCTTATGAGCAACTCACTGGACTAAGTGCCAAGGAAATTATCAATAAAAGAGCTACCGAGGTTTTGAAATCAATTACTGAGCAGGAAATTGAGATGATCAGTTTCTATGCTGATGTGGCGATTAACGGCGGCAAGAAAGAAATCGAGAATTTTTCAGAACACACGAATACCTGGCACAAAATCGACGTAAACTCAATCGAGAAGAATTATTTCGTCACCTTTATTACTGACACCTGCAGAGAGTTTAGTCCGGATGAAGTAAAGTCGACTCCGATAAATTACGAGGAGCACTTGAATGATTTGCAGACACAGCTAGAGCGTTTGGATGACAAGATGTACTTGCCTCTGACCCTTATTCTGGTTGACATCAATGGGTTGAAGCTTTCGATTGATGCGTTTGGGCAAAAGACTGGCGAACTGATAATTGAGCGTGTCGAAAAGACACTGAAAAAAGAGTGCGGCGAAGATGATATTGTGTCACAGATTGGCTCGGATGAGTTCATTTTGCTCTTGACGAAATCGGATACCGCGCAGGCAGAAAAGACGATCAAAAGAATTAACTTTGGAATCACCATGGAAAAGGTCAATAATTTTTCCATGTCAGTGTCAATTGGGTTTGCGATAAAGCAGAATGAAAGTGATGATATGAACGATGTGTTCAATCGCGCGGAAGAGGAAATGTACCGTCAGAGCGTGTTTGAGGGTACTAAAATGAAGCGTAAAGTTATTGATTCAATTATGGACACGCTGTTTGAACGAAGCAAGCGCGAGATGGTTCATTCGAGAAAAGTGAGTAAATACTGCGTTGACATGGCTCTTAGATTGGGATTCTCAGATGTGGAAACCAAGCAAATCAGGCTTGCCGGGCTGATGCACAATATTGGCAAGATTGGCAACCTGTCCAAATCGCAAGGCAAGAAAATGATGGGCATTGAAGACATGACAGATAAGATGCAGCACCCTGAACTCGGACGCAAAATTCTTGGTTCGGTAAGTGAGCTTGCCGATATTTCAACTATAGTACTTGAGCACCATGAAAGATGGGACGGCAAGGGCTATCCGCGCGGATTGAAAGGCGAACAGATTTCGATCAGCGCGCGAATTGTTGCGGTAGCAGATATGTATGCCATGATTACGACCGACCGGCCATTCATGAAAACACTCGAAGTATCAGAAGCATTGGCTGAGATAAAAAAATCTGTCGGCACCTTATTTGATCCGATTGTAGCAAATAATTTTATTGAAATGATTAGAGAAGAGACCTATTTATGATTGACGGTTTTTACCACGCGATATCTAAGTATTACGACTATATTTTCCCGGTTGGGCAAGAGCAACTTGCCTTTCTCAAAAACACTTGCAATAGCACAACAAGCAAAATATTAGATGTTGCCTGTGGTAATGGGGGCTATTCTGTTGCGCTCGCGCAAGAGGGGCATTTGGTGACGGCTGTCGATCTGGATGAAACCATGGTCGCCCAGGCGAAACACAAAGCTAAAGAAATTTTGGGCTCGCATGAAATTTTGTTTCGAGAGGCAAATATGCTGGACCTGAGTAATACTGTTTCGGGGCCGTTTGATCTGATTTTTTGCATCGGGAATTCCATTGTGCATCTTGGTGGATTGAGCGAGGTTAAGAGATTTCTGGTTGAAGTCAAGAAACTGCTTGCTGAGAATGGAAGCGCTGTGTTTCAGATTATAAATTTTAACCGTGTGTTTGCTCATCACATCACTGCATTGCCGACGATTATTAATGAAAAAATCGGTTTGACCTTCGAAAGGAACTATTCTTTTGACGAGGAGAGTGGTAAAGTATTGTTTGGGACTGTGTTGAGCGTGGATGGCATGGAAATTGATAATTCCATACCACTTTATCCATTGATGAGTGACGATTTTGCTGTGTTGTTAGCGGAAAGCGGATTTAAAGATTGTGAGTTTTACGGGGACTTTGAGGGTGCTCGTTACGATAAAAATAATTCATATATGCTTGTCATAAGGGCAAGATAGAGGGGGAGTAAATCAATGAAGTCAGTTGTATTGTATTTTAGCAGGACTGGGAATTCAAAGAGGATTGCGCAGAAAATTGCGGACCGCGCTGGAGTTGAGATTGCGGAAATTAGTGACGACAAAAAATGGGGCGGAATTATCGGGTTTATTCGAGGTGGATTTTATTCGGTCAATATGAAGACAACCAATCCGAGCGTGACGCCGGCGGTTGATTTGAATGCGTTTGACAAGGTGATATTTGTGTCGCCGATGTGGGCATCGAATGTAGCTCCAGCCGTTTATTCTTATATTAAGAAGGAAAAAGACAACATCAAGGAACTGCACCTGCTTATAAATAGCGGTGGAATCCCTACTGATGACAGTATTACGAGAATCGAGACGAGTGTAGGCAAACCAGATTACAGGTATTCAATTTCTGCTCGCGCCGATAACGAAGAAGCCGTGGTTAATGAAATTGTAAAAAAACTGCAAGTATAAAACTTTTGGAGGAACGAGATGTTTGCAAGCAAAGATATTGGAATTGATTTAGGAACCGCAAACGTGCTGGTGTATCAGCGCGGCAGAGGAATTGTAGTGCGCGAGCCATCTGTGGTTGCGATTAATAGTGATACTAATGAAGTTAAAGCTGTCGGAATCGAGGCAAAGGAAATGCTGGGTCGCACCCCTGGGAACATCGTGGCGACAAGGCCAATCCGTGACGGAGTTATTTCGAATTTTGAAGTAACAAAGCGCATGCTGCAGTATTTTATAAATAAAGTGACAAAAGGTTCACATTTTGTAAGGGTTCGAATCGTAATTTGCATTCCGTGTGGAGTCACCGAGGTTGAAAAACGCGCCATTGAAGATTCGGCTAGGCAAAGCGGTGCAAAAGAAGTTTATCTAATTGAAGAGCCCATGGCTGCTGCAATTGGAGCAGGGCTTCCAGTCGAAGAACCTCGTGGCTGCATGATTGTAGACATCGGCGGTGGCACCAGCGAAGTTGCAGTAATTTCTTTTGGTGGTATAGTTTCAAGCAAGTCAATCCGGATTGCCGGAGATACGTTTGACAAGGCAATTTCTGATTATATTAAGAAGACTTATGGGATGGTGATTGGCGAGACGACCGCTGAGAACGTAAAAATTAGCATTGGTTCGGCATATCCTCGTCCAAAAGATGATACTTTTGAAGTGCGCGGACGCGATTTGCTGTCTGGACTTCCAAAGACGATCGAGCTGAAATCCAGCGAGACAATGGAGGCTTTAAAAGAGCCAGTCAGCCTTATTGTGGATGCAATAAAATTTACGCTTGAGAAAACTCCGCCCGAACTTTCGTCGGATATATTTGACCGCGGTCTTGTGTTAGCCGGAGGCGGCGCGTTGCTTTACGGTCTGGACAAAGTTATTCAGAACTCGACGGGTCTGCCTGTGTATATTGCAGATAATCCGCTGGACTGCGTGGCGATGGGAACGGGCATGGTAATTGATGATTTTGATGCACTTAAAAACGTACTAGTAAGGAGCGTAAAAAGATGATTACAAAAAGCAACGCAATAAAGAATTATTACAAACCGCTGGAAAAGGTTGAAATCAATACTGATGGAAATGGATATATTACGGTGTTTGACGGCGAGGGCAAGATGTATTTCGGCACTCAGGCGCGGCCAACACTAAGCTTCACTGCAGCTGGGGCGCTCGGGACACATTGGGTGCGCCAAGAAAACGACGAAGGCACGATAATCGACCAGTTTAAAATCAAGGTGGACTGCGAGACTGAAATTATTGATGAGGGTGGAGAGTATCAGACTTTACTTGAAATGTTGAAGTATACGATGGTTCGTTTTGGAGAACACCACGATATTTTTCTGAATAACAAGACATATAAGTTTTTTGTTTGCTGGGTGCGCGACCATGTGCACACCATGAAAGGCATGAAGTATTTTGATGCCGATCTCAAGACTGCAATGGATTTGTTTCGCTTTACACAGCGTGAAGACGGGATGATTTGGGACAACTACCATTTCCACGAAGATAAAAAATGGTGTTACTGGGAAAGTCGATTCGAATATGGTGAATTCATGCGCTTAAGTCCCGATAAATCGCTTGAGTTCAAGAGAATTCCTGTGGAAAACGACGTGGAGTATCTCTATGTCGAAGGAATATATTACACTTGGAAGGCAGTCGGTGATGACGGCTGGATGTCAGAATTTTTGGATTCTGCTATCAAGGCTTTTGATTATTCAGTCAACACAAAGTACCGCTGGTCCGAAAAGTTCAATCTTCTAAAGCGCGGATACACTATTGATACTTGGGATTTCCAGTCGAGTTTTGACGTTGAGCGTTCGGGGGACGCTATGGGAATTGATTTTGACAAAACTGAATTTAATATAATGCATGGCGACAACACCGGATTTTCGGCTAGCTGCCGATACCTTGCTGAGATGCTCGAATACGTAGGTCGCACCGAAGAAGCTGCAAAATTCTTTAAGCTTTCTAAAGATGTGAAAGACCGTCTCGATAAGGTTTCCTGGAATGGGAGTTTTTATACTCATCAAGTGCCTGAAAATCCTTCGGTTGTAAGAGACTTTGGAGTAGACACCTCAAAGCAATTTTCTCTTTCAAATGCATACGCATTGAACCGTGGCCTTACGCATGAGCAATGTGTAGCTATTATTAAAGAATATCAAAACCTGAAAAACAACTTGCCAGAAGGTTCGAAGGGCGAGTGGTATACAATTTATCCGCCTTTCCAAGCTGGTTTTAGTGGGCACAACGGCCTTTGGGAGTACATGAACGGTGGCGTTATCACAATAGTGGGTGGCGAACTTTGCCGCGGTGCGTTTGAAAACGGATTTGAAGAATACGGAGTAGATATCTTGCAACGCATGAGTGTTCTTGCAAAAGAATACGATGGATTCTTAAATGTCTGCTTCAGAGGCGCGAATGAGAAATCTCCTAAGCGTGCGTTCACGCCTGTTGATTTGTCAGCTGTCGCCAACACAGATTTTTATGGCGCCGGTGCAAATGGTGTTCCGGGCTGGACCGGAGAGGGAGAAAACGACTTTCATACAATGCCTGTAGGACCTCAGGTGTTTGAAGAGGTGCCGTTTGAGATAGTCGATCCTGCTAAGAACGGTCGAAAAGCCGCAATAGGACTAAGTTCAAAAGCAGGTTATTGTCTTGATGCAAGCATTACAGTAAACGCGCTTGCTAAATCCGTATATTTTGTTCATACCATGGCAGGAGCGCCTTACGCGGGAGAGATTTCTTTAGTTTATGAAGACGGTTCAGATTTCAAAAAATACGTCAATCTCGGCGCAGATGTCGTCGTATGGTGGACTCCTGAAATTAAGAAAAGCAAGAGAAGCGGCATTTTAAGAATCGCCTGGGAAGGCACAAATGCTGTTTGTGGTCGTATCGGTGCGGGAATATTGGGAGTTGATAATCCGAATCCAGATAAAAAAATCGTGCGAATTGATTTAAAGGGTGCAGAGAACGGCAACTTCTGGGCAGTATTGGGGGTCACACTTTCTGATTCGCCAGTTTATTTCAAGCCAAGTGAAGTATCATTTGGGATTCCGGAAAACTGGGGTGCAGCGGCAGTTGTATATGGCCTGATTGAGGGCCTTTGCGGGGTCGTAGATCGCTCGGCGGCATTTGATAAAATTACGGTTTCGCCTAGGTGGGCGGCAACTAGGGTGAAAGACACAAAAGTCTATGTCAAATATCCAGCTTCAAATGCCTACATCGCATACGAATATCTGTTGAGCGAAGACGGCAGGAAGATTTCATTGCATACCTCTGGCAATTCATCGTCGTACAAATTCCATTGCCTGCTTCCAGCTAGTTTCTCAGGAAATATTGCAGTAGAATGGCACGGCAGAAATGTGGAGCATCAAATCAGCACAATTCAAGACAAACGCTACGTGGACTTTGAAGTTGGAGCAAGTGCGCAGATAAGTATTGAAATAATTCAGAAGTAGGGTGGGAAA
>Ga0194056_10001051_pt1 | contig 15105 bp, 14 predicted proteins | sample SepL4413m_MetaG_FD_155458 | JGI IMG/M metagenome (GOLD analysis project Ga0194056, IMG submission 155458) | Anoxic zone freshwater microbial communities from boreal shield lake in IISD Experimental Lakes Area, Ontario, Canada - Sep2016-L442-13m | ecosystem: Environmental > Aquatic > Freshwater... | reverse complement strand
CGCGGGGCGCCGGGCTGCCGGGCGCGCCGGGCATCGGCAGAGGGTCTGCGCCCGTCGAGCTGGATGCCGTCAAGGAGCGCGAGCGCTGGCCTGACTGGCCGCCCGCGCCACCTGCGTCCGGCGCCCCGCGACGCCTCGCCATCTACGGCTTCGGCTCGGCCGCCTCGTTGTGCACGCAGGTCGCCATCTGGCGCGGCTGGGAGGTGTACGGCATCGCCCGCGACGCGGAGCACCGCGCGATGGCCCGCGAGCTCGGCGCCGTCTGGGCCGGCGAGAGCGGCGACGACCCCGGCGTCCTCTACGACGCGGCCATCGTCTTCGCGCCGGCCGGCGAGCTGGCCGTTGACGCCCTGCGTCGCCTCGACAAGGGCGGCATCGTCGCCCTGGGCGGGATCTACTCTTCGCCGATCCCGCCCATCGAGTACCCGTGGATCTATCACGAGCGCGTGATCCGCAGCGTCGCCAACTCCACCCGCCAGGACGCCCGCGAGCTGCTGCGCGACGCGGCCCTCATCCCGGTCGTCAGCCGCGTGCAGGAGTACGACCTCGAGCAGGCCAACGAGGCGCTGATTGACCTCAAGGAAGACCGGGTGCGTGGGTCGGCGGTGCTGAAGGTGGCCGCGGACTGACCGGCGCGAGCGGGAAGCCGCCGGGCCCTCTTGTCAGTCCCCGGTCAGATGTGCAGGAACCGCATTCCTCCAGTTCTTTGGAGGCGCCGCGCGGAGTGTCTGGGACGGTAACGTGCAGCCGCGCCGGCGGCTCTGGACAGACCGCGCAGTTCTTGTGAGCGCCAATACGCCCACGTGACCATCCCCTTCCCTCCGGTTGCGCGTTCAGCCTCCGAATCCGGATCGACGGCCGCGAGAAGGCGGACATGGCGCGCCGCACGCGCCGCGGCTGCCGCGGCCGCCGCCGGACCCGCCGCGGCCGTGGGAGCCGCGGCGGCGGGGTAGTACTGCGAGGGAAGATAAGGAATTCCGGCGAATCCTTATCTTCCCCCCGGCAACCGAGCCTGCGGACGGCCGTACGCGACCCGACAGTTAAGGAATCCTTGTCTTCCCTTTTCGTACTACCCCGCGCCGGGGCCGCCGCGGTCCCGCGGTCGCCGGGCGCGCCGCGCCCGCCGGTCGCGCCCGCCGGGCGCGCTGCCGGCTGTGCACCCGCGGGGCGCCCCATTCGTGGTTCACCGGGCCTGAGCGAAGGGGATGGGCGTGTACGCCCATTGTCATCTTGCGTCACTTGGGGGCCGCGGCGGTACAATCGTTGTACTCAGTTCACTCGCTGCGAGGTGTGACGCGATGACCGTTGACGAGCTCAGACGTGAAGCCCTACGACTCGACCATGCCGCCCGCGCGAAGCTGGCCCACGACCTGCTCGACAGCCTCGACGACCTTTCCGAGGGCGAGATCGAGCAGCTGTGGCTGCAAGAGGCCGTTCGCCGTCACGCTGCCATTGTCGCCGGTGAGGTCCAGACCATCCCGGGCGACGAGGTACTGGCGCAGGCTCGCGCGGCGCGCGGGTGACCCGGAAGATCCAGGCCTTTCCACAGTCGCCGCCGGTCTCCCTCGCCCCTGTCCGCACCAGGTCCTCTCCGCGTTCCCGCTCTCGGTCATCTGCTGGGCGACCGACGAGGTCATCATCGTTCTCGCCATGGCGCATCACCGCCGTCGACTTGAGTACTGGCGCGACCGTGAGTAGCCTCGGGCGTGGGTGCTGACAGGCCGTTCGAGCAGATTCCCCGAAGCTCTGCTCAAGACCGTGGCGTCGGCGCTCGCTGCTCGACGCCCGCACGTTGGGCCGGCCGGCGTGGTCCTCACGCACACTGCAACAGAGACACCGGCCGCAAGCCTGAGACGTGCCCGCGGGAAGCGCGAGGTCGAAGGTTCGAATCCTTCCGGGGGCTCCCCTTCTTCGCCTGCCTCCCTGCAATCATCCCATGGACCAGAACGCCGAAAGGTGGACTATGAACGGGGTGCAGTGGGCGTGTGCACACGCGGGCCCGGCTCGGGACGACCTGCGTACCGGTGAACGTTCCTGCGTCTCGATTCCACATGGACGTCGTGAGCGACGCGCCCGGCATGACGTCGCGCGCCGCACCGCCCGGCGCCCCCCAGGCGCAAGCGCTATCGCGGAAGGCGCCGGATCCGGTCCTCAGCAGAGGTCGCAAGACCGTTCGCGAACGATCGAGGCTCGTCCCCGGACGGTGCGGCGGCTTCCCCGTCGCGGGTCCCCTCGGGCGCCGCCGCGCTTTCCGGCTCCTTGTCCCAGTCGCCGTCGCCGCCGAGGCGACCATCGACGAGGTGCATCACCCGGTCGCTGCTGTCTATGATGCGGGCGTCGTGGGTGACGACCAGCACCGCTCTGCCTTCGTCGGCCGCGATCTCCCGGAACAGCGCCAGGACGTTGCGCCCGCTCACCGAGTCCAGGTTGGCCGTCGGCTCGTCGGCGAGCAGCAGTGGCGGGTCGTTGATCAGCGCGCGGCCCAGCGCGACCCGCTGCTTCTCGCCGGCGGAGAGCTGCTCCGGCAGATGGCGCAGGCGCTCCCCGAGCCCGAGCCGGTCGAGCACCTGGGCCGCGCGCTTGCGGCGCTTGCGCACTCCCATGCCGGCCAGCGAAGCCGGCAGAGCGACGTTGTCGAGGGCGCTGAGCGCGGGGAAGAGGTTGAACGACTGGAACACGAAACCGATCTTCAGAAGGCGGATGCGGGCCAGTTCTCGCGCTCTGAGTTGGCTGAGGGGAGCGTCGTTCAGGTAGACCTCGCCCGAGCTGGCGGTGAGCATGGCGCCGGCGATCATGAGTAGAGTGGTCTTGCCGGACCCCGACGGCCCGATGATGAGGGCGAGTTCGCCGGTGTCCAGCCGCAGGTCGACGTCCTCGAGGGCGTTGACCCGCGCGGCGCCCGAGCCGAAGACTCGGCTGACGCGGTCCAGATGCAGGAGCGGCTTGCAGCTCACGCCCTGAACACCACCGCGGGGTCCACCCGCGCGATCGTGCGCAACGGTACGAACGCCGCGATCAGGCCCATGAGCAGCGCTACTCCGCCCACGATCGCGAGGTCGGTGCGGGTGATCGTCGTGATGAACTGCGGTACCCACACCTCGGCTCCCTTGGCGGCGAGCAGCGAGACGGCTGTTCCGACAGCGTACCCGGCGACCGCCGAGAACATGGCTTGCACGGCCACGACCATGAGCATCTGCCTCGTGAGTGCGCCCACGGCCTTGAGCACGCCGTACTCACGCCGATGCTCGAGCACGGCCGAGTAGATGGTGAGGCCGATCACGGCGACGCCGATAAGGAAGCCGATGACGACCAGCACGCCGAGCACCGGCAGGAACCCTTTGTTGACCATGCGCTGGTTGACTTTGACCATGTCCGGCATCGACTTCACCATGAGCGTGGGCGCGATGGTCTGGACCTGCTCCCGGATGAACGCCGCTGGGGCATTCTCGTCGTAAACGAGCAGGAACGCGGTGGTGGTGTCGTGCAGGTCCAGCAGTCTGCGCGCCCGCGAGCGTGTCACGAACCCGTACTGGAACGCCACCATGTCGCCACCGGAGCTGATGCCCGCTACCCGGAGCTTCTCGTCGTTGATGGTCAGCGTGTCGCCGACGTCGACCCCGTGCTTCCCGGCGAACACCTTGTCGATGATGATCTCCCGGTCGTCGATGTGCCGCTTGCCCGAATCCATGCGCAGGGGCCCGGGCCCGGAGCCCCGCCGGTCGGGGTTGAAGCCGACCACGTACATCACCACGTCCTTGCCGTTGAGCTTGAAGCCGACCTGGCGGGCCGTGAACGGGATGGCTTCCTTGACGCCGTAGATGTCCTCGAGCCTGTCTCCAAGGGAGGCCGGCAGCACCGAGTAGGAGAAGATGAGGTTGGCGGCGCCTTTCTGGAGGACCCACGAGTCCACGTTCATGCCTTCGAGGAAGTCCCCGATCTTGGTCTCGTAGGCAACATAGAGCCCGCGCAGCAACACGATGAGCATCACGGCGAAGGCCACACCGCCGATGGAGATGGCGAGGCGCGCCTTCTCCTTGAAGAGGTTCTTTCGCGCGAGCGTCAGCATCGCGAGTCCCTTCCGCGGCGGAGTCGACTTGCCGGCATCCTATCAGCCCGGGACGCGGGGCCTGAAAGGCGGAGCGCCCGCGCGCGGCCCCCGCCCCACGCCGGGCGGTCGAGCCGCCTGCACCGGCCTGCCCGGCCCGAACTGCCGCGCCTGCCGCGACAGAGGCTCGCTCCGACCCGAGCGAGGAGAGGTCGCGCCGTGCCTGTAGTATCCTGAAGTGTCTGCGTCCCGTGCTCGCGGCTCCGGGGTGTCGTGGCGGGGTCAGGTCGTGCGGGTCGAGGCGGCCGCCGCGGTCCGCACGGGAATCAATCTCGATCGCGACCGGGGGGCGACGCCGAGGGCCGTGGCGCGGAACGAAGGGGGACTGGACTTGGCTGGCTCTGGTGCTGAGGCGACCGGCACGCGTCACGACTCGCGGCGCCCGGCGAGGTGTCTCCCCAGGTCGGAGGCGTAGTGCGCCGGGTCCGGCGCATACCCATCGCGCGGATCGAAGAGTTCGCGCGCCTGGCTCCCGTCGCGACACACCTGGTTGTGGACGTCGATGGTACCCTTCTGCCGTTCGATCGCGTCCGGGCGTCCCAAGAGGCGGTCGGACGGCTGCGCGATCTCGTCGGCGCCCACCGCCCGCACACGGTGTGCGTCGCCACAAACGCCCGCGGCAAGGTGCGGCTCAGCGCGGAGTACGAGGGTATCCCGGTCACGTACGTGACTCGCGCACGAAAGCCGTGGACGCGCCGCCGGAGGCTGGACGCCCCCTGTGAGGCGTCCGCGGCAGCGTGCCTTCGGGCCGTGGTCGGCGATCAGGTGCTCACCGACGGTCTTCTCGCACTTCGTCTGGACGCGGTCTTCATCCACGTCACGTCACCGGGTGCGCATGAGCCGCCCGGGTCGCGGCTGATGCGACTCGTCGGCCGGCTGCTGATCCCCTTTCTGTTCAGGCGGGAGGCCGGGTGACGCGCTCACCACGCCCCGATCGCGTGCTGCGCCGCGACCGGCGGACGACCCGCGATCTCACCTTCCTCTCGACCGCGGTGGAAGAGTGCCTGTCCTTCGCTCCCGACGCCGAGGGCGAGGGCGTGGAACCGTCTCTTGCCACGGTGACCGGCGCCCTGCTGGCGGAGCACCGCATCGTCCGCGACGACCTCCGCAGCGCCGAAGCGTCGGTCTTGGCGCTTCTCTGCTCCGCGATGGTCGTCATGGCCGGTGTGCTGGCGGTCTTCGCCTGGCACGGAGCTCCCTCAGAGAGTGAGTCGTGGCTGTGGCTGGTCCTTCCCGCGGTGCCGCTCGTGCTCGTCGCGCAGGGCGTCAGGAGGCGCGGCGACAACGCGCTGCGCGCCTGCTACGCCCGAGCGGTAGAGCGCGAGCTGCACAGATCGCTGCACCGGCTGTCCGCGCCCGGGCGGACGAGGCCTGAGTTTGGCGGCCGGGGCCGAGAAGGCGCTGCCATGCTGCCGTCGCCCTGTTGGGCGCGCATCGGCGCCGAGCTCGACCGCCCGGCCCGAAGCGGCACGATCCGCTGTGCTCTGTCCGCCGGCGCGTGGCTCGCCGTCGACGCGCTGTTGGTGGCGACGACGGTCATGGCCCTGGGCAGGGTACCGGACGCCCGGGTGGCCGCCGCGGCAGGTCTCCTCTACCTCGCGATGTGGGCGGCGCTGAACGTGTCTTCGTATCGTGACGTGTTCCGCGCCGGCGAACGATGGTCCCGACTCGTCGGCGAGCTGGGGATCGCGGACGGTCCGCTCGTCGAAGAGCTCCACGCCTCCCGACCAGCGCCGCCGCCGGCGTTCTCCTGGCGCTACGTGCTGTGGCCGCGACCGGACGACAGCCTCGTCAAGTTCGCGTACATGGCGGTGGGGTTCTTCGTCGGCTGGCTGGCCGGCTACGGACTCGGCCTGCCGTGGCCGGCGTTCGCCGACGCGGTGCTGTTCTTCGCCGTGTTCGAGCTCGTCGTGTACCCGGCTCGGTACATCCTGAACGACGCTCGCGACCTGGAGCGGGACAGGGAGGACCCCAATCCGCGCCGCAGAGGGAAGTGCCCGGACCTCAGGTATCAGCGTCCCGCGATGTTCGCCTCGTTCGTCGTGCGCGTGTGCCTGGCTCTGGCCTATCTCGCGTGGCTCGTGGCCCACCCCGACACGCACGACCTCGCGTGGGCCTTCGGCCTCGCGTGCGCGGCCCTGCTCGGCTTCTCCTGGTGGTATGAGGCAGAGCGCGACAGGACCACGGCGCGCCCGCCGGAGACTACTCTTGGCTGGTTGCCGCTCTGGCTCGCGGTGAGCTGCGGCGGGGGTCTCAGAGTGCTCCTGGGTGCCTACCTGGGGCTGACCGCAACGTGGGCCAGCGTCCTCGCCCTGGCGGCGCTGGCCGGCATGAGCATGCACTTCTGCCTCTCCACGATGGTCTGGGCCCTGGAGGCGGCGGACCGCAACCCGCTGAAGCCCCACCTCCGGCCGCTCCTTGAGATCGCCCTCGCCAAGTCGCCCACGAGCCGCTCAGCGTGGCGTCGGTACGCGCAGGCCTGGTTCCCCGCGCTGCCGCTGGCGGTGGAGGAGCCCTCCTGGCGCGAGCGCCTGACCCTCGGCGCCGGCGCGTTCGCCTCCAGGCAGGCGGGCACGGCCGTCGTGATCGGCCCTCGGCCACTCGTCACCGCGTCCACCCACATCTTGACGCTGCCACCGTGGCGACTCGCTCCTTGGGACTGGGCGATGATGGCCGCGCTGACGGTGAGCCTGGTGCTGGGCACCGTGGCGGCGGTGGGGCCGCACGCATGGAGTGCCTGGACGATGGTGTGGGCGCTGCCGCTCGCCGTGACCGTCGGCTGGGTGCTCGCCCGGTCCAGGCCGGCGCCGGGCATGCTCGCGGCGGTGTGCGCCCTGCCACTCGTCGCGGCCCTCATGGTCCTGGAGTACCATCCGTCGCGTCTCGCACAGGTGGTCGTGCCCTGCCTCACCATGCTGATCCCGATGCTCCTGTACCTGGTGTTCCGCACCACCTCGTGGGCCGACCTGACTCGCAACAGGTACGCGGAGATCGGAGACACTCTCGAGGGCGTCGCCGTGCGGTCGGTGCGTGCGAGCTACGAGTGGTTCGTTCGACCCCGTGGGGGCCGGCAGCGGAAGCCCCCGGGATGAGCACTCCTCGAGGGGCGGCGTTACCCGCTTCCGTCGCCGGGAGCGAGCGGTGCGCCCCGCCTCCTACGCGCGGAAGACGATCGCCGCATCGACGCGGGCGATGCTGCGGAGTGGCATGAGCGCCGCAAAAAGGCCCATCCCCAGCGCTGCCGCTCCGATGGCGAGAGTGCCGGAAACCGTGAAGCTCGTGATGAACTGGGGCACCAGGGTCTCCGCGGCCCGTGCGGCCAGCAGCGACACGCCGACGCCTGCCAGGTAGCCTGCCACCGCGGCCGTCAGCGCCTGGACCATCACGACGACCAGCATCTGCAGGGGCCGCGCGCCCAGCGCCTTGAGCACACCGTACTCGCGCCTGTGCTCGATCACCGTCGAGGAGATGGTGAGCCCCACGACGGCCACACCCACGCAGAACCCGATGGTCAGCAACACCTTGAGGACGGGGAGGAAGCCCTCACGGATCGTCCTCCCGTTCTGTTCGACGATCTTCGCCATGCTTCGCACGTCCTTGCGGTCGGTCACGGCCTCGATGTCGGCTTTCACGGCGCTGAGGTCCGTGCCCGGCTGCAGGCGCAACAGGTACGCGTTGACCAGGTGTTCGTCGCCCAGGAGCTCTCGGATCCGGTGGTTCGTGACGTACCCGGTCTGGTAGGAGACGAGGTCGCCCCCCGAGCTGATGCCGGTCACGGTGAGCTCCTGCCCGAAGATCCTGAGCTTGTCCCCGAGTGAGAGGCCGTTGCCGTGAGCGAAGACCTTGTCCACGATGATCTCGTCACCGCCGATGCTCCTTCTGCCCGAGTCCATCCGGAGGGGCCCCGTGTTCGGGCCGGCCTGCGCCGGGTCGAACCCCATGAGGAGAATCTCGACGTCCTCGTGGCCCAGCCTGAACGACACGATCCGCGTGGTGTACGGGATCACCTCGACGACACCGGGGATCTTGCGCAGCTTCTTGCCGAGCTTGTCCGAGAGCACCGAGTCGCCGAGCTTGTCGGTCGTTCCCCGCTGCACCACCCAGGCGTCGACGCGCATGCCGTCGTAGAAGCTGCGGATCTTCTGGTCAAAGGCGAGGTACAGGCCGCTTACGAGCATCATGAGGGTGACGACGAAGGCGATGCCGCCGATGGAGATCGCGAGGCGGCCTCGTCCCTTGAACAGGTTTCGTCGGGCAAGGGTCAGCATGGAATCGCTGTCATCTGCGCGCGTCCGTGGCGTATCGGGAGAGTTGGGGCAGCGGTCACGCCGCCATTCTAGCTGGTCGGCCTCGATGCGTCCTTTGCATGTCCGCCTCGGCTGCGTGCCTGTTCGACCGCTCCGTAGCCTGCGCGCGGGAATGGTATACTCGCGCACCATGCTGCGAAAAACCCGATCCGACGGCACGCTTCTTCGAGACCTCCCTCACTACGACCAGATCCTGCCGTACCTCTTGCCGAAGCGTACGGATGCGACGATCTTCCACGAGCAGGACTTCGACGTCACGCACATGCTCGAGTACCTGCGCGGGGTCCACGAGCGTCGGGAGGGACCGCTGGGCTTCTTTCACGTGGTCCTCTGCGCAGCCGTCCGCATGTTCGCCCTCCGCCCGCGGCTGAACCGCTTCGTCGCGGGCTACCGTATCTACCAGCGCAACGAGATCCTCATATCGTTCACCGTCAAGAAGGTGCTGACCGACGACGGCCAGGACATCGTCATCACGATCCCGTTTCGGCCGGATGAGACGCTGTCGACACTGGCCCCCAAGGTGAACAAGATCGTGCGTAGCGCCAAGCGAGGGGCCAGCGTGCAGAGCGACGACGTCAACGTGCTTCTCACGAAGCTCCCCCCGCTGGCGCTCCGTGCTGCAGTCGGCGTCCTCTGCGGTCTCGACGGGGAGGGTTTGCTGCCCCAGTCCTTCCTGAGGACGATGCCGTTCTGGTCGAGCGTGTTCATCGCCGACGTGGGCAGCCTCGGCATCGATGCGCCCCTGCACCACCCCTTCAACATCGGCACCTGCGGGCTCTTCACCGCCGTCGGTAGGATCCGCGAGGAGCCGGCGCACACGTCCGGCGCGTCCGGGCACGCGCGCCATCTCGTCAAAGCGACGTTCACCTTTGACGAGCGCATCGCCGACGGCGTGTACTGCGCGCGCTCCATCGAGCTCTTGCGTGACCTCGTGGAGCATCCGGAGCAGCTCACGGTTCCGCCGGAGCTCACGCCGGACCTGCGCGCCGAGCTCATGCTCAAAGAGTGAGCCGGGTCGGGCTCCGGACCTGACGAGGCGCTTCCGCCTTCACGGCCGGTCGCGACAGCGGTGACGGAGGCGCGCCGGTCGCCGCGTCTGCAGTAGGCTGTGCCGGTGTCTGGACGTCCTCCCACCTCCGCCTATGCCGCCGCCGTCGGCATGACCGTGGCCTTCGGGCTCTCGTTCGTGGCCACCAAGTACGCTCTGCGCGGCTTCGAGCCGCTGCTGCTCGCCCTGCTCCGCTTCTCGCTTGCGGGAGGCATCCTCTGGGTGGTGTGGCGCTTTCGCCGCGGGCCCGAACGGGTCTCGCGCCGGGAGCTCTGCTGCCTTGCGCTGCTGGGCTTCGTCTCGCTCACGGTCTACTTCAGCTTCGAGAACCTGGGGATCGCCCGGACGAGCGCCTCCGAGGCCGCCATCCTCATCGCCACGATCCCGCTCTCGGTCATCTGCTGGGTGACCGACGATTCCATCAGCGTTCTCGCTGTAGCGCACCATCGTCGTCGACCTGGCTACTGGCGCGGCCGTGAGTAGCCTCAGGTGGATCAGCCGAGTTCCTCGAGCTGACGGAGGAGGAGGCCGCGTTCGTCGAGCTCAAGCTTGCCCTGGCCGACTACCTGCTGTGGAGAACATCCTGCGCGGGACGAAGAGGTTCGAGCTCAGGAAGGTCGGCAGCCGGCGCCCGGTCAATCGCATCGTGATCTACTCCACCGCGCCGGTCAGCATGATCGTCGGCGAAGTCGAGGTCACGGGCACAGTGGGCGGGAGCCCCGAGGAGGTCTGGCAGCAGACAGCCGAGCTTTCGGGGATCTCCAAGGAGCTCTTCGACAGCTACTATGCCGGGAAGGAGAAGGCGATCGCCTATCGTCTCGGCGAGGTCAGGAAGTACGAGAGTCCGCAGCGACTCGCCGACGTCGGTGTCGCCAGCGCGCCACAGTCGTTCGTCTACCTGCCTTCGTAGGCGCCGTTCACCCGAAGCTCCCCGTCTCAAGCTCCTTGAGCACGGCCTCTCCGGACAGCCGCCGGAAACGGGCCCCCGTCATACCCAGGGACCTCATCGAGCGGCAGCACATGCGTGACGACCGCGATCTCGGCGTCGTTCCTGTCAGGCGTTTAGAGGAGGAGCTCGTCGCCCGCTGAGAAATCGCGATCCGCTCTTCGGATCTCGGCCTTCTTGTGCCCGCTGGTGACCGGCGCGAGCCACCGGCGCTCGATCTTGAGATTGTGTCGCATCCTTCGTCTCCCGCCGAGAGTGCCGCCGGCTTCGAGTGTACATGCCCGCCGATTCGTCGTCACCTGGTTGTCATCCCGTTGTGCCGTTCGTTCATCGTGCAGTAATCAACTTTCTGCGAATTGGCGGTTGACAGGGCCTCTCTCGCGCCCTAGTATGCAAAAAGTAGGTTACAGCTAGTGGAGATTGAGCCATGGGGACGACAGCACTCGGCGAGCTCGTGGATGTTCAAATTGGGCACTCGTTCCGCGCGGGTGTGCAGCCCGACGCGGCTGGTGCAGTCGGCGTCATCCAGATGAGGGATCTGGGAGACGATGACCTCGTATGCCTCGCTTCACTCGTGCGCATGTCCATGGACGTCCGACCGGCTGAGCAGGTACGCGAGGGAGACATCGTCTTCCGCTCGCGCGGCGACCGCTCCACCTGCGCGATCGTCGCCGCCGACCCGGGCTTCGCCGTCGTCGCGGCGCCGCTCTTGCGCCTCCGCGTGACCGACGCGCGCCTGCTGCCGGCGTACCTGAGCTGGTTCGTCAATCAGGCTCCGGCCCAGGAGTACTTCGCCAAGCACGCTGAGGGGAGCAACGTGAAGATGATCAGCAAGAGCGTGCTGGAGGACCTCGACGTCGAGGTGCCGTCCATCGAGCGGCAGCGCGCCATCGTTGAGCTCGCGAGTCTGTCGGCGCGGCAGCGCACACTGAACGGCGACATCGAGAGCCTCCGCTCACGGCTGCTGTCCGATGTCATGATGAAGTACGCCAAGGGGAGTGAGGCCTGATGAGTGAGACCATCCGCCAGCAAGACGTCAACGCCGCCGCGTGGTCAGCCTGCGACACCTTCCGCGGCGCCGTCGACCCGGCCCAGTACAAGGACTACATCCTCGTCACGCTGTTCCTGAAGTACGTCTCGGACATGTGGGCCGAGCACTACGAGCAGTACCGTGACCAGTATGGCGACGACGAGGAGCGCATCCTCCGCCGGCTCGAGCGCGAACGCTTCGTGCTCCCCAAGGGCTCCAGCTACTACGACCTCTACGAGCAACGCAGCGCCGACAACATCGGCGAGCTCATCAACGAGGCCCTGTACGCACTTGAGGACGCCAACAAGGCCAAGCTCGCCGGCGTCTTTCGCAACATCGACTTCAACAGCGAGGCCAACCTCGGCAAGGTCAAGGACCGTAACCGGCGCCTCAAGAACCTGCTCGAGGACTTCCACAAGCCGCAGCTCGACCTGCGCCCCAGCCGGGTGCCAGAGGACGTCATCGGCGACACGTACATCTACCTCATCGAGCGTTTCGCCACCGATGCCGGCAAGAAGGCCGGCGAGTTCTACACCCCGCATGCCGTGTCCGCTTTGGTCGCCCGCCTGGCCGCGCCGGAGCCGGGCGACACCATCTGCGACCCGGCGTGCGGTTCGGGCGGCCTCCTTATCGAGGCCGCGCGCGCGGTCGGCACCCCTGACTACGCTCTATACGGCATGGAGGTCAACGGCAGCACGTGGGCGCTCGCCCGCATGAACATGTTCCTCCACCACGCCGACAGCGCCGACATCGAATGGTGCGACACGCTCAACAGCCCGGCCCTGGTGGAGGGCGACCGCCTCAAGCGCTTCGACGTGGTGGTCGCCAACCCGCCGTTCTCGCTCGACAAGTGGGGCGCCGAGGAGGCCGCAGGCGACCGCTACAACCGTTTCTGGCGAGGTGTGCCGCCCAGGAGCAAGGGCGACTGGGCGTTCATCACGCACATGGTCGAGGTGGCGCGCGAGCGTGAGGGACGCGTGGCCGTGGTCGTGCCGCACGGCGTGCTCTTCCGCGGCTCTGCCGAGAAGCGCATTCGCCAGCACATGATCGAGGAGAACCTCCTCGACGCCGTGATCGGCCTGCCGGCCGGCCTCTTCCCGACCACCGGCATCCCGGTCGCGATCCTCGTCTTCGATCGGGCGCGCGAAAAGGGCGGCGCCCGCGACGCCAGGACCGACGTGCTCTTCATCGACGCGAGCAAGCAGTTCACGCCCGGCAAGAGCAAGAACACGCTCGCCCCCGAGCATATCGAGCGCGTCCTCCGCACCTACGCGGAGCGCGCGGACGCTGACAAATACGCCCACGTGGCTCCCGCGAGCGAGATCGCTGAGAACGACTTCAACCTCAACATCCCGCGCTACGTCGACACGTTCGAGGAGCCGGAGCCCATCGACATCGTCGCCGTGCAGGCCGAGATCGAGAAGCTCGAGGCCGAGCTCGCCGAGGTACGCGGCAAGATGGCCGAGATCATGAAGGAGATGCTGCCGTGAGCGACGACCTCGCGGCAGGGCGGCATCATGTGACCTTCGAGTCGCTGCGGCGTGTCGACGACGACGGCAACGAGTACTGGCTGGCGCGCGAGCTCATGCCGGCGCTCGAGTACGAGACCTGGCGCAGCTTCCGGGCCGTCATCGCGAAGGCGATGACGGCAGCGGAACAGGTGAATCAGCCTGCAAACGACCATTTTGCCGAGGTCGGCAAAATGGTCCGGCTCGGCTCCGGCACGGAGCGCGTGATCGAGGACTTCCAACTCTCGCGCTACGCCTGCTACCTCATCGTCCAGAACGGCGATCCGAGCAAGCCGGTGATTGCCGCCGGCCAGACCTACTTCGCCATGCAGACCCGGCGGCAGGAGCTGGCGGACGACGAGGCATTTCGGCAGCTCAGCGAAGACCAGAAACGCGTACTGCTGCGCGGTGAGGTTCGCGACCACAACAAGCAGCTGGTCGCGACGGCGAGGCAGGCCGGCGTGGAGACTCCCCGGGATTTCGCGGTCTTCCAGGACCACGGCTACCGCGGGCTCTACGGTGGGTTGGGCGCCAAGGCGATCCACGAGCGCAAGGGCTTGAAGAAGAGCCAGCAGATCCTTGACCACATGGGCAGCACCGAGCTTGCGGCGAACCTTTTCCGTGCCACGCAGACCGACGACAAACTACGGCGCGATCAGGTCAAGACCAAGACGGCGGCCAACAAGACACACGAAGACGTCGGCCGCCGCGTCCGCCAGACCATCGAGGACATCGGCGGCACCATGCCGGAGGATTTGCCCACGCCCGAGACCAGCGTGAAGAAGCTCGAGCGCGAGAAGAGGCGGCTGGAGGGCGGGGATGAGTGACGGCCGCCCCAAGGTGGCGGTCGTGCGACTTGGGGATCTGTTGATCGACAGCTGCTACGGGACGAGCGAGCCAAACACCGCCGATGGGACGACTCCCGTCTTGGGTATCCCACACGTTCGTGGAGGAAGAGTTCGTCTGACTGACTTGCCACGGACTCAGCTGCCTGATGCAGAGTGCGCGAAGCTTGCGCTACGCTCGGGCGACCTCCTGCTCACGCGCACCAACAGCCACGAACTGGTTGGCCAGACGGGGCTAGTTGAGGGCGACACCGATGCCGTCTTCGCCTCGTATCTCGTGCGTCTGAGAGTTGACGTCGAGCGAGTTGACCCGCGGTACTTGAACTACTGGATGAACAGCCCCGCCGGCCGGCGTCAGATCCGGCGCATCATCACGCGCGCTGTGGGGCAGGCGAATGTGAATCCGACAGAGTTCCGGCGCCATGTGCACGTGCCGCTACCTGCAATGGACGAGCAGCGGCATGTCGCTGCGGTTCTTGCGACCTGGGATGCAGCCATCGAGAAGACGGAATTGCTTGTTGGCCTCAAGCAGCGACATCGACTGGGCCTCTTCGTCTCGGCAGCGGCGCAGCCAACTGCTCACAGCGTGTCGCTCGGCGACCTGTGTGTTGCCGGCAGAGGCGGCACGCTGAGCAAGGGCGATCTTGCCGCCGAGGGATCGCGCCGCTGCATCCTCTACGGCGAACTGCACACGAGCTACTGCGAGGTGGCCACGAGAATCCTCAGCCGGACCAACGAAGCGATGGATATCGCGACCGCGGGCGGAGAGATCTTGATGCCGAGCGCATCTGAAACGGCTGAAGACCTGGCCAGCGCCACCGCCGTGCAACAGGCTGGCGTCCTCCTGGGTGGCGACATGATCGTACTGCGGCCGAAACAGCGGCACCTGTATGAGCCAGCCTATCTGGCTCACTACATCACTCATATGCGTCGTAGGGAGGTGGCCTCGCTTGCCCAGGGCAACTCGGTCGCGCACCTCTACGGGCGGGACGTCCTCCGCATCAAGGTGTCACTTCCCTCGTTCGAACGACAGTGCTCGGTCGCTGAGCTGATGTCCTGCATGCAGGCAGAGATCGGCCACCTGGAGTCACTCGCTGCGGGGTACACAAAGCAGCGCCAAGGGCTCATGCAGCTGCTTTTCGACGATGAGACTGGACGGTGAGGCGACCGATGTCCACAACGCCTCTCACGTGCTCGGCGCTCGACAAGAACGCGCCGAAGTGGGAATATCATGAGTATCCGAACGCCGGTAGGCCGGCACTTGAACAGGGAAGCCCCTCAGCGCGCACGTGTGTGCTGGTTGAGGGGCTTTCCGC
>Ga0194056_10001047_pt1 | contig 15125 bp, 16 predicted proteins | sample SepL4413m_MetaG_FD_155458 | JGI IMG/M metagenome (GOLD analysis project Ga0194056, IMG submission 155458) | Anoxic zone freshwater microbial communities from boreal shield lake in IISD Experimental Lakes Area, Ontario, Canada - Sep2016-L442-13m | ecosystem: Environmental > Aquatic > Freshwater... | reverse complement strand
GAAATGTATTGGGTACAGGACATCGTAGAGACAACTGTTTTGCGTGTTGTGCATCATAAACACACATACAGAGTCGCTGATCTCGTGAGATGTATTTTTTCTTGAACAATATTAAATGGCGAAGGTGAGGATCACCTTTGCCATTTTTTTAATTACGAAGTTATTATTTTCTGTCATTCCCGCGAAGGTTGAAATTTGGGTTGGGAACCAAATGAAAGACCTTGAACATTTTGTAATCGACATTGTTTTCTTATGAGCAAAGTGAATTAGAAAACAAGAAGTGCCCTTGTGGTAAAAATGTGAAAGGTATAATGCTCCTGTAAGGAGGGAAATTCCAGGAAATTAAAGATGGATCCCGTTCTCGACCTAATTTTCTTACGAGCAAAGCGAGTTTAGAAAATGGAAGTGCCCTTGTGGTGCAACGGGATGACAGAGGAGACTAATTCCCGTTCGACCTAATTTTCTTGAGTAAAACGATTAGAAAATGGAAGTGCCCTTGTGGTGGACCTAGATTTCTTACGAGCGGAGCAAGTATAGAAATCGGAAGTACTCCTGTGGTGTTCGCGGGAATGACAGATACGCGAGTATATAATATATAAAAAAACTGCTCGGTTTTCGGGACTTGAGGTCCCGAAAACCGAGCAGTGGTTTCACTATAAATATTTATTCGGTAAGAGTATTATTTTTTTTATTTTTTTTGCGTGGCAAAATACCAATTACAAATAATATAATAATAATCACTGGAAAGATGATCTCGATGAATATGGTCATACCAACCCTTTCTGAAGGATTTTTTCTTCTTTGTTTGTGATGGTTTACAATCCATCAAATATTTTACTTATTTTTATCTCTCTGTCAATATTATTTTAATTATCAAGGAACCACGTGTGTAGCTGTAATAAACGAACCCCTTGTGGGATGTCACTTAATTGATATAAAAAAACTGCTCGGTTTTCTGGACTTGAAGTCCCGAAAACCGAGCAGTGTGCAATCGCCGTTACTGATTGAAAGAACCTTCGGTTAAGGCGTTTGTCGTTCCCCCGAGTGGCGACGGAATAATGTTTTCCTTGCCGTCGATGCTTTTGACGAACCAAACACCATTTTTACAAAGATTAAAGTCATTTACTTTGAGAAGAAGTCGCCGATCGGTAATCGATGGTTCTTTATCCTCAGGTACATTATAAGGCATCGCGATAACCAAAGGGCCGATGGACAAAAAACCGACCGATTTGTCGAAGGCTGTCACTAGGTAGATTTGCCCAATGGTCGGTTGATTAAAAACGCGACCGAAGAGCTTCTCCTTATCAGTCTTAATTCTATTGTGAATAAGAAACACTGACACGAGAGTTCCTATGATCAAAAAGATAATCAAAAGTATGATTCCGTTATTGCTTTTCATTTGGCCCCTTTCGAAGTATCTCTACTTCTTTGTTTGTGATGGTTTACAATCCATCAAATATTTTACTTATTTTTATCTCTCTGTCAAGTCTATTTAAAGAAGGGGAAAAGCTATATTATATATAGAATATAGAATGAAATCATCTGAAATAAGAAAAAAATATCTAGAGTTTTTTGAGAAGAGAGGGCACAAAATAATTCCTTCTGCATCTTTAGTACCTGCAGATTATATTATTCCTGATAAAGGTTCTCTTTTTACTACAGCTGGTATGCAACCGCTCATTCCATATTTGCTTGGTGAAAAACATCCAGCCGGTAATAGAATTGTAGATGTTCAAAAATGTGTTCGCACAGGAGATATAGATGATGTTGGAGATAACCGCCACCTTACTTTTTTTGAAATGATGGGGAATTGGTCGCTCGGAGACTACTTCAAGAAGGAATCAATTGCTTGGAGTTTAGAATTTCTTACTAATAAAGAGGAAGGATTAGGCTTAGATCCAAAAAGACTTTATGTGACAGTTTTTAAAGGAGAAGATGAAATTCCGCGAGATGACGATTCAATAAAAATTTGGAAAGAAAATTTTGAGAAACACAATATAAAAGCTGAAGTTGCTGGTGAGGATAATATAATTAAAGATGCGATAAAAATAATACCTCTTGGAAAAGAAGACAATTTTTGGATTGCTGGTCAAACTGGTCCTTGTAGTCCAGATACTGAAATGTTTTATGATGTACTTGGAGAAGAAAAAAGCGGAACGCTTGAAGGAAATTTTCATGATCTTGTAAAATCCGGAAGAATAATTGAAATCTGGAATAATGTTTTTATGGAGTTTAATAAAACTTTAGAAGGTAAGTATGAAAAGCTTGCAAAACCAAATGTTGATACAGGAATGGGACTTGAGAGAACCACTGTCGTAATGCAAGGAATGAGTAATGTTTTTGAGACAGATATATTTGCTTCGCTAATATCAAATATCAAAAATAAAATATCAAAAATAAAAAATACAGAAGAAGAGACAAAATCAATAAGAATAATAGCTGATCATATTCGCTCGGCTGTAATGATAATTTCTGATGGTATCGTTCCTTCAAATACCGAATCAGGTTATGTGCTCAGGAGAATTTTGAGAAGAGCTATAAGATTTATTGATCAACTTGGAATACCGAAAGAAGAAATAATTTCTATTGCAAAGGTTGTGATAAATAATTTGTCTTATGCTTATCCAGTCCTTATTGAAAAAGAGAAAGAAATTTTCGAAGTTCTGAAATTAGAAGATGATAAATTTAGGAAGACGCTTGTACAGGGTTTGAAGGAGTTTGAAAAAGGTATAGATGCGTTTGATTTATTCCAAACTTATGGTTTTCCACTTGAAATGACTCTTGAACTTGCTCTTGAAGAAGGAAGAAAGATAAATGTCAATGAATTTAATGAAAAGATGAAAAAGCACCAGGAAATTTCTAAGGCCGGTTCAGAACAAAAATTTAAAGGAGGACTTGCTGGTACTGGAGAAATTGAAACTAAATATCACACAGCTACTCATTTACTAAATGCTGCACTCAGACAAGTACTTGGTGATCACGTACATCAAAAAGGAAGTAATATTACAGCTGAACGTTTACGTTTTGACTTTGTCCATCCGGAAAAAATGACTGAAGAACAAAAGAAAAAAGTTGAGGATTATGTTAATGGTGTAATCGCACTTAGAGTTCCTGTTACATGTACTGAAATGAAAGTTGATGAGGCTAAGGCTTCTGGTGCTCAAGGTGTCTTTACTGATAAGTATGACAGTCTTGTAAAGGTTTATACTGTTGGTCCTGACAATGACCACTTCAGTAAAGAAATTTGTGGAGGCCCCCATGTAAAAAATACTGGTGAACTCGGAAGTTTTAAAATTGTTAAAGAAGAAGCTTCGAGTGCGGGAGTAAGGCGTATTAAAGCAATTTTAGAATAAAGGCTCGCTCGAATATTCAATTTTGAGACCCGCATAATTTTTTGCTAAAAATTTGCTCAAGACTCAGGCCGTCGGCTTCCTTAGCTCTCAGAATTGAATATTCTCGCTCTCTAGTGCACAAAAGGACTCCTCAAGGTCTGACCTTTTTTCCGATTTAAGGTCAGACCTTTTCCCGTCCATGCTCAAGAAAATTAGGTTGAGCAAAATTTTTCGTTCACAATTACCACAACTAGAACACATATAACATCTATAACATCTATAACATTTATCAACATTGCTTCTATAAAAATACAGAGTTATAATACTTACATATGAGTTTTTTTTCTTTCGGAAAAAAGGAAACACCACTGTCTTTTGTATTTGATATAAGAGATACTTTTATTACTGTTGCTGTCGCTAAAATTTCTGCAGATAAAAAGCCTGAAATGATTTTGTGCCAGAATTTTAAAATATCCTTACAGGACAATTTGGATTACAAAAAAGGTTTAAATGAAATGTTAAAAACTGTTGATACCGCGATTATTTCTATTAGAAAAAAATTAATTAAAATTGGTAACAATCAAAAAATAGGTAGATACTCTTTCTTTATTGGTTCTCCGTGGAGTATTTCAAAAAGTAAGTTAATAAAAGTTATTAAAGATAAACCTTTTGATATAAATGAATCTTTTCTTAAAAAAGTTATTTTAAATAATGAGGATGATATAATAAATAAAATATCATCGAAAGCAGAAGAAAAAGAATGGAAAATTCTTGAAGAAAAAGTGATTCAATCTAAATTAAATGGTTATAAAGTTGAGAAGATATATGGTAAAAAGGTATCTGATATAGAACTTGAGATTTTTGTGTCATTTATTCCTTATGAGATAAAAGATAAATTATCTTTTTTTGTAGATAAGAAAAATATTTGGGGAATAAAAAGAACATCAAATTCTTGTATTTTATCTTCCTACTCTTTTTTAAGAGACCTTTACTCAGATAAAAATGATTTTGTTTATATAGATATTGGTAATAATTTAACAGATATTTATATTGTGAAGGAAGATATTATCCATGGAATAATTTCTTTTCCGTGGGGAGAAAAGGGTATCATTCAGTCAATTTCTAAGAGAACGGATATTTTACCAGAAATAATTAAATCGAAATTAAATCTAAATTGTTCAGTAGGTTGTGATGAAGCGACAACAAAAGAGGTCGGAAATTTAGTCAGGACAGGGCTTTCGATGTGGCTTTTTAAGTTTAGAAATAGTGTTTCCAGAATTTGTATTGAGAAAGATCTTCCTAGTAATATTTTTATGATAACAAACACTGATTTAACAAAACTTTTTGCGAATGAGTTGAAAAATAATGATAATTTTAATTTATTAAGAAATATCGGTGTGAAGACGGATGTTGTTTTGATTAATGAATCAGTTATCGATAATCAAATAATGAATGGAAGTGTGTTTGTCGGTGAACCATATGTTAAAATGGATTTAATATTTTTAGATAAATTAATTAAACAAAAATAAAAAATAGGACTTGTCCAATTTGAAAATACAGTAAGTATTAGTTAAAGATGTAAAACATTAAAAAGATAAAATCAAAAAGAAACATTAATAGACTTAATTTAATTTTTAAATAGGATGCCTAAAAAAATAATACAAGATATATATACTAGTAAAAAAAGTATCAGATTAATAAATAGATCTGATATTGGGAAAAGTAAGACTGCAGATAAAAGAAACACTAAGAAACCTTTACCAGAAAAAAGAAATCGTCCTAGTTATCTTGAAACAGACGATAAAAAAATACCAAAATCTTCCCAATTTTTTCTTTGGGTTATTTGTATCGCTGTTGTAGTCTTTCTTTTGTATATAGTTTCATCAGTTTTTTCTTCTGCCACAATAACAATTACACCTAAAAAAGAAACGATATCTTTGAATGATACATATAATATTAGTACAAAAGCAACTATAGATGGTTTACGTTTTGAGGTAATGACAGTCAAAAAAGAGATGTCTAAATTGATTGATATTGATGGAGAAGAGTATGTAGAAAGAAAATCAATTGGTAAAGCTGTTATATATAATAATGACAGTACATCAAAACAAAGATTAATAAATAATACGAGATTGGAAACATCCGATGGGCTTATATATAGAATAAGACAGTCTGTTGATGTTCCAGGCATTAAGACAGTTAATGGTGTTAAAACTCCCGGAAGTGTTGAGGTAGAAATAATCGCAGATGTGGCTGGAGAAAAATATAATATGAAGCTCTCTGATTTGAAAGGAGATTTTACTATCCCTGGTTTTAAAGGAAGTACAAAATATAAAACTTTTTATGCAAGACTAAGTGCCGATACTGCCGGTGGATTTATTGGGAAGGTACCAAAGGTCTCAGAACAGAAATTAGTTGAAAATAAGGTAACACTAGAAAATGATTTAAGCGCTGAACTTTTAAAAGAGATATATTCCCAAAAACCAGAGGGGAGTATTATTTTTAAAGATAATTATTTTATTAAATTTAATGAGCCAACAAACTCAATAGAAAATAGTAAATACAAAATATCTGAAGGAGCTACAGCTTATGTAATTGTATTTAAAGAATCAGAAATCTCAAAATATCTTGCGAAGCTAAAGATCAAGAATTTTGATGATTCATTGGTAAATATTTTAGGTTATGAAAATGTAGTATCGACTATTATTGGAACCACTGAAAAAATTTGGGAGGAATCTTCATTAAAGGTTAAATTCGTAGGAAAGACTGATATTGTTTGGCAATATGATAGTAATACAATTTTATCTAAAATTAAAGGTCAAAATAAGAAAATTATTCAAAGTATATTAGATCAAAATATAATATCCATCACAGAAATTAAAGCTTCTATAAGACCTCAGTGGAATCAATCTTTCCCAGAAAATTCCAAAAAAATTAAAATTATTGATTCAATTCGAAACATAATAAAGTAAAAAACGATTTAAACACTTGACTATTAATGATTTTTTGATATCATCTAACTTGTCTTATAAAAATGCAAAATAAAAAAGTAAAGCAAACAACAACTGGCCAGGTACTTGAAGCATTTCCAAATACATTATTTAAGGTCAAGCTTGATAATGAAAAAGGGGAATTACTTTCTTTTTTGGCTGGCAAAATGAGACTTCATCGTATTAAGATATTAATAGGTGATAGAGTTGAAGTTGAGCTTGATGAATATGGCGGAAAGGGAAGAATAATAAGAAGAATTTAGAAAAAAGTTGGTGGTTATATTTTATAGTCATCATATATATTAAAATAATTATGAGAGTTAAAGCTTCAGTAAAAAAGATTTGTGCAAAATGTAAAACCGTTAGAAGGAATGGTCGTGTTCACGTTGTTTGTACGTCAAACCCAAGACATAAGCAGAGGCAAGGATAACAGTTGATTTTTTTTAATAGAAATGCTAGAATAGTTTTTCTTGAATATTTTTTATGCGTATAGTAGGTATAACAATCCCAGAAAATAAGAAGTTGAAAATAGGTTTAACAGTGCTTTACGGCATTGGTTATAATCTTGCAAAGACAATTTTAATAAATGCAAAAGTTGATCCTGACAAAAAACCAGGAGAAATAAATGCAGATGACGAAAATAGAATCAAAAAGCTTATCGAAGTTATCAAAATAGAAGGAGATTTAAAAAGAGAAGTTGGATCAAATATAAAAAGACTTAAAGATATTAAATGTTTTAGAGGGACAAGACATATTAAGAAGCTTCCTTCTAGAGGACAAAGAACAAAGACCAACTCAAGAACACTTAGAGGTAATACAAGAAAGACTATGGGTACTGGTAGAAAGGCTGCAGATAAGAAATAAAATTAAATATTAATTACAAAACGAACAATGGGTAAGAAAAGAATTGTAAAAACAGATGATAAGGGTGGTGCAGAAAAAGCGCCAGCTCCAAAATTAAATTCAAAGAAAAGAGTTGAATCTGGTATTTTGTATGTAAAATCAACTTACAATAATACACTTGTTTTATTTACTGATAAAAAAGGTAATGCTCTTTTGGCATCTTCTGCTGGGGCACTAGGATTTAGAGGTGCTAAAAAGGGAACACCATTTGCAGCTGCAAAAGTTGGTGAGGTTCTTTCAGAAAAAGCTGCCGATCTTGGAGTTAAAGAAATTAGTGTTGTTGTAAAAGGAGTTGGGTCAGGAAGAGAATCAGCTATTAGAGGTTTTATTTCAAAAGGAATAAATATCACAAACATTAAAGACGAAACACCAGTTCCACACAACGGTCCAAAACCAAAGAAACCAAGAAGAGTATAAGATTAGTTTTTAAGTTTGTAAGTTAAAAGTTCATAAAGTTTTTAAAGTTATAAAGAAAAAAGAAAAATGAAAATAGGACCAAAATATAAAATTGCAAGAAGACTCGGGCCAAGTTTGTTTGAGAAAACACAAACTCAGAAATTTGCGTTGCGAGCCGGAGCAAAAAAACCTGTTATGAAAAAAAGACCAGGTACAACTTTTGGTGTACAACTTATTGAAAAACAAAAAGCAAGATTTACATATGGTGTAGGCGAAAAACAATTTAAAAAATATGTAGAAGTTGTTTTAGCAAAGAAAGGTGCAAATATAAATGAAGCTTTTTTACAAACACTTGAATGCAGACTTGATAATGTTGCTTATAGACTTGGTTTTGCAAAGACAAGACAAGCAGCAAGACAATTTGTTAGTCACGGACATATAGATGTAAATGGTAAAAGAATTACAATTCCTTCGTATAAAGTTTCAGTTGGTGAAATTATTTCAATAAGAGAAAGAAGTAAGACAAGTCCTTTGTTTAAAGATTTGTCAGAAAATTTAAAAAATCAGAAAGTTCCTTCATGGCTCGCGTTAAACATTGATAAAAAAGAAGGAAAAATTCAAGGTTTGCCTAAAATACCTCAAAATGAGATTATGTTTGATATTTCATTAATCTTTCAATATTACAGCAGATAGTTTGTAATAATCTAATTTTAGAAGATTTATTAATTATTAATAATAAAAAAATGTCTGATCAATATAAAATTTTGTTGCCATCAAAACCAAAAATTATCTCTGAGGAGGGATTTTCTGGTGTTTATGAAATAGATGGTCTTTATCCTGGATATGGGCACACATTAGGTAATTCTTTAAGAAGAATTATTTTATCTTCTATTCCTGGTGTTGCTATCACTTCTATCAAGATTGATGGAGTTGATCATGAATTTTCTACAATGAAGGGAGTTAAGGAGGATGTTATAAATATAATTCTTAATTTAAAGAAGGTAAGATTTAAAATTGTTAATGAAGAAGTTCAAACAGTTGAATTAAATATAAAGGGTATAAAAGATGTTACAGCCGGAGATATTACTGTTCCTGGTCAAGTTGAAGTTTTAAATCCAGAACAACACATTGCTTCAATAACAGATAAGTCAGTAGATTTAAAAATTGAATTAAAAATTCAAAAAGGACTTGGTTTTATACCAAAAGAAATAATTCAGAAAGATAGAGTAGAAATTGGCACAATTGCCCTCGATGCTATTTTTACACCAATAAGAAGAGTAAATTATGAGGTAGAAAATATGAGAGTCGGTGATAGAACTGATTTCAATAAGTTAAAAATTTCAATAGAAACAGACGGTTCAATATCAGCAAACGAGGCACTTGAAAATTCAATATTCATTATGATCGAGCAGTTGAAAGCTATTGTTGGTTTTGAAGAAAAAGTAGAAGAGAAGAAAGAAGAAATAGAAGAAAAGGCAGAAGAAAAAGAAACAGACTCTGAATTTTTGAAGACAAGGATTGAGTCACTTAAACTTTCTGTAAGAACAGTAAACGCACTTTCAAACGCAAATATTAGAACAATCGGTGGTCTTGCAAGAAAGAGAGAAGAAGATTTGTTAGATATTGAAGGACTTGGTTCAAAAGGAATTCAAGAAATCAAAAAATTGTTGTCAGAATACGGAATAACTCTTAAATAATAGATAAACATACCAATATACGAATTATACTAATAATACGAATGGATACGAATAATTAAATTTTAAAAACATTATGTTACACGGAAATAAGAAAAAACAATTAAGCAGAGAGAAGAATCAGAGAAATGCTTTGATAAGAACTCTTGCTGTATCTTTGATAAGAGATAGTAAAATCACAACTACAGAAATTAAAGCTAAGGTTTTAAAATCTTATATTGAGAAGATTATCACAAAAGGAAAAGAGGAAACTCTTAATGCACAAAGATTGATTGCTTCAAAGGTTGGAGCCCTTTCTGCAAAGAAGGTTGTTAAAGAAATTTCACCAAAATACAAAACAAGAAATGGAGGGTACACAAGAGTTATAAAAGTCAAAACAAGATTATCAGATGGAGCGAAAATGGCTCAAATAGAATTTGTATAAAACAATCATGGAAAAGAAAAATTACACAATCGACGCGACAGGAAAAAAACTTGGAAGAATTGCTTCACAAGCTGCGTCTTTACTTATTGGTAAAAACTCCGTTGAATATGCAAGAAATAAAGTTTTTAATGTGTTGGTAAAGATTGTTAATGCATCATCTATTGATATAACTGAGAAAAAACAATCTACTGTGTATACAAGATATTCTGGATATCCAGGTGGTCTTCACGAAAAGAGTATGGAACAGCTTATCGAAAAGAAGGGTAAAGGTGCTGTTTTAAAGCTTGCTATTTCAGGTATGATTCCAAGTAATAAACTAAAATCAAGAATTATCAGAAATCTTGAAATAACAGAATAAATTAATATTTAATATGGAAAAGGAACCAAAAACAAAATATATAGAAGCTGTCGGAAGAAGAAAGACATCTATTGCAAGAGCAAGAGCTGTTCCTTCTGCTAAAAATTCTATTTCTATAAATGAAGGTAAAAATATTAATGATTACTTTATTACAGAAACACAAAGAATAGTTGCTATGGAATCGCTAAACAAATCTCCAATAACTTTTTCAATTACTGCAAAAATAAAAGGAGGTGGAATAAGTTCTCAAGCAGAAGCATTAAGACATGCTATTGCGAGAATCTTAATAAAACACAATCCAGAACTTAGAAAAGAACTTAAAAAAGCAGGATTCCTTTGTAGAGATCAAAGAGCAAAAGAAAGAAGAAAGTTCGGTTTGAAGAAAGCGAGAAAAGCCCCACAGTGGTCAAAGCGTTAAAAATAAAATCCCGCCCAAAAGCGGGATTTTATTTTTAACGCTTTGCGCAGACTAACGCTGACTACACGCAGACAATCGCAGAAAAAATACAAAGAAAACAACCGTATGCTTTGCAAGCCGTCGTTTTTTCTGTCATTCCCGCGTAGGCGGGAATCCAGTCCCTATTATTATCCTATTCAACATTCTATATTCTCTTTTGTGGGGTCATTGCGAGGAACGAAGTGACGTGGCAATCCATCTCAGTGTTTTCTTATTCATATCCATTTGCATCATTCGAATAATTCGTACCTGCCCGAATGACTGAATGTACTCATTCGGTCGGGCGGGTATTGGTATATTCATTCGTTAATACCCCAAACACCAAGGTCATACGGACTCGTGCTTAGAAATACAGAAGGATGGACTATTCGTCCGCGTAATCGTCCTGGGTTGGTGAGGGGTTAAGAAAATATAGTCGCTTCGCTCGTTATTTTCCATAAAAAAGATAGCCCCGAGCGCATGCGCTCGGGGCTTTCGATATCTGTGTCATTGTTGCTTTGGTTGTTTTTCTCGAAAGAACACTGTGCGACCGACGGTGATACCGTATGCACTTTCACCCCAACTTTCCTTAACAACATCCCCATCCGAAAACACCGGTTCCAAATTAGTATGAAGGTCCAGAAACTTTGACAGTATTTTTGGATATTCAAGACCCACAAACGGGAAGTAGTAGAGACCATTTCCACAATCTTGAATTTGGGTCAACTTCTTTTCCATGTCGATCTGTCTTTCGACGGCAATTTGTTGTTCTTGCTCCGCCGTCACCGGTTTGTGGTTTTCCAGATTAAGCCTTTCTTGTCGTGTCTTGTTAAAAGCTGGGACGACGAACGCGACCATAAGAAGTACAAAAGTCACCACAACAAGTAATAATTCAATGATTGTGAACCCATACTTTTTCATCTTCTGCTCCTTTTTATCCGACCAATTTTATGGTCTAGGATTTGTTGATTGAACTGACAACTAAGCCAATTCCACTTTCTAAATATTATTATACACCTATTGATATTAAATGTCAAATAATAAACTTGATTTTAATTATATGCCAAGTATAATGATATTAATTAGAAATTAATTAATAATACCAATATACTAATTTATTCTAATGCAACGAATTGTCAGATCATACTAATATGTTTCAGTTATTCGTAGTTATTAGTTGTATTCGTGTGATTCGTATATTAGTATTACAAAGTTATGAATAAAGACAAAGAAGAAAAAAAAGAGGAAATAAAGGAAAATGATAATAATCAGACAGATGTTTCTGTCGATGATGTTGTCTATGATTCTGATGTAGATTCAGATAATTTGTCTGATCCTAAAGAAAAGATTACAAAGTTAAAAGCAAAGATAAAAGAGCTTGAATCTGAAAAATCTGAATATATGAATGGCTGGCAAAGAGAACGAGCTGATTTTGTTAATTTCAAAAAGAGAATGGAAAGTGAAAGGGTTGAGACGATTAAATATGCAAATGAGAATTTGGTTTCTGAACTCCTCACTGTTATAGAAAGTTTTGATATGGCTTTTTCAAATAAGGAAGCCTGGGAGAAAGTTGATAAAAACTGGAGGACAGGTGTGGAATATATTCATACGCAATTTTTGAAAACGTTAAAAGAAAATGGACTTTTGGAAATTGATCCTATTGGTCAGAAATTTGACTCCGCCCTTCATGTCGCAGATGATATGAAAGAGGTTGAATCTGAAAAAGAAGACGGAGTAATTTTGAAAGTAAATAAAAAAGGTTTTAGTTTAAATGGTCGGGTAATAGTTGCACCAAATGTGGTGGTGGGTGAGTTTAAGACGGAGAATGTTGAATAGTGAATATAGAATGTTGAATATAAAATAGAGACGGGAAAAGGTCCGACCTCTCTGGTAATTCTGAGGTCGGACCTTGAGGAGTCGAAAGACAAAATTTTGAATAATATATATAATATGTTATAATTCATCTTGTATTTGAATTTATTCGTATCCATTCGTTCACCCTATAAAGTTTGGGCTGACGTCTACCTATGGTAGACCAGTAAAATCTTTGATTTTACATCAGTCCAAACTTTATTGGGTAAATTCGTACCATTCGTATATTAGTATTATGAATCATATGTTAGCCATCCAAACACAACCTAAATACATACAAAAGACGGTTCAATTACCGAATGGTTCTTGGGCATTGGTTGTTTTTGAGCTAATAGAAATCAATGGAAAAATTACTGCAAAAGCTGTTTGTGGAAAACTTTTAGATGAAAAATCCACTGACGCTAAAAGCTTTGGTGGGGCAAAGGAGGAAGTTTTAGCTTTACCTATATATAAAAGCCCGGAAGAATTTGTCCCTTTCCAATATTCAAAATTCGACATTCAATATTCTCTTCCTAGAGATCTATCTTTTATTGTGAGCCAACCATCTCGAGCTCCAAATTTAATATAAGATACAAATATACGAATTTTACTAATGATACTAATGAATACAAATATTCCAGTATCATCAAGTGTTTTATTCGTAATATTTGTATAATTCGTACCACTTGTATATTGGTATCTTTTATCAATAATTACTAAAGCCTAGAAACTAAAAACTAATTAAACTTATGTCAAAAATATTAGGTATCGACTTAGGAACAACATTTTCAGCGGGAGCTGTAATGGAGGGAAATGCACCAAAAATAATTGAAAACGCAGAAGGATCAAGAACAACTCCATCTATTGTTGCAATAACAAAAACAGGGGAAAGACTTGTCGGACTTCTTGCAAGAAGACAAGCAGTAACAAATCCAAAGAACACTATCTTTCAAGCAAAAAGATTTATGGGACATCAATATGATGATCCGGGCGTTCAGAAAGATAAAACATCTGTGTCTTTTGAAATATCAAAAGCTACAAACGGTGGAGTAGAAGTTGCTATGGGAGATAAGAAATACAGACCAGAAGAAGTATCAGCGATGATAATTCAAAAAATAAAGACTGATGTTGAGGCGAGACTCGGTGAAAAGATTACTGATGCAGTTATTACTGTACCAGCTTATTTCAATGATTCACAAAGACAAGCTACTAAAGATGCAGGACAAATCGCTGGATTAAATGTCTTGAGGATTATAAATGAACCTACAGCTGCCGCACTTGCATACGGACTAAATAAAAATAAAAACGAAAAAATTGCAGTTTATGATTTTGGGGGAGGAACATTTGATATTTCCATTCTTGAAATTGGAGATAGTGTTGTTGAAGTTCGTTCAACAGATGGAGACTCTCATTTGGGGGGTCGCGATATTGATAAAAAAATCGTAGATTGGATGGCGGAACAATTTCAAAAAGAAAATGGTATTGATTTGAGAAAAGATGCCCTTTCATTACAAAGACTCGATGAAGCTGCAGAAAAGGCAAAAATAGAACTTTCTACAGCAATGGAAACAGAAATAAATATTCCATTCGTTACGTCAGATGCAAGTGGTCCAAAACATTTACTAATTAAACTTTCTAGAGCAACTTTGGAAAATTTGGTAAAAGAGTTTATTGATAGATCAATTGAAATTTCAAAGAGAGCTATTTCTGCTTCACCATTTAAAATAGAAGAAATAAATGAGGTTATTATGGTTGGAGGACAGACAAGAATGCCTGCTATAGTTTCTGCTGTAAAAGCTTTGTTCGGAAAAGAGCCAAACCTTTCTGTAAATCCTGATGAAGTTGTTGCTCTTGGCGCAGCTGTTCAGGGAGGAATCTTGAGAGGTGATGTTAAAGATGTTTTATTGCTTGATGTTATACCACTATCTCTTGGTATAGAAACAATGGGAGGCGTTGCTACGCACTTGGTAGAAAAAAATACTACAATTCCTACATCAAGAAGTCAGGTATTTTCAACTGCGGCTGATAATCAAACTTCTGTAGAAATTCATATTGTTCAAGGTGAAAGACCAATGGCAACTGATAATAAATCGCTCGGTAGATTTATTCTTGATGGAATTCCACCAGCACCTCGTGGTATGCCACAAGTTGAAGTTACATTTGATATAGATGCGAATGGAATTTTGAACGTAAAAGCAAAAGATAAAACTACAAATAAAGAGCAATCAATAAGAATTGAAGCAAGTTCAGGACTAAAGAAAGAAGATATTGAGAAAATGCAAAAAGAAGCTGAACTTCATGCCGAGGAAGACAAAAAGAAAAAAGAGGGTGTTGAGGTAAAAAATATCGCTGAGCAGATGATTTACACAGCAGAAAAAGCTATTAAAGATAATGGTGGAAAAATTGATGCCACTATTGTAAAAGGAGTTGAGGATAAAATTGCAGATTTGAAAAAAACAAAAGATGGTACTGACACAGATGCAATTAAAAAAGCTTCAGAAGCACTTTCGACAGAGATGCAAAAAATTGGCGAGGCGATGTCTAAGCAGCCGCCTACGCAGGATGCTTCGGCGAGCCAAGGAAAGCAGGAAAATGGTGATAATATTAAAGATGCAGAGTTCAAGGAGGGTAAATAACTTTTTAACCAAAAACTAAAGTGGCGGAAAAAGGTCCGACCTTAAATCGGAAGAAAGGTCGGACCTTAAAGAGCCACTCCTATAGTTTAAAAGTTATTGGTTAAG
>Ga0194056_10001044_pt1 | contig 15164 bp, 7 predicted proteins | sample SepL4413m_MetaG_FD_155458 | JGI IMG/M metagenome (GOLD analysis project Ga0194056, IMG submission 155458) | Anoxic zone freshwater microbial communities from boreal shield lake in IISD Experimental Lakes Area, Ontario, Canada - Sep2016-L442-13m | ecosystem: Environmental > Aquatic > Freshwater >... | reverse complement strand
GGGTAATCATATTGTCGAAGTGGATGAGTTTTACGGCAATAACCTAGGATTAGTAATTGCTGAAGTGGAATTAAAAAATGAAAATGACCAATTTATTAAACCTGTTTGGATGGGGGAAGAAGTTACAGGAGATGTGAGATATTATAATTCCATGCTGATGAAAAATCCCTATACAAAATGGAAATAATGAATTGCCGAGTTTTCTTGTAAAGAAAAATATAATACAATGGGCACTACTGATTTGAAGAATGAAGCAATTGTTTTCGATCCATTGGATATGAATAATTACCGGGTAGAGAAATTTAAAAAAAATGAAAAAGCAGGATTTGAAAAATGGATGGAAAGGTTGGGCGGCCCTTTGGCAATTGTTGTATTTATTGTATTGTATTATTTCACCAATATTTCTTTTCTAAATCACATCAGTCCTTCAATACTTAAAACGGCAGGAGCGTTGCGGCTGAAACAAGTGGGAGCCGAAGCTTTTTCTCATATCAACTATGCCATGCTGGCCATTTTTGCGGCAGCGGTAATATTATGGATCACTGAAGCCATCCCCAATTACCTCACCTCATTTATAGTAGTACTTGCCATGGTACTAACGGGGATAACTAGCGAAGAAGTGGCCTATGCTCAACTAGGGCATCCAGTAATGTGGCTGAATATATTATCATTTGTTTTGGCAAGTATGCTTGTCACTACAAAAGTGGCCAAACGTTTTGTATTGTGGTTTGTAATAAGGTTTGGTAAAAATGCCACCTGGATATTTATCAGTTTTATTGTGATCAATATTGTACTCTCTGTTTTCATTTCGGCCACTACCGCAAAAGCTACAATACTTCTACCAATCTTTATGGTGGTGGCTGCTATATACGGAGCAAGGCCCGACAGCAGGAATAATTTTGGACGCAATATTGTGTTGCAAAATCTTTTTCAGATAAGCATTGGTGCAAGTGGTTTTATAACAGGTTCGGGCGCAAACCTACTTGCAGGTTCTATAATTGCTGGTGCAATGGGCCGTAAAATTTTCGGTTTCCAGGATTGGTTCGTTGCAGCATTCCCGCTTTGTATCATTCTTATTGTATTGGGATGGTTTGTGGGAACAAAATTAATTTTCCCCATGAAGCCAGGAGAAGAACATCCTCAAATTGAAGGAGGTATGGACAGATTGCAAAAGGAATATACACTGCTTGGAAAAATGACTACCAATGAGTATAAATCCATCGCCATTTTTTTTGTGGTATTGATATTATGGGCAACCGATAAACAACATGGCATTTCTCAGACTGCTGTAGCATTTATGGGAGCAGTAGTTGCACTGCTGCCCAACATTGGCGTGGTAAAATGGAACGATGTGGATATACCCTGGCACCTGATGTTATTTTCTGCCGGTGCTTATGCGCTGGGTGCAGGATTAGATGCTACCGATCTGTTTGCAAGCATGGTTGATGCATTATTTACTTATTTCAATATTACAGCGGCAACCCCATTTTGGATATTATATCTGGGATTAACATTTGTGATGTTGTTCAGCTCCATTTTATTTCAATCTAAAACCATGCGGGCGCTCATTTTTGTACCGATGGCAATTGGAATTGCACAAAAATTTAATTACCCCATCATGGGCCTGGCATTTCCTGTGGCTTTATTAATTGAACATGTATATGTATTGCCTTTTAACAGTAAACCTGCAGCATTATTATATGCCACCAATCAATATAGTATGAGTGATACGTTTAAATACGGCTTTACTATGATGGTAATCAGTTGGATCATGATCATTATTTGGGGCATGACCATGCTTCGGTTTTTAGGGTATACGCCCAATGGAGTATTTTATTAACAGAAAAAATAACTCACCTTGTTAAAACATTACCATGGATAACAGTACTTGGATAATAGTGTTGATCATAGTGTCGCTGGCCTTTGATTTTTTGAATGGTTTTAACGATAGTGGCAACATAGTGTCTACTATTATTTCTTCGCGATCTATGAGCGCAAGGTCGGCATTGACTATGGCGGCCATTGCCAATTTTTCGGGCCCATTTATTTTTGGTGTTGCGGTGGCAAAAACAATTGGTACTGGCATTGTGCTGCCACAATTCATCAGTTTGGAAATTTTAATAGCGGCATTGGTGAGTGCATCTGTTTGGAACTTGATTACCCTTAGTTATGGAATTCCTTCCAGCGCTTCGCATGCATTAATAGGAGGATTGATTGGGTCAATAATCATTGGCGCAGGAATAAAAGCCATTTTGGCAAAAGGCTTGATCAAGATCGGGATAATGTTATTCTTTTCCCCGGTAATAGGATTATTTTTTGGATGGCTTACCATGAAGCTTACGCATCGGCTATTAAAAAACGCCACGCCTAAGGCCAACTATTTTTTTAAGTTAGGACAAATTCCCACATCCATTGCGCTGGCATTAAGCAATGGAGCCAATGACGCCCAAAAAACCATGGGTATCATCACTCTTGGATTGGCGAGTGCAGGTTATCTGCAACATTTTATTGTTCCGCTTTGGGTAGTACTGCTATGTGCCGGATCTATCAGCCTTGGTACTTTTACCGGCGGATGGAGGCTCATCCGTACCATGGGTACACGCTTTTATAAAATCAAACCTATACATGGTTTTACTTCTCAGTTGGCTGCAGTTTTTGTAATTGTAAGTGCATCTTTATTAGGCGGGCCGGTAAGCACCACACAGGTAGTGAGTATGTCCATCATGGGTGCAGGTGCAGGGGAAAGATTATCTAAAGTAAGATGGCTGGTATTAAAAGAAATTTTTCTTTCCTGGGTACTTACCATTCCCATTACCGCAGCATTGGCAGTGCCGGTGTATTTAATCATCAAATTATTTTTCCATTAAATCAATTGTTATGAGCTTATTTGGAACATCAACAAAAGAAGACAGTTTTATTATTCAACTGCAATTACAGGCAGAAAAAACAGTGGACTGCCTGGCCTTTTTGGAAAAACATATGGGGGCCATCACCAATGCCACTATTAAACAAAATAAGGCCTTGATTGATGAACTTATCGATATTAAAATGGTATTGATGGATGACCTGCACAATACGTTTATCACACCCATTGATAGGGAAGATATCTATCATATTTCCGTTTCTTTATTTGGAATGGCAAAATACTCGCAAACAACACTGGAAGAAATGCATTTGCTGAATGTGGCGCCTGATCAGTTCATCAATGAAATGGTTGACAAAGTAAGAATGGAGGCACATGAACTTTGGCAGGCCATTGGAAGATTGATGAAAAATCCAAGGGTCGCTTACGACCATATTGTAAATGTAAGCAAGCTGGAAACTAGGACAGATCGTATTTACAGGGATGCAGTAAAAGCATTGTTTGAGGATAAGAACAGGCTAGCAGCTGACCTGCAAGGCATCCTGCACCTGAGAGAAGTATACCGCCATATTTCAAATATGTCTGACAAAGCAGAGGCAGCAGCTGATGCATTGGGCATGGCAGTAATTAAGCTTTCCTGAAAATAAATGAGTATTTAAAATCATTCAGCAGATTAATATTCTTTAAACAGGTTCTTTAAAATTGTTTCTTATTTTGCTGCAACCATTTAAATAGCTGTATCTGAATTGCCTATTGTTTAATAAACTGCATCAACTGGATTGCTTCACCAGATTGTAGTTTAAGCCAGTATTGCCCAGCGGGTAAATTGTTTACTGGTATGGAAACAGTGGAATTGGGAACAGCCAAATTGCTAAGTTGTTTTACTGATTGCCCCGCACTGTTTACAATCTGAATATTCAATTTATTGGTTGACCCGTTTATTTGTAATTGTAATACATCATGAGCGGGGTTAGGGAACAGCCATATTTCTTTACTGCCGTCATAGCTTAGTTGATTAATATTACTGTATTCGGTTTTTGCATTGAAGCCAGTAATTTTTAGACGATAAAATTGTTTATCACTATTGGCATTGTTATACATAAAACTGTACAATTGCCTGCTGCCGGAGTTTTTTGCAATGATGGTGCCAATGGGACTGAAATTAAATCCATCAGTACTTTTTTCGATGGTAAAACAACAGATGCCTGCTTCTTTATCGGTGATAAAATTCAGTTCAGCAGTTTTGCCCTTTTGTAACCAAGCTGCTTTAAAAGAAACCAATTCAATAGGTAGGGCACCCAATTTATTAGCATCAATAATTGAAGATACATACCGCCATGGGCCATATACCTGACCGGTAATGGCAGTAACGGGATCGTATTTTACTCTAGCCCTTAATTTGGTATAAATTTCGCCACCGCCTAATTTATTAACAACATCTTTAAGTTCAAATCCATTTAGCCCAAGATCGGTAAAGGCGCTTTGTTGTGCAGTAAAGAAAGTGCTATTGGTTATTGGCGCAGGTGCACCACTATAAGCATGATAATTAATTCGAGTTTCCCATACTAACTTACCCTTTGTTTTGCCCAGAAAAGACTTTGCATAGAGGCCTGCACCAAAATTGCTGGATATGAAATTGGTACTATTGATAGGCGTAGTTAAATCGGTATTGTACATAATTAGGTTATTACGTTTGTTAGCAATCAAATCGTTGCCATTATGAACATAAGCACGCCCTCCAACAGCACTGGCCCAGCTGCCATGATCGGCGCCAACAACAACATCACTGTAGCCGTCGCCATTAATATCACCGGCACAGGCAACAGCATCACCAAAAAATTCATTCATTTCGGATGCGTCATGAATGATCATACCCGGAGTGGCGGAAAGGCCGGCTGCGCTGCCATAGTAAATATAAGCCTGGCCATCATTTGAAAAAAGTACACTTTTCTGCGGTATTCCAATAATTACATCACTGTATCCATCACCATTTACATCGCCGGCGGTTGAAACACCATAACCCATATATTCCCCGGGGTTGCCGCTGGTATTATCCAACATAACATCAAATGTGGTTGAAAGTCCGGTTAAAGCATGACCATAATAAACCCAGCCCCTACCCCTTGCACCATTCCAAAGAATAGATGTAATCACCACGTCTGCAAATCCATCGCCATTAACATCCCCGGCACAGGCTACTCTGGTGCCGAATTTTACCCCCGCTACATTAGCATCATTAATCAATTCGTTGTGTGCAGTAGAAAGGCCGGCAGCACTACCAAAATAAACAAATACCACACCTTCATCAATAAAAGTATCATCAAAACCAGTTGCAGAGACAACCACATCGCTGAAGCCATCACCATTTACATCGCCTGCATTGGCAACTGAAATTCCAAAATATGCAGATGTCTGGTCTGCATCAGCAAGAATAACATCTGGAGTTATTGATAAACCGGCGGCGTGTCCATAATGCACCCATGCACGGCCCTCGTCAACACGTGCCGGGCTGGGGTCATCATAACTGTAAGCCCCTACAATTACATCTCCGTATCCATCCCCATTTACATCCCCGGCAGTGGATACACAAATTCCGAATGCTGCTCCATTTTGGTTAGCATCATCAAGGGTAACGTTGGCCGCAACAGAAAGGCCAAGGGCACTTCCATAATGTACCCATACCCTGCCCTCGCCGGCATTTCCGCCATTATAATTATAAGCCCCCACAATAACATCATTATATCCATCCCCATTTACATCACCGGCATTAGCCACCGAATATCCAAATCCAGCACTTACCTGGTTAGCATCATCAAGCGTAACATCCGGTGTGGCAGACAAACCTGTGGCATGGCCATAATATACCCATGCCCTACCTTCATCTGTACTTGCCACATCATCATAACCGGGTGCACCAATGATAACGTCGCTGTACCCATCCCCATTTACATCACCGGCACCAGCTAAAGAAACCGCAATACTGGCCTGGTCCTGGTTGGCGGGGCTGAGTATTTGGGTTTGTGCGGCAGAGAGGCCATTGGGGCTGCCGTTATAAATAAAAGCAGCACCTTCATCAGTATACAATACATTGTCATAATTGAAAGCGCCCACAATAACATCACTGTAGCCATCTCCATTTACATCTCCTGCACTTGAAACAGCAAGACCAAATAAAGAACCCGACTGATTAGATTCTAGAGTAGCAGCTATTACATTACTAATACCGGTTGGAGAACCCTGGTATATAAATGCAGCTCCTTCATCGATTTGTCCATTATCATAAAAATAAGCCCCCACAATTACATCACTGTATCCATCGCCATTAACATCACCTGCACAAGCTACAGCGGCGCCAAAACGTGATGCATCCTGATTTACCTCTAACATAACAGCCGCGGTTGTACTAATTCCTGTTAAGCTGCCATGATAAACAAATGCAGCTCCTTCATCAGTGTGCAGCACATTATCATAAAAATAAGCTCCCACAATTACATCACTATATCCATCCCCATTTACATCACCAGCCGATGCAACAGAAACACCCATATTAGCATCTGCCTGATTACTTTCTAATACAGCAGCTGGAGTGGTAATAATTCCTGCCCCCGAACCATGATACACAAATGCGGCACCTTCATTGTTTTCTCCATTATCATAATACCAGGCGCCTACTATAACGTCGCTGTACCCATCACCGTCTACATCACCGGCACCAGCTAAATCACGGCCAAAATTGGCTCCATCCTGATTTGATTCCATCATTGCCGCGGCTGTTGTAATGATGCCGCCTGCCGACCCCTGATAAATAAATGCAGCACCTTCATCAGTATGCAGCACATTATCATATAAATAAGCCCCCACTATTACGTCGCTAAATCCATTTTTATCTACATCACCTGCGCAGGCAACAGAATTTCCAAATTGTGCACCTGCCTGATTAGATTCAATAATTGCTGGAGTGGTGGTATTGATACCTGTTACCGATCCCTGATATATAAATACAGCACCTTCGCCCACCTCAACGTTGCTATAAAGCCCGGCTCCTACAATAACATCACTATAACCATCTCCATTTACATCACCAGCGCCAGAAACAATACCAAAGTTGGCGCCTGCATTGTTAGATTCCATCATTGCAGCAGCAGTGGTACTGATACCGGTTGCAGACCCATGATAAATAAAAGCTGCACCTTCATCAATTTCTCCATGATCAAATAAATGAGCCCCTACTATCACATCGCTGTACCCGTCACCATTCACATCTCCGGCCGATGCAACAGAAACGCCCAGGCCTGCACCTGCCTGATTAGATTCTACCATTGCTACCGGTGTTGTACTGATAGGATCTACCGTAACCGGGTACACTACATTTTTTGTTTCCACATCAATGCTGATGGTATTTTCCTTTACCGAAAAAGAAGCATCCAGTGTTTTATGATTGGCATCCCAAACTTTTAAATCGTTATAGGTTAATTTTTTTTGGTAACCGGTTTTGGTGGCTTTTGCAAAATGAATTTCAGTATTGTTTGCTTTATTAATAAACCATCCTTTGTTAGCCTGCAGGCGGATAGATATTTTTTTGGGGTTATTCAGCGGTTGCTGATGAATGATAAAATTTTGCCTTATGCCCTCTTTATTGTTTACATACTCTGTAGTAAATGTATTGTTGTTATTGAACTGAAGGGTTGACCCGTTTTTAGTGATGGCTGCATTTTTAACGGGAGCCATTAGTTGTTGCTGACCAGCAAAAATACCTTTTAAGGTTAATGATAATTTCCATTTATCTGCACTATCGTTACGCGGCGTTACTGTAAATTGGTTGTTATTATAATAACCCCTTAAATTTTGTTGGCGATTGGGGGAAGCATAGTTATGCGATTGATTATCTAAGCTAATATTGTATTCACTGGCTTCAATATTTTTTAATACTCCAGCATACCAATTGCTTTGTTTTAATGCAGCAGTATCAACAGTACTGGTTACCTTTTTTGCTTCTAAAATATTTGCAGCATCCGGAGTTTTGAATGCAAATTGATGCTGTTTAAAAAAATTATTTTTATCGATAAGGTTGTTGCCCTTAGATGCGGGTAGGTATTGCATATGCGGAAACATTGCCATTGCAGCAACAAGTATGAACATTTTAAGCATACTTTGATATTTTATATAAAAAGAAAAAAAGGGGGGACTACTCGCTGATTTTGAAAGATAGTGGAGTTTTTACAAATATATAATAAAAAATTAAATACAACGAATAATATCGTTGTATTTAATAAAAGCACTAAAAAAAAATTATTCTACTGGCTTAAATTCTTTAAATATTTTTAAAGGAGTTGATTCTGCTTGTTGTTTATATTCGAGCCATTTGGTATTAAAAAAAGCATTTGTTTTTTCAACTACCTGGTTTACTAAAGTTTCTGCCATTTCAATTTGGTTAAGCTCTTGCGTATCAGGAATTTTATTTTTTCCTTGTACTTCGCTTCTTGCTCCTTGTAATCTTTCATTTACAGTAAGCTGATAGGGTGTACCATAGCCCTGCTTTTCCTGTGCTTTACCAAAAATAAAATTGCGTATATTTTTAATCGAATCAGTCATGGCTTTGCCAACTTTGCGTAAGCTATCTACTTCCTTACCCTCTGCATTCTTTAATTGCGCGTCTATTTTAGCAATGGCATCTTCAGCATCCGTTAAACGGTCGGTTATTGCCGTTAGGCGAAAAGTGCTTTTTTCAATACGTTTTAATAAAACGAGTTTAGCGTCATACACCGCTTTAACGTTGGGAATCGCGGGATCTTCATTAACTACCAGCAAAGTCGAATCACTAGTCTTTCCTAAATTTATTACTAGTTTATAAGTGCCTGGAAACACTGGCATACCAAAATTTACAGACTCAGGCGCATTGGCCCTTGGTTTTGGTGAGCCGGGCTGACGGATTCCTTTGGTTTCATAACCCCAGGCATTTCTGTTAAATCCAGTATCCGCTTTTATTTTCGTTGTTCTTATTAGTTCGTTTGCACTATTGTAAATTTTTACAGTTGCCGAATCGGTTTTTATTTTATTGGTAGTATCCGAATTGTCTTTGGCTTGTACAAAAAATGAATAGCCAGCACCACGACTTTTATTTTCACCTTCATATAATCCCCATGTACTCCACTCGTAGCCTGGAGCCGATTTTCCTCGTACCTGATAGGATACTGGCGCTTCAAAAACAGTAAGCGTTTTTGAAAATACAATACCACTATTTGAAGCAGCTTTTCTTAATGGCCTGATATCATCCAGAATATATATGGCACGACCAAATGTAGCAATACACAAATCCGCTTCACGTTCCTGAATGGCTAAATCATAGGTGGATACTGATGGGTAACCATTTTTCCATTGCTGAAATGTTGTGCCATTGTCAAAGCTGATCCAAAGCCCTTGCTCAGTTCCTGCAAAAATTAAATTTGGTTCCACCGGATCTTGAATCATACACAATGCATAGCCCTTCACTTTATTTTCATCTAACATTCTTTCCCATGTTTGTCCGTAATTTTTTGTGCGAAAAATATAAGGTTTAAAATCTCCTCTTCGGTAATCATTGCAAATAACAAATGCTTCTGCGGCATTGTAGCGACTGGCTCTTATCTGCGGCACCCATGCCCCAACCGGCATGCCTGCAATTTTTCCACGAAAGTTAATCCATGTTTTTCCACCATCTTTTGTTAGTTGTACATTACCATCATCAGTACCTACCCAAAAAATATTTTTATCTTTTGCAGAAGGTTCAATGCATAGAATAGTATTATAATTTTCTGCACCGGTAATATCAACAGATAAACCTCCGTTAGTATCTTGATTTTGTTGATCCTTATTATTAGTAGTTAAATCTGGCGAAATGATTTGCCATGTTAAACCATTATTGGTACTCTTATGTACAAATTGGCTGCCGTAATAAATGGTTTTGGTATCAAAAGCATCTTGTCCAAAGGCGGCATTCCAATTAAAACGCAATCTTGTATTAAGATCTGGCTTAGGAGGTTTAATGCCCATTTTTTCGCCGGTAACCACATTGGTTCTTACCAAAGATCCTTCTTGGCTCATGGAGTAAACCCAATCATTATTTCCGGGATCTGTTGCAGCATCAAAACCATCTCCACCCGATAAACTGTTCCAATAATAGTTTCTTAAACCGCCATTCGTCCAACTGTAAGCTGGTCCATGCCAACTGCCATTATCTTGCATACCGCCCATTACATTGTAGGGCAATTTATTGTCTACATTGATATGATAAAACTGACCAACCGGAATTTGTTCGCTGAATATCCAGTTTCTTCCCCTATCGCGACTAATACCAATGCCACCATCATTGCCATCTACAATAAAATTTGGATCAAGAGGGTTAATCCAAAATGCATGATGATCGGGATGGATACCACTGTAAGGGATAACCGATTTAAAAGTTCGGCCACCATCTTCACTCATAGTAATAACCTGATTAATATTGTATAAACGATTTTCATTTTTTGGATCAACCCGTATATCCTGAAAATAAAATGCTCTGTTTGTAACATCTGCTGCATTGCTATTTACTAGCTCCCATTTAAACCCTCCATCATCAGTTTTGTATAAACCATTTTTTGTAGCTTCAACCAAGGCATAAATGCGTTTGGGTTCGTTGTAAGAAATAGTTAAGCCAATTCTGCCATAATTGCCTTCGGGTAAACCCTCTTCTTTACCTAATTTTTTCCACGATTTACCTGCATCATAAGTAATGAATAAACCACTACCTGAACCACCACTGGTAAAACTAAATGGGGTTCGACGGTGTTGCCACATTGCAGCAATTAGTTTATTAGGATTAGAGGGGTCAATGATTAGATCAGCACAACCACTACTATCGTTGGTATGTAAAATTAAATTCCAAGTATCGCCACCATCAATAGTTTTATACACGCCACGCTCAGCATGTTCGCCATAAGGATTACCAATAGCAGCAGCATAAACGGTGTTGGGGTTAATTGGATCTATAATAATGCGGTGAATATTTTTTGTTTTTTCAAGGCCCATCATCTTCCATGATTTACCACCATCAAGACTTTTAAAAATACCGCCACCTAGGCTAACAGAGTTTCTAGGATTACCTTCGCCGGTACCTACCCATAACACAGCGGGATTGGTTTGTTGTACTGCAACACATCCAATATTTAAAATAGATTGGTCATCAAAAATAGGTTCCCATTTAGCACCACTGTTCTCTGTTTTCCAAACCCCGCCACTTGCAGTACCTAAATAAATAATATTGGGATTACTGTACAACGCATCAATTGATGTTACACGTCCGCTCATACCAGCAGGACCAATGCTACGAGGTTTTAAATTTTTAAACTGGTCAACAGAAATTTTTTGCCCAAATGATGCAACAGTAACAAGGCTTAAGGATGTAGCCAACAATAATCTCCATTTATTCATTAGTGCTAGATTTAGAACTATGAAGGTGCAAAAAAATTATTGCTGCTGCAAAACAATTATATAAACGGGATTAATAGGTATACTTTATTTATCTAGCAAAGTAAAACACTGCTTAGCAATTTCCAATTCTTCGTTTGTAGGAATGATCAATATTTTTACTACTGAATCTGTTGTATTGATTTCTCTAATTCCTTTTTCTGCTGCACTATTTTTAAATTCATCTAGTTTAATACCTAGAAATTCTAAATTGGATGAACTTAGTTTTCGGGTAAGTGCATCATTTTCTCCAACACCTGCGGTAAATACAATAGCATCTAATCCATTTAGAACTGCTGAATATGCGCCAATATATTTTCTTATTCTGTATGCATACAAATCATAAGCAAGTATCGCTTCTTTATTACCTTTTTCAATTTCGGCCCTAATGTCACGCATATCGCTAAAGCCGGTAAGTCCTAGCATTCCGCTATTTTTATTCAAAATGGTATTTACTTGCTCAGTAGTATAACCTAGTTGGTTTACCATGTAAAAAATTACTGACTGGTCTATATCGCCCGATCTGGTTCCCATGATTAAACCATTAATAGGTCCTATGCCCATTGTAGTATCCATACATTTTCCGGCATGCACAGCAGCCATACTGCAACCATTACCTAAATGAATGGTGATGATTTTTGCATTGGGGTTTTGTAAATATTTTGCTGCAGTTGCAGAAACGTATTTATGACTGGTGCCATGAAATCCATAAGCCCGTATGCCCTGTTCGGAATAAAACTTTTTAGGAATTGCATAACGATAAGCCACAGCCGGCATGGTTTGATGAAATGCGGTATCAAAAACAGCCACCTGTTTGGCATTAGAAAATATTTTTTCTGCTACTTCAATGCCTAACAGATTGGGCGGATTATGCAAAGGTGCTAATGGAAATAGTTTCTTAATCTCCTCTTTTACTTCTGGAGTGATGATGGTAGTTTTTGAAAAACTTTCACCTCCGTGTACAACACGATGTCCAACTACTTTTATTTCTGCAGGATCTTTAATTACACCAAAATCTGTATTGGTTAATAAACGGGCCACTTCTTTTAAACCCATGGCGTGATCAACAATATCTGCTGTTTCTTTATAAACGTTTTCAATTTCTTCTTTATAGGTTTTGTGCGTAATGGAAGAATTGCCCAACCCAATTCTGTCAATCAATCCACTGCAAATTAAAGCTGCTTCAGGCATTTTAATGAGCTGGTATTTAATAGAACTACTTCCAGAGTTGATCACAAATATGTTCATCATAAAAATTATTGTTGTGCTTGAATAGCGGTGATGATAACGGTATTAAAAATATCATCCACAGTACAACCACGACTTAAATCGTTTACTGGTTTATTTAGTCCTTGTAACATTGGGCCAATAGCCAAAGCACCAGTTTCTCTTTGTACAGCTTTGTAAGTATTGTTACCAGTATTTAAATCTGGGAATATAAGTACAGTTGCTTGGCCCGCCACTTCCGAATTAGGCATTTTTTGTTTTCCTACAGTTGGGTCAACTGCTGCATCATATTGAATGGGTCCTTCTACTTTCAAATCGGGACGAAGTTGTTTTACAATTTCAGTTGCTTTGCGCACTTTCTCCACTTCTTCGCCTTGACCAGAACTGCCTGAAGAATAAGACAACATAGCAATCTTGGGTTCTATACCAAACATTAAACTACTTTCGGCACTAGAGATGGCGATCTCAGCCAGTTGCTCTGATGTAGGATTGGGGTTTACTGCACAATCGCCAAATACACTTACTCTATCGGGCAGGCACATGAAAAATACTGATGATACGGTAGATACATTGGGCTTGGTTTTTACAAACTGTAATGCCGGCCTAATAGTATGTTGTGTAGTATGTACAGCACCAGATACCATCCCATCAGCAAGCCCTTTGTATACCATCATGGTTCCAAAATAAGATACATCCGTCATTAAGTCTTCTGCCATTTCGCGGCTCAAACTTTTTGATTTACGTAGTTCAACCAATGTATCAACAAATGCTTTGTATAATTCTGAAGTTCCAGGATCAATAATAGTAATAGCATCTAGGTTAAAAGAAAGGTTGAGTCTTTTTACCGTTGCTTTAATTTCATCTTTATTGCCTAAAATGGTAAGGTCTACCACATTTTTTTTCATCAACTGTGCAGCTGCAGTTATTATACGGTCATCATTTCCCTCTGGCAATACAATATGTTTTCTTGAAGTCTTTGCTCTTTTTACCAACTGGTATTGAAACATTCTAGGAGTAATTCCTTCGGGCTGAAAAGTAACCAGTTTATCTTCAAATGCTTTCGTATCAATGTATTTATCAAAAGTATTAATGGCGAGTTCTATTTTAGATTTATTATCAGCATAGATTCTTGATTTGGTATTGCCCACAAGGGTTACTGTTTCAAAAGTTCCGGTTTCTACCAATACAATGGGCACCACATTTTGTAATCCGTCAATCAACTTAATAATAGGCTCTTCAGGTTCTAGTCCGCCTGTCAATATCATTCCCGCTACTTTAGGATAATTTTTAGACATATTGGCCTGAAGAATAGCTACGATAAGATCAGCCCTATCACCTGGCGTTACCACTAGCGTATTTTCTTTTAAACGGGTAAGGCAGTTCCTTAACTGCATGGCGCCAACAATTTCGTGATCTACTTGATTGGCTAATGCATTTTCTCCAAACAATACTTTTCCATTTACCGACTCGGTAATCTCTTTCATTGTAGGATTATTCAAGTCTTTATTCATCGGAATAAGGCTATATAAAATATCTTTAGGCAAACGTTTGGCAAGCACTTTATCCAATTCATCGGCAATATCCGGGTTTACTTTATTCACTACAGCAGACAATATCTGCACTTCCTTATCATTAAAGCTTTGATAACTGGACAATAAGCTATTGGCAATATCTTCTACATCATGGCCTTGGGCATTAAGTGTTAATACTACTGGCACGCCTAAATTTTTTGCAATGGCAATATTGGCATCAAATTCAAATGATACGCCTTCGCCTAAAAAGTCGCTACCTTCTACTAAAACGAAATCGTGTGTTTCTTCTAGTTTTTTAAACTTAGAAATGATTTTATCAATAACCAATGCGGTATTGCCTTCACTGCGGTAACGTAAAATATCGTCTTTGGTAAAAGCATACATATCTTCATAAGCTGTATCTAATCCAAAATGAGTGGCTATAGTTTCAATATGTTTGTCTTTACTATTATTAGAAGATTCGGTGATTACTGGCTTAAAGTAGGCGATTTTTTTTGTTTTACCAGACAACATGTTCATTAAACCAAGTGCCACCAGACTTTTACCACTATAGGAATCGGATGAGGCAATATAAATTGCATTGGACATAGTTATAAAATATTTGTATTATAATACTACAAAATTTCATTGTTTTTTCAATAACATAACTGATATATATCACTCTAAAAGGTGCAGTTTATTACACTAATTTTTTTTGTAGTATCAAAATTTTGGTCTTAAAAATAAAAAAGCACAACAGGGCAATTACCGAGTTGTGCTTAAAATAGACTTTTTGGCTTGTTATTTTATTTTATTAGCTTCTTGTGCTTTTTCAAAATTCAACACATTGCCATTAATGCAATAGCGTAAGCCACTTGGTGGTGGGCCATCTTCAAATACATGTCCCAAATGACTTTTACAACGGCCGCATTCTACTTCAGTTCTGGTCATACCATAACTATTATCGGGTAAATAAATAAGGCTACCTTTTGTAATAGGTTCAAAAAAACTTGGCCAGCCACAACTGCTTTCAAATTTTCCGTTGCTACGAAAAAGGGGATTACCGCATACTGCACAAT
>Ga0194056_10001041_pt1 | contig 15199 bp, 16 predicted proteins | sample SepL4413m_MetaG_FD_155458 | JGI IMG/M metagenome (GOLD analysis project Ga0194056, IMG submission 155458) | Anoxic zone freshwater microbial communities from boreal shield lake in IISD Experimental Lakes Area, Ontario, Canada - Sep2016-L442-13m | ecosystem: Environmental > Aquatic > Freshwater... | reverse complement strand
AGCAGCATTTCGCAATCTCTGGAAAGACGACGTGGCGAAGTGGTACGCATCCCTCACGAACCCAACCGATTTACAAATCGAGGCCGGAGCGAAAGCACTTCGGTCTTGCCCGTAAGAATCATTTTTGCCCGTTGTGGGCTTGTATCAGTGTTCCCCAAACGCGGCCGAGAGCCGCAAGGAGTTTGAAAGATGAGTTTGCTTGAACAAGTCGCGGAAATGTTCCGCGCACGTCAGACCAAAAAGGCCGGCGACTTTGCCGAACTGGTCAAGGCCGTGGTCAGCGGCACAGCACCGAGCCCGGCAAAGATTGCCGAACTGTTGGAGCAATTCGGCCAGACCCCCGAGGATCTCCAATCGGCCGTTGCCTATAAGCAGAAGCGCGCCGAGTTGCGACGGAAGCTTGACGCCGTGCCCGACCTGAAGGCCGAGCAGCGGAAAGCCGCGAGCGCGTACGAAAAGGAAAACGAGCGATTCGCCCCTCTTGCACGGAGCCATGAAGAGAAGGCCGGCTCGCTTATCGCCCAAGTGAAATCCTTGACCGTGGATATTGCGAGCCACGAGGAGGCGGCCAACCAGTTGTTGGCCACTGCCGACCCTTCGCTGGCAGCGGAGCTACAGGTGATTGTCGATCAAAGGGACGGGCTCGCGCGAGAGGCCGACAGTCTAGTGAGACGTGCAGCCGAATTGAAGGAAGGCCCGCTTGGATCGACGCCATTGGAATGGTCGAAAAATCCGCTTAGTTTGGGCAGGCACAACCAGGAACAAGCGGCCGAGGCCACGGCCCGAGAGAAGGACGATTTGACTTCACGAACGAACGAAGCAGCACGGCTGGAAAAGCAAGCAAGCGAACTGGCCACCGCAATCAAACCCCTCGACGCTCGCGCGGCAGCTATTATCCAAGCGCAGTTGGCACCATAGACACCCCCCCGCCGTTGCTTGTCGCACGGCACAACCACCCCCCTTTTTTAAGGAGTATTTCTTATGGTAGATTTTTTCCCAAATCCCGACCCGAGTAAGTTGGGTCAATCGTCGGTCCCCAATCCTCCCCCGACCGGCAATAAAACGGACGTTGCCAGGGAGCTTGATGCGTGGTCGAACAAGAACACTCAGGAACGCGCCCAGGGCGCAGCCAACCGCGTGAGCGAGTGGCAGCGGCCCGACCCCGCCGAGTTTGAAAACCGCGTGGCCGCCAATGAACGGCAGGCCAATCAGCGGCAGTAAACACCCGCCGGAAATTCTCCGGTTGTGCAGTGTGGCCCGTGGCCGTTGCTCGTCGCAGCGGCCCGGGCTGGATTTTATGAACTCATGGCACGTAATCGCATACCGCTAGATCAGATGCTAAACTGCTGCAATGCTGCGCCCTCGACCTGCCCATCATGCGAGAGGGAAAATGCTTTTTTCAAATGCGGCCGATTGTCCCTATGCCGATTTTGTGACTTTGCCCAGCGAGAGGCACCGAGCCCCCCGTCCATACAGACGGCCACCGAACCGCCTAAAAGCCCGTTTTTCGGGTGGTAGTTTTGCCCGTATTCGGCGAGAAGACGCACGGAAGGGGCCATTTTGGAGGCCGTTTCCGGCTGGAGTTGACTTTCGGAGGCGGAAGGCGGATAATTACCCGTGGTGGTCGATCATTCTCGACGCCCAGGGCTGAAAACCCTAACAATGGATTCTACGATGATTCCAACAAAACAGGCCGTGGGCCGTGGCACTCGTGCGCGTAACCAAGCGATGATCCGCGAAGGCGGGAAGCAAGAACGCGCGGCAGACCATTGCTGCTTTTCAACGAGTACCACGGCCCGCGATCTTTTATGGAGGTTCCTAAATGAGAACGGATGACGAACTGATAAAAATCCTAGATCAACTCGACCAAGAAGCCAAGCAGTGGCAGGACAAAGAAACCGAGCTAGACGAGGCAGCATGTAAACGACTTCAAGAGCGGATACAAGAAAGGCTGGATGAAATCCGCTCCGGTTTCACTGATGAAGAATGGGACCGACTCGCAAGGCTTATGGAGATACGACTTGAAACCACCCGCGCTACTGGGGACACGGCCCCATGGAACGTCAACTAATTCAATCTGCGGAAAGGAGAACCAAGCATGAGAAAGCAAAAAGACACAGACCGATTCTTCCACTGGCTTGAGATGACTGCCACTGACGCCGAGCGTAAGCTTCGGCAGACGGCAACCGAGTACGAAAACCGCTACTTTCAGGACTTGACGCTTGAGGACGGGCGAGCCCACAAGAGACTTGCTGTTACCCAAACTGTATCAGCAAATTACAGCCTACAAGCAGAAGAAGTCACGGTAAGCCAATGGATTTTTCGCTACCGCGAGCTTCGGGGTGATCGCGGCCGCTGTTGCTGGCTAAAGAAAACTATCGAGATCAAGACCGGGCTTGTCGGGGATGAGTTTAAGGGAGTTCTACTTCACGAAATGATTCATGCATACGAAACTATGCTTGAGCCCCAGCTACGGGAATGGATGTTACTGGACATCTACAAGCGGATGGAAAAGAAACTTGGAGAACGAACCCTGAGAGGCTACATCGACACCAACACACACAGAGCCTTTCGCCAAGGGGATCACGGCACACTATTCCTCTTGAAGTCGCTCCAACTCGACGAACGCTTCAAATGGAAACACGGGACCGCCTTCGCTTATGGTCGCGGCGAACTATTTAACAAAAAGGAGGCCCAGCCATGACACACAAAGCCGAAACCAAGTTGACCCCGGCCGTGGGCTACATCCGCATGAGCGGAGACAGACAGGAAAAGAGCCCGGCACAACAGCGGGTGGAAATCACCAAACTTGCCAAGAACGAGGGCTTCGCGGTCTTGGAGTGGTTTACCGACGAGGCAATCACCGGCAACACCACGACCGAGGATCGGGCAGGGCTGGCCGCGCTGTTGATCGCGGCGAAGGCCCGCAAGTTCAAGACCGTGCTGGCATTGCACACGAACCGCATCAGCCGGGAAGACCCGATGGACGCGGTTGTCTTCTACAACCAGTTGCGTAAGGCCGGCGTGGGCCTGCATACTTGTGCCGAGGGAGCCATCGACCTGGACAGCTTCACCGCGCAACTTTTGCTATTCGTGAACCAGAAGGCCAGCAATGACTTCTTGACCAACTTGTCGCAAAGAACGCTTATCGGCAAGATCGCCAACGCCAAGGCTGGCGGAAGGAACGGGGGACCGGCCGTCTACGCGATGGATCGGGCGATATTCGCGGACGACGGGCACTTTATCCGCCGACTCCAACCCGGCGAATGTATTAAAATGCCAGGGCACCACGTACGGCTGACCCCCTCGACAGACGCGACGAAGATCGAGGCAATCCGCTACGCCTACAACCGCCTCGATACCGCCGATCTATCCTTCCGCGAACTTGCCCGCGAACTGGAAACACGCGGATACCCGAGCCCCAGGGGGACCGGTTGGACTCACAACAACGTGATACGGTTGCTTTCCACGAAAGCCTACATCGGCGTGGCGCAATGGGGCCGCGAGGCGTGGGGCGAGTATTACACGGCCGTGGGGGAAGAGATCATTCCCGCAGGAAAGACCACCGCGAAACACGGCCACCGGAAGCAACAGGAGGACGCCATAGCGATTGAGGGAGCCCACGAAGGAATAATCCCCCCCGAGTTATTCAATCGCATCCAGAGCAAGCTAGTACGTCAGGCGAGCCCGCGAGCGACAGGCAGCCGAGAAGATTACCCATTGGCCGGGTTGCTGTTTTGTGAGCATTGCGGCGAAAAGATGATCGGTGAAAAGTGGACGAGGCGCGACCGTCACGGCAATGTGGCCTATCGGTATGTGAACTATGTTTGTGGAACCTACGCGAAATTCGGCATTGATGAGGCGCACACTTGCGGTCACCATGCCGTGGACGCCCAGCGGGTTCTTGGCTGGCTGGTCTACAAGCTACAGGAGGAGCTTCTAGGCCCCGGACGGGACGAACTGGTCAAGGAGATCACCAAGCAGCTAAAAGGCCAAGCCAGGGCCACAGGCGGCGACGTAGAGCGGTTGACCAAGAGGGCCGGCGATCTTGACCGGGAAGTCGGCCGACTGGTCAAGGCGATCCGCACCATCGACGCGGCCGAACTGGTCGAAGAACTGGAGATTGTCAGGGCCGAACGCGACCGGGTAAAAGCCGAGTTGACCCAGGCCGGCAGATTCGCCCATGCCGAAGACATCGACGCCGAGGCCCAGAAGATTGCAGATCAACTATGGGCGACCGGCCAGCAGTTGCAGACCAAAGACCCGGCAACCCTCCGCGGCCTACTCCACAAGATGGTGGATAAAATTACGTGCCGATGGAACCGAATACCCGGCCGGCAGCGGACACGGTATGAGCTTGCGGAAGGCGACGTAGAGTTGCACCCGCAAACGCTGAATGATGTTTGTCGGGTTGTGGAGCGTACGTTACCTGGTACTTGCCGAGGTAAAACGGCTTTGTAATGGTCACCTTGTGGACCGGCTTCTCAATGTCGTTGCCCATCATGAACTCACCAGCCGGAATCAAGACCATTTCCAGCTTGATACCATTGCCTAAGTCAACCGCAATTTCTTTCTGAACATACGGCTCGGGTTGTATGGAAGAGTTCGGCCGTACATCAGGGGTGAACGAGCAAAACTCCGTGGCATTAGCCACCCCCAATGCCACGGCCCAGCTCTCTACGGCCCAACGGGCAAGGTCTTCCACGAGGCCAAAATTCTCGTGCAATCGCTTGGTCAACCGCGCAATGACCAACTCTTTCGGCACCCCGACGGAAGACTGGCGTAGCTCAGTTGCGGCACCATCCCGCGCGGCAGCCACCAGCGCAACAATCTCCCGCTTATATTCTCCGCAGACATCGCGCAGCAGGGCCTCGCAACGCCGCGCGTCGTTACTGAGATCAAGACCGAATCGGCCGACCAGTTCCGTCAGTTTGCTGCGCACGATGTCCTGCATGGGCGTTCTTTCAGTCATTCGTCAGTACCGGATTTCGCCTTCCACCTTGCCAAAATGTACTTTCGTCTTGTCGGCTAGGCGGACGCTGCGGCCCGGTTCGATGTCCTTGACGCTGCCGTCGGGCATCGTCGCTACCCACTTCTCGCCGGTGCAGTTCTTCAGGCCCCAGATGTTCGGGTCGGTAGGATGCGTATTGACCTCGGCGCAGACGTTCGCAAAATCAAAATCCTTCGAGGGGTCGAGGTGGTGCGGGTAGAGTTTGCCGTCGTGGGACAGCATGACGGTCGCCCGGCTCATGCGGATGCGGAAGGGCAATTGCAGTTCCTTCTTGCACGACCAACACGTATCAGGCTTGCCGCCGTCGGCCTTGACCGCGTCGGGGTCATGGAAATTCTCGCTACCACACGCTGCGCAGTAGAAGATCGAGTCCCGAAGCTGGGAGAGCACCTTTCGCCACTCGCCTTCCAAAACTCGGCCATGCTCGGGATCTTTCAGTCCCGTCGTAAACGCCCGAGTGAACGTGTCGCGTAGGAATTGCGGGAAGATGGGCCAGTAAACCAGCGCGTTGTGGCCGCCCTCGGTACTGCCGTCCCGGTCAACGCTCTTGTCCACGGCTCGGTTCGACGTGTCGCTGGGATCGAAGATGAAAAGCGGTGCGGTGCCGAACATCTTCTCTTGCGATGGCAGATCCCAGCAATGGATGGAGAGGACTCTCTTCCCCTTGAGCGGATGGTGGATGTGGAAAATGAAGAAGAGCAACACGGACAGAGAATACAAATCGGTTTGCCGACTGGGCAGAGTTTCGCGGCGGACAATCTCCGGTGCCATGAACTCGGGCGTTCCCAACACGCTGACCTTGGGCGAGCGGTTCGTGGTCACGTTGTCATTGTCGCAGATCAGCACCTCGCCGCTATCGGGATCGAAAAAGGCGTTTCCGAAGGAAATATCGCGGTAGCAAAGCCCCTTGGCATGTAGCTTGAAAAAGCTGTCGGCTAACCCCAACCCCACGGTTGCCAAAACCCGGAATGTCGGATCAATGCGGTTGCTCATCAAGTCCAGCAGGCCCTTGAATCGCGGCTCGCGGAGCCGCATGAGGTAGCCGAAGCCCTTTACGCCGGAGGCACTTGCCATGTCCAGCGGCCAGAGGAAGGCATCACTGGGCGGCGACTCCTTGAAGAGGTTTTGCAAGGTCTCTCGCTGGTCGGCGGTGGCCGTTTGCGGGTAGTACCATTTCAGCGCGAAGCTGCCGCCGGCCAATCGCGCCTGGTAAACCTCGCCTTGGCCGCCGCCGCCGAGAAACTTTTCGACCTGGCACGGCTGGCCGGAAGTCTTGGTCTGCACAACTTGCCCAGTTTTTAGAAGTTCGTTCACGATAATGTTCCTTGGGATTCAGGCGGTTCTTGCTCGACAACCGCAGGTTTGCCAAGTGGCGGTTCGCGGCGGTAGATGATCCCCACCGTGATGTCGTCGCCGCTTCCGTTGCTGGATGTCTCTTCCAACCATGCGGGAAGATTGTTTTTGACCTCCTCGGCCCCCTCCGTGCGAAGCATGTCGAGATAGTCGCGGCCCACCTTGAGGAATGCGTCGGGGGAAACGAATGAGTTAGCATAGCCATCCGTCGAGAGAAAGACGAGTCCCGGCAGGGAATGTTGAATTACCCTGAACTCGAAACGAAACTGCCTCGCCGCATCGTCCTGACACAAGGACGTCGTCTCATTGGCAATCAGCGCCTCGTCTCTGGCGATGACGCGGCCAACCTCATCGGTGGCGTCGTAGGCCGCCAGGATGTCGCCGTCGCCCAGTTGGAAGCAGATCAGAAACTCGTTGGTCAGAATCGCCACTAGGATCGTCGTGCCGTAGGCGACGTAATGCTGTTCGGGGCGAGCCGCACGCTCGCTAGCTGCTGCCCCCGCCTGCTCCGCCAAGCGGGCCAGTTCGTCCTCGGTAAACGGCTTCCCGGCGACATGCTCCTTCACCTGCCGCTGCCACTCCCGAACAATCTCGGCAGGCAAACCTTGCTTGGCGGCGTTCTTCACGGCGGAAAAATCGGCCCCTTGCATGCCATCAAGGAACTTGCGGCAGACCTCGACTGCCGTCTCCACGGCGAATTGTGCCCCTACGTCGCTGCGAAAACTCTTGGGGCTGCCATGCCCGTCCGCCACGGCCAGGACGACCGGCGGCGAGCCGTCGGGGGCAATGTAATGGCCAATCGCGTCCTGATTGGGCAGCTTGTTGCGCAGATGCGACGCGCCCGTTTGGCTGTGGCAAATGACGCCCCAGCGGCAATCGGTATTTACATGCGACATGGCTGTTGGCTCCCGGAATCAGCAGGATAGGCGATTAGGACTTGGTAGGATGGACTTCCAAGTCCGTCCATAAACAAAATAGACGGACCTGGAGGTCCATCCTACAATTCGACCAACTTATTCCGTGTCAAGCCCTTACCAGGAATCGTCAGCCGTTGTCGGCAGGGCATCTGGGGGCGGGGCGGGGATCGGAACATGACCGGTATCTGGCTGATCCTTGGTCCGGGTTGCCGGGTTGGAAGCGGCTTTCAAGGGTACGGTCGAGGCCCACTTGACCATTCTCGCCAGTTCGGGGGCACTGTTGGCAACCAGGGGCTTCACCTCCGTGTTGCCGATGAACTTCTGCAAGACGTCTTGGTCGGCATCCTCGCCGATGGCAATGGCAATCCGTACCGCTTTCTTGCCCCAAGGCTGGTCCATGAGGGCTTTCAGGCCGGTGTTGAAGTCGTCGGTGGGCTGCCCATCGGAGAGCAGCACCAAAACCGGGGGCAGGCCGCGATCAGGCATATTCTTGACATCGGGGGCCTTGGCGACCTCGCACAAGGCAAGCCCCATGTCGGTGACGCCATCGGCACTCAGGTCGGTCCACTGGAAATCGTGGATGTCGGTCGGCTGAGAGACGTGCCATTGTGCGCCATCGGCGAACTTGATGGCCCGGACAAAAACCTGTGCGTTTGGATTCTCGTCGGCCACATCCCGCATCGGTTTGATGCACTCGCGAATGGCAAAGTTGACCGACTCGATCTTCTTCCCTTGCATCGACCCCGAGCAGTCGACGAGCCATATAAACTGCAACGGCCGTTTGGCCAATTCACCACCGGGACGGTTTGCCATGCCATGCTCTCCTTATTGGTACGTTATTTCAGCTATCCTCGGCCCCTATTATCGGATTGGGACGTTTGCTAACTCTCACAATGAGGGGGGGCAGATATTAGTCTAACAATTGAGAAGCCAGACAACCAGCCCCTCTAAACCAACTCTAAACCAACACCTGTTCGCAATCCGTTGACAATTGCTCAGAGCCTGATAGAATTGGGAGAAACGGGGAAGGTTTAGACTGGCACAGACATGAACAGGGTGGACCTTCAACTAACGGAGTGCTCCCATGGATCAAGGCCCACTGGTAATGCAACAGATTGACGCTGGTGCGAGATTCGTTCGCGAATTCGCCAAGTATACACCCCTTCAATCTGCCTTCTGGCTTAAAGGCACCGCAGACAATGAGTGGTATCTGTATGTGGCGGGCGATCAAATCAACGACTCAAATTTCGCCGTCGCCTATGGAGAAGTGACGCGGATTACTACGAAGATACCAGACCCCTGGCTTGACCCATTCCAAATCAAGGTCGTGGGGGCGAGCAAGCCAGTAGCCAAAGCCGTTCTGCAGATTCAAGAGCAATATCCCGGGATGCTCCCGACTCGCTATCACGGCCCCCCGCTCGGCGGATTGTGCATTGAGGAGGTCTACATTTATCCTCTTTCGATCAGTGTCCCTGCCTAGTTTGGGCCGCGCGCCTCACCGTATCCGCTGAAGCATCAACATAACCTACGCCAACTTCCCCAACTCCTCCCACAATCGCGCGCTGGCCTTGATCCCACGATGATAATCGGCCAAGGAGAACTTCTCGTTGGGGCTGTGGGCGTTGTCGTCGTCTTGGCCCCAGCCCAAAAGTAATACGTCGGCGTGCAGGGCCTCATGAAACTTGGCAACGATGGGGATCGAGCCGCCTTCGCGCGAGTAGACCGGCGCGCAGCCGAATGCCTGCTCGAGCGCACGCGCGGCCGCAGCCACGTAGCGGCTCTCCAGGGGCACCGTCACGCCGGGCGAGCCGTGGAAGTCTAGCAGTTCTACCTTCACGCCGGGCGGCGTGATTTCAGGCAGCCAACGCTCCAGCGCGGCGGTGATTTTTTCCGGCGACTGATTCGGAACCAGGCGAAAGCTGAACTTGGCACCGGCCTTGCCAGGCAAGACCGTCTTGGCGCCCTCGCCTTGGTAGCCGCCCCATAAGCCACAGACGTCGTAGGTTGGCCGCGCCCAACGGCGTTCCAAGGCCGAGTAGCCTTCTTCGCCAAACGCCCCTTCGACGCCCATTTCGGCGAAGTATTTGGCCTCGTCAAACGGCAGCGCGGCAAACTGCTGCCGCTCGCGCTCGGTCAGAGGCACCACGTCGTCGTAGAAGCCGGGGATCTGGATCTTGCCGTGGCAATCAACCATCGCGGAAAGAATCCGCGCCACCGTCGTGGCCGGATTCGTCACCGAACCGCCAAACGATCCCGAGTGCAAATCGCGATTAGGCCCCGTCACGCGGATCTCGTAGTAGGCGATTCCCCGCAGGCCATAGGTAATGGCAGGAATGTCCCGACTGAATTTGCAGCCGTCGCTGATGACCACGCAATCGCACGCCAGCCGGGAAGCGTTTGCGGCAAGGTACTCTTCCGCCCCCTGGCTGCCAACTTCCTCTTCGCCCTCGATCAGGAACTTCAGCCGCACCGGCAGGCGGCCATGAATGTCCAGCCACGCCTGGGCACTGTTGATGTGCGTGAGCACCTGGCCTTTGTCGTCGGTCGCACCACGGGCAAAGAGATTTCCGTCGCGCCGGGTCGGCTCGAACGGCGGGCTGGTCCATAGTTCCAGCGGGTCGGCCGGCTGCACGTCGTAATGCCCATAAACCAGAACTGTCGGTGCTCCCGGCACCTCGGGCGATTGGGCATAAATCAGGGGGTGGCCACTGGTGGGGATAATCTCGGACGAAAACCCCATCTTTCGGAATTTTGCATCCACCCAATGGGCTGCATTTTCAACATCGTTTTTATGGGCCGGATCGGCGCTAACGCTGGGAATTCGCAGGAAATCGCACAGTTCGGCCTCAAATTGCGCTGCGTGGGCCGTCAAATACTGATCGAGAGCTGGCATGTGTACACCTTTTACTTTGCGGGATGATTGTATAAACCACCTGGAAGCACTGGTTATCAATGTCAAAGCCTGTTCCAGAGGGTCGAGTAACAATATAATGGCGAAAGAAAGATCAAACCGCTAGTGGGTTAAAATATGACGGACCATGCCGCTGCCGCAGTTGCCGAAGTGCCGACCGAGGCGGTTCTTCCCGAACGCCGAAAGCAGGAGAAACGCAAGCTGAAGAAGCAGCCGCGTTATAACGTGATTCTCTGGAATGACGACCACCACACTTTTGCCTACGTTATCACCATGCTCTTGGAGTTGTTTACCTACCCGGTGGAAAAAGGGTATCAGATGGCCCAGGAAGTCGATTCACAAGGGCGAGTGATCGTTCTGACCACGACGATGGAACATGCCGAGTTGAAGCGAGATCAAATTCATGCCTACGGCAAGGATATCATGATTGCCGATTGCCAAGGATCGATGTCGGCGTCGATCGAACCGGTGGAAGAGTAATATTTCGCTCTAGCCCCCCACCGATTGATTTGCTACACTCCGCGCGAATTATTCGCTTGCCACAGAATAGTGCATGGAAGCACCCCCTTACTTGTGGCATGGGGTAATCGTTGCGTGGAGTTAGCGATGATCGGGAAATGGATGTTCCGGATTGCGACTTTGTCCCTGATGCTGGGCATCCAGGCGACGGCGATCTCTCGGGCAGATACGCCCTGGTCGAATTTGCTGGCCACCCGCCGCGTGGAGGCCGATCCGGCCAAGCCCTACACGCTCAAGGAAGAGCACGGACCTTGGATCATTATTGCTTGCAGTTTCAACGGCGAGAACGCCCAGAAGCAGGCGCATGACCTGGTGCTGGAACTTCGCCAGCGATACCGCGTGGAGGCATTCATCCATCGTGTGGAATTCAAGCTGGACGACCCCAATGGTAACGTGCAGTCGCTTTTCGCTTCCCCGCGTCACCATGTGTACCAAATGGTCACCGAAAACCCCAAAGCCTTCCGCGACGGTGCGATCAAGGAAATCGCCGTCGTGGTGGGTAATTTCCCCGCGATCGACGATCCAGACGCTCAGAAGGCTCTGCAAAAACTGAAGTCCGTCAATCCCGAATGCCTTCATTCCAATCAGGAAGAGCGGAGCCTGTCTGGATGGCGGTCGCTTCAGGCCAGTGTCAAGGACTTGCCGCAGTTCATCGAAGGCCGCCGGCAAACCGGACCCCTCGCGCACGCCTTCATCACCCGCAATCCGCTGCTGCCCGAGGATTACTTCGCTCCCAAGGGAGGCGTGGACGAACTGGTCTTGAAGATCAACAAGAACGTCACCCACAGCCTGTTGGATTGCCCAGGAAAATACACGGTCCAAGTCGCCCACTTCACCGGCGAAGTCATCATCAATCAGAGCGATATTCGGGCAATCGAAACCGGCGAAAAGGCTGGCCCCGAATCGACCAATCAAGGCCTGGTCGGCGCCGCCGAAAAGGCCCACGAACTGACCGAAGCCTTGCGCATCAAAGGCTACGATGCCTACGAGTTCCACGATCTTAACGCGAGCCTGGTCACGGTGGGCCACTTCGATTCCGTCGGCACGCCGCGCCCTGACGGCAGGATCGAAATCAACCCGCAGGTCCATCAAATTATTGAGCGTTTTCGCGCCAAGCCGGGTGGTGTGCCCGAAAGACCGGACGCCATGAAGATCGAGTCTCTGGTGGGCATCTATTTTGACGTTCAGCCGATCCCCGTGGAAGTTCCCAAACGCTCAATCAGCCGCCAGTTGACGCAACGCTTGGACGCGGCCCAGTGAGTAGAACGGAATTCATTCCGTTCAAACGGATTGGAATCCGTTCTACGAAAAAATCGCGGGGTTCAATCGGATTGAAATCCGTTCTACAAAGATGCATCGTCTCTTGGTTTTAGGTACTGGCAACCGCAAGAAGGGGCAAGAGCTTGCCCAACTACTAGCCCACGTTGGTTATGAACTTCGCACGCTGGCCGATTATCCACAAGCCATGGATGTCGTGGAAGACGGCGATACCTTCGCCGCTAACGCCGCGCTAAAGGCGACGCAGCAGGCTCGGCACCTGGGCCAATGGGTTTTGGCCGACGACAGCGGCCTGATGGTCGATGCCTTGGAGGGTGCACCGGGCGTGCTTTCTGCCCGCTACAGTGGTCCCGGAGCGACGGACGCAGGCAACAATCAGAAGTTGCTCGAAGACTTGCGTGGCGTTCCCGTGGAAAAGCGTTCTGCCCAGTTTGTCTGTCATATCTGCGTCGCCGACCCCAGCGGCGCGATCCGCGGCGAAAGTGCAGCCTCGTGCCGCGGCCGGATTCTCCTCGCCTCCAGTGGCGGCAACGGTTTTGGCTACGATCCTTTCTTTGAAATCGTCGAATACCATCGCAGTTTTGGCGAGCTAAGCCCTCTGGTCAAGTCCCATCTCAGTCATCGCGCCCGGGCTACCGCAGGCATCATTCCTCGCCTGGTCGAGCTGTTCGCGGGTAGGGAGTAGGGCTACGCAGTGCCGCAGTTTGCCTTATTGATCCATGATAGTCCTCTCGGTCTTCACTATGACTTCCTCCTGGAAGACGGCGAAGTGCTGAAGACTTGGGCATTGCCCCATCTGCCCGAACTGGGACTCGAAATCCTTTGCGACGCGTTGGCCGACCATCGCTCAATTTATCTCGATTACGAAGGTCCGATTTCCGGCGGCCGTGGCACGGTCACACGATGGGACCGCGGGATCTATTCGGTCGAACTGTGGACCGATGACGCAATCCATGTTGAACTTACGGGAGCAAAACTCGCCGGCCGCGTCGAATTGCGACGGCAGGCAAAATCATCCGAGCAATGGTGGTTCAAGTGGAATGGCGGAAATTTGAAGACAAGAACGATCGACGCGGCTTCGGCAGGACAGGGAACCACGAAACACACGAAACACACGAAAGAATGAGAGCAAAAAACGCAGAAATACGGCTCCCCGCCGGGTTTGCGGATAATTGACAGAAGGACGAAACCACATTTGTCTTGTTTTCCTATCCTACATCTTCCTGTCTTTCTTTCTACTTGGGTGCGATCTCCGTCGTGCCGGAGACGATCATCGCCCCTTCTTCCAGGAGAATCGCGTCGATGTGAATGTGCTGCTTTCGATCGCCCTTGGCGGACGCGATTTTAATTAAGGCCACGGGGTCGCTATCGACCTGACGCCAATCGATGTCGATGTATGATTTTTTGGCAGCGTCGGTAATCCTATCCAGTACGCTCCGAAACGACCAGGGAATCGCTCCCAGTCGGGCCTTGTGAACTCGCAGTCCGACTACATCATCCGATTCGACAAAGGCACTGATCTGAAGCGAAATGACACCGCGGAATCCACCGCGATCGACCTGACAGGCCATCGTGATGCCTTCGGGGCCGATGTGTACGCGGGGGTCATGCATCCCCCTAGGCAGCAGCGTGGGATGATTCCGCGGCAGGTCGACGGCGAGCCAACCGTTGATCGTCTGCGCCTTGAATACCTCGCGCCAAGATCCTTTGCCTTGCAACTCGTTATGCAGCGTTGTGATCTGCAGCAGCATGAGATCACTTTCCTCCTCCTGCGCCTCTGTTGGAATGGAAATCGCTTCAGCATAAAACTCCGGCACTTGCTGCGATGCACGATAGATTGCATAGACTGCTGCCGCCAAAAGGCCCACCAGAGTGACGACGATCAATGCAAATCGAATTTTTTTCTGCATGCTTATCCTACGAATCGCAGCAAGCCATAGTTCTTCTTTCCCTTGCGCACGATGATGATCGATTCGCTGGCCAGGTCGGCAGAAGTCAATCGGGCATCGACGCTTTCCACGCGGCGATTGTTGACATAGCCCCCGCCCTCGCTGATCGCGCGGCGTGCTTCGCCCTTACTCTTGGCCAAACCGACCTCGAAGAATGCGTCGACGACGGCAATTCCCGTGCTCTCCAGCAAAGAACGGGGTAATTCCTTGCTGGGAACGTCGGCAAAAACCTCCGTAAGCTGGTGATCGGAGAGATGGTCGATCTCGGCACCGAAAAGAATTTCCGCAGCCTTCAAGGCCGCGGCTAGATCTTCGTCGCCATGAACCAAGCGTGTGAGATCGGCGGCCAACTGCTTTTGCGCGGCCCGCTGGCCTGGGTTGGCGGCGTGCTGATTCTCCAACTGCTCGATCTCCGTTTGAGTAAGATCGGTGAAATATCGCAGACACTTGCCAACATCGGCGTCCTGGGTGTTGAACCAATACTGGTAGAACTTATAGGGGCTGGTTTTTTCGGCCGAGAGCCAAAGGGCACCGGACTCAGTCTTGCCCATCTTCGTGCCGTCCGACTTTGTTAACAGCGGACAGGTAACGCCCTGGAGCTGTACGCCGCGGATGCGTCGGGCCAGGTCGATTCCGGCCGTGATGTTACCCCATTGATCGCTCCCGCCGGCTTGCAATTCGCAATGGTAATGTTCGTTCAGGTAGACAAAATCGTAGGCCTGGAGCAACATGTAGCTGAACTCGGTATAGCTCAGGCCGGAGTCGGTCCGCTCAAGCCTCGCCTTGACCGAGTCTTTGGCCAGCATGACGTTGACCGGGAAGTGCTTGCCGATATCGCGCAGGAATTCGAGATAGCCGAAGCGGCCCATCCAATCGTAGTTGTTCACCAGCAGTGCCGAGTTTGAACCGCAGTCGAAATTGAGGAACCGACGCAACTGTTTTTCCATGCCGGCAACATTGGCGTGGAGGGCTTCGACGTTCAAGAGGTTCCGCTCTTCGCTCTTCCCACTGGGGTCGCCGATCATGCCCGTTGCCCCGCCGACCAGAGCCATGGGCCGATGTCCGGCCTGCTGGAATCGGCGCAGCAGCATGACGGCCACGAGATTTCCCACGTGCATGCTGTCGGAAGTTGGGTCGAAACCGACGTAAATCGTCCGCGGTTTCTCGTTGAGCCACGCCTGGAGATTGGCGTTGTCGGTGGTCTGGTGGATCAGTTCGCGCCAGCAAAGTTCAGCAACAATGTCGAGCATGGGGGGGAAGG
>Ga0194056_10001039_pt1 | contig 15213 bp, 18 predicted proteins | sample SepL4413m_MetaG_FD_155458 | JGI IMG/M metagenome (GOLD analysis project Ga0194056, IMG submission 155458) | Anoxic zone freshwater microbial communities from boreal shield lake in IISD Experimental Lakes Area, Ontario, Canada - Sep2016-L442-13m | ecosystem: Environmental > Aquatic > Freshwater... | reverse complement strand
CTTCCAAAGAGGTCGGTAAAGGAACCGGCCTGGGCTTGTCGGTAAGCTATGGAATTGTCAAGGCACATGGTGGCAGGATCACTGTCGAAAGCGTTGTTGGGACCGGAACCACCTTCCGCATCTATCTACCGATCATGCCGCCATCCAATGAAACCGAACGCCACGCAGATGAGAGTAAGCCATGAGTGCAAGAATCCTGATCGTTGATGACGAGGAGATTGTGATTCGGAGCTGCCGACGCATTCTGAGCGACGGCGAGTTGTACAGCGTTGATTCGACGCAGGACGGCGCGTCTGCCTTGCGCAAAATCGAGGAGAGTGAATTCGACCTGATGGTGCTTGACATCATGATGCCGGGAATTGACGGTCTGGAGGTTCTGCAGCAGGTCAAGGAGCGCCATCCCGATGTGGATGTGATCATGGTGACCGGACTGTCCCAGATCCAGACGGCGGTCAAGGCCATGAAGCTCGGCGCCTTTGATTACCTGTCAAAGCCCTTTGATCCGGATGAACTCAAGCACGTGGTCGACCGGGCCCTGGAGCGCCGGCGCCTGCTGCAGGAAAATCGGCACCTCAAGAACGAGGTTGGCTCCAAGTACCGGTTCGAGAATATCGTCGGCGCCAGCGCGCCGATGCAGGCCGTATACGCGCTGATTGCCAAGTGTGCGCCGACCAACACCACGGTGCTGATCACAGGGGAGAGTGGCACCGGCAAGGAAATGATCGCGCGTGCCATCCATTACAACAGTCTGCGCAAGGACCAGCCTTTCGTTACGGTGGATTGCAATACCCTGAGTGAAAATCTGCTGGAGAGCGAATTGTTCGGGCACACCAAGGGCTCATTTACCGGAGCCGTGGCAAACAAGAGGGGTATGTTCGAGGTTGCCAACAATGGAACGCTGTTTCTCGATGAGTTCGGCAATATCCCGCTTTCAACGCAAGCCAAACTGCTGCGCGTGATTCAGGAGCGCGAATTCAGGGCGGTTGGCAGCACCGTCGTCCAGAAGACCAACGTCCGATTGGTCACTGCGACCAACAAGGACCTCAAGGCAATGGTTGCCGACGGTTCCTTTCGTGAGGATCTCTACTATCGTGTCAACGTCTTCCCGGTTCACGCCCCTGCTTTGAGGGAGCGGCGCGACGATATTCCGGCACTGGCTTTCCATTTCCTGAAGGTCTTCTGCAACGAGCTCGAAAAGCCGTTGTCCGAGATTTCGGAGGCGGCCATGAGCACGCTGGTTAACTATGATTGGCCGGGTAACGTGCGGGAACTCGAAAACACCATGCATCGAGCGGTGATCCTGGCTTCAGACAAATCGATTCACCGGGCTCACCTGGTCAATATCATCGATAACGAGCCGCGCTTGGATCTTGAAGTACCGAGAACCGGCGAAGATCTCAAACGATTGAAAAAAATCGCCAGGGAGAAGTCTGTCGAGGATGTCGAAAAACTGTTTATTCAGGAGACGCTCAAGAGAAACGGGTCGAATGTCACCAAGAGTGCTGAAGAAACCGGTATGCAGCGTTCCAATTTCCAGGCGCTGATGAAGAAGTACAACATCCGCGTTCGCGACACCGAATACGACCCTGACGAGCCGGAAGCTTCCTGAGACATCGATACTCCGGCGCGTCAGGCCAGAATATCGGGCCGGTTTTCAGGAACTGGCGTCGTGCTTGGGTTCGTCCTCGACTTCTTCGTAGCCAGTGATCATGGCCTTGAAATGGGCCGAAGCCGTGTGTCCCAGGCTGGCCAGATAGACGTGCACGATCATGAAGCCGCAGAACACGATGAAGAGCAGGACATGCACGGTGTCGACGACGCGCACGCCGCCCAGCATTTCAACGATCGATGAAAAGCGACTGACATCCCACATCAACAGGCCAGTGAAGAACATGATGGGCACCAACAGCATCATGATGATCTGGTACAGCATGCTTTGCAGGGCATTGAACTTCTTGTAGGCGTTTGGATGGTGCGGATTTGGCTCACCCCGGAAGATGCCGTAGCCATAAAACTGCATCTGGCGAAAGCTGGCCTGGAAGTACTTCGTCGGACTTAATTCAGGGTGATAGACCTTGATCTTGTCGCTGGACAGGTAATAGCCCAGCCAGACAAAGAAATTGGCAATCAGGACGAAGCCAACCCAGTTATGTGCGACGACCGCCGTCCTGAATGGAATCAGCTGAAACAGATCAAGGTAGCGGATCTGCAGCCCGGTTGCAATCAGCAAAACAAATCCGAAGGCGTTGGTCCAATGCCAGAGTCTGACCGGCAGCGGGTGGATATAAAGCTTTTCCATGGCGTGTTCCTGCTATTTGGAGGCGTCGTCAGCAGAGTGACGATGGCCGGTTGAAGCCTGCTTACCAAGGTCCTGAGCGGCGGCGAGTCGCTCGGCTTCCAGTTTGTCGCGCACCCCTTTGAACAAGCGCTTGATCGTCATGTGGACCAGAGGCACGCTGGCCGCACCGAGCACGACCAGTATCAGCAGGTAGTCGAGCAACTTGATGCGGGTACTGCCGATGGCATAGAAGCCGCGCACGGATTGCATCGAGGTCAGCGAATTGAGTACTTCACTTTGCACACCATGGCGCAAGGGCCGGCCATCCGGGCCGGCGATCGTCAGCGACACGCTCTGGAACGCTGCTGCGCCCTGCTTGTGGCAGGTGTCGCAGTCCTTGATGGCTTTGGACTTTTCACTCAACTGATGGGCTTCGACGCCCGAGTGAACTTCCAGGCGGCCGCGCAGAAGCATCTTGCCATCGCCGCCATCCTGATTGAACTCCTTGAGCAGGCTCCAGAGTGCGCGCTCGTCCAGGCCCATGTCCTTGCTGTCAGCAGCATCGGTGCGCTTCTCAAACTTTGGCACGCCGGTTTTTTCTGCCACCTGTCGTTTTGCCGTGCTGTCATACAGCCGGAGGTTGACCCGGCGCTTCGCGTCGGGTGCATGGCAGACCGGGCAGGATATCGCTTCAAAGTGCAGTGCAGTGTTGGGCAGCCAGTCATCGTGCTGTTTTGCCGCATCCTTGTGGCAGGCCAGACAGGCGTCCTTGACACCCTCACCCATGGAAGCAGCCTTGACGGCGTGCGCCTGGTGGCAGCCCGCGCACAGCGGGGCGCTGATGCCCTTGGCAACGCGTTCCAGACCGTGGACATCCTTGGCATAGGCCTTGAAGATCGGTTCATGGCATTTTGCACAGGGGGTCTCCGTGATCGGGCCGACGATCTTGGCTGAGCGGACGGTATGCGGGTTGTGGCAGTCCGTACAAAGCGGCGCCTTCTTGCTACCCGCCTTGATCAGTGCCGCGTGAACGCTGTCGTCGTACTCGGTGGCCTTTTTCTTGTGACAGTCGCGGCAGGATTCGCGCATGCCCAAGGTAAATTCCCGTTTACTCTTGATGGCGGTCTTGACCTTGCCGTGCGTTTTCGAATCGAGATTCGAATGGCAGTCCTCGCAGTCCGTCTTTTTGTGCATCGACTCCGTATACGCCTTGGTAGAGACGCTCAATGACAGAGCCTCCCCGCTTTCAAGCGTCTTGGTCATGCCGTCTTTGTCGTGGCAGGATAGACAGGCTTTACTCTCTTTGGACATCTCGCCTTCTGCCGCGTTGGCAGTCAGGCCGGCTAAAGACAGGATAAGTGCAAGCAGGCCTGCCAGGATCAAACTGGTCGGTGTGCGGGAGCTTTTCATTCGGGTTCCCCAGGGTTTGGTCTTCTCACGGCGAAAACCATCAGGTGACGATTGTCATACCTGATGGGGGCAACTTCTCAGCGCTTGCAGGATTGATTGCCAGATTCGTGATGTAGCTCAATGCTTTGGATCACACTTGCTGGCTTTTTGCCTTGCGGGCTTGCAGGGCAACTTTGGCCAGCATGACCACGCCCACCACCGGAAGCATCACGGCATAGGCCAAACCGATGAAGGGAGCGGCCAGGAACAGCGCAATGTTCTTGACGCGGCTTTCCTTTTCGATCACTTCAACATGGACCTGCTCCATTGGCGCCTGCACCGCTTCGAGGGCGACTTCCGGGGCCGCCTCGCGCAGCGCATGGGCGGCACTTTGTTCAATCATCTCGGGCGAGAGTGGCTTGCGCACAAAGTCTGTAACGCCAGCGGCCTTGGCCCGGTTTTCGTTCTCTGTCGTGCCATAACCGGTGATGATGACCACCGGTGTCCAGGGTTGGCTGGCCTTGACCCGCTCCGCCAATTCAACGCCGTCCATGCCAGGCATCTTGATGTCGGTAAAGACCACATCAAATGACTGCTCGCGCATTTGCTTCAACGCTTCATGGGCATTTTCTACCGTCGTCACAACGTAGCCCTTGTTTTCTGACAGGACACGGTGGAAACTCTTGCCGACAACGGCGTCGTCATCAACAACCAGAACTTTACGCAGTGCACTCATGACTCTCTCCTTCAATAAATCAGATTAATCAGCAAAATTGCTGCAAATACACGTTGCCATTTCCAAAAAAACTTGACTTCTACTGAAGCGTTGCGCATTGAGCCTGCTGGTCGCGCCGCAGAGCCCACCGCTTGTGCATCATGGCGCCATTGGCAGCGTTGATGACATCGTCCGGACCGATCGGTTTGGCCAGATAGTCGTAGGCGCCCAGGGTTACCGCTTCCTTGGCAGATTCGACTGCCGGGTAGCCCGTGATCATGATCACCTCACTCTCAGGCCATTTTTCCTTGATCGTTTTCAGTACGGACATGCCGTCAAGTCCCGGCATGCGCTGATCGAGCAACACGACGTCGAATGAGCGCTGTCCCATCATCTGCAGAGCATCACGGCCGTTTTTTACCAACTCGACTTTGCAACTGTCGCCAGAGAGCGCTCTGAGATAGCTGAGTCGGACGACTTCTTCGTCGTCTACCACCAGGATCTTGGTTGTTTGGTTCATTTGTGTTACCTCAATTTCTTTGTGTTTGCTGGTTCCTTCTATGCAACCCCTGTGCCAGACCCGTCGTCCGACGAATTAGCTCTTTCATTTCAACGGGTTACGAAAGAATGGCGAGCGTCAAACGGTCACAGAACCAGGATTTCTTGCGGACCCAAGTACAAATTGTTTGTACATCTTTCCTGTGAAAACAAGGCATTGATCGCGAATTCAGAGGGAGGGCGCGCGCCGGGCGAGAATATTTTTTATGTGCGGCTGGATCCGAACCGGACTTGGCGCCCTGCCGCTTGGGCGCTCTCTTGCCAAGGTGTTTGGAATTCCGTGCCTGTGCCAGCACTTTGACCCAGATCAGAAACCCTGCATATGCCGCCATCTGCGGGCCGGAATCCGAGCACAATCGCGTTGAGTCTGTAAGGGTTATTACCAATAGCAGACTCCTTTCGGTGTCTCAACCGATCGATGGAAACTGTTGAAACCAAGAAGGGAACCCTCGCGATGAAATTTTCGATTCCTCAAAAACTGATCACCGTGTCAGTTCTGGGCCTTGCTGCTGCCGCTTTTACCGGTACGTCTTACGCCGCGGTCAACGCTGATGCAGCCGCTGCACTGGCAAAGAAGAGCGACTGCCTGAAGTGCCATGCCATAGACAAGGACAAGAAGGCAGCTTCCTACAAGAAGATTGCTGAAAAATACAAAGGCAAGGCTGATGCTGAAGCGAAGCTGGTTGATGTTCTGACCAAGGCACCCAAGGTCAAACAGCAGGACGGCACGGAAGAGGAGCACAAGGTCGTCGCCAGCAAAGATGCAGCCGAGATCAAGAATCTTGTCGGCTGGATTCTGGCCCAGTAAGACTTAGAGGTCGGACAGCCGCTTCATTCCTGATAGGGGCTGTCAAAGCCGAGTTTGGCAAGAATCAGCGTTTCGCGCTGTTCCATGGCCAGCGCGTCCTGCTCGCTGGTTTCATGATCCCAGCCTTGGGCATGCAGAACGCCGTGCACCAGCAGGTGCGCGTAATGGGCTTGCAGGTCCTTGCCAAGGGCTAACGCCTCCTGGGCTGCCACGGGTGCGCACAATACCAGATCGGCCTGGACGACGGGTTTGTGCGCGTAGTCGAAAGTCAGCACATTGGTGGCATAGTCCTTGTTCCGGTAGTGGCGGTTCAGACTGCGAGCTTCATCGGTGTCAACGATGCGCACCGTGATCTCTGCATCGCTATCGAGCGCCTGGCGAATCCATCGTGTCACCTTGTGGCGCGCCAGTGTTACGCGGTGCAAAGGCGCGTCCTGGAATTTGCCGAACTGCAGTGACAATGTCAGTTGACGCAGCATGAATCAGACGTCCGATCCGGAGCGTTTGCGCGGCGCGTCGTAGGCGTCCACAATGCGCGCTACCAGTGGATGCCTCACCACGTCGACGCTGGTGAAACGGCAGATGGCGATGCCATTGACACGCTTGAGCACGCGTTCGGCATCGATCAGTCCGCTGAGTTGTGTCTTGGGTAAGTCGATCTGACTGACGTCACCCGTCACCACCGCTTTGGAGCCGAAGCCAATGCGCGTCAGGAACATCTTCATCTGTTCGGGCGTGGTGTTTTGCGCTTCGTCCAGTATCACAAAAGCGGTGTTGAGCGTGCGTCCGCGCATGAAGGCCAGTGGTGCGATCTCAATGGTCTGGCGTTCCAGTGCTTTCTGTACCTGCTCAAAACCCATCAGGTCATAGAGCGCGTCGTACAGGGGGCGCAGGTAGGGGTCTATTTTCTGCGCCAGATCACCCGGCAAGTAGCCCAGCCGCTCACCCGCTTCCACCGCCGGGCGTGTCAACACAATGCGTTGCACTGCGCTGCGCTGCAAGGCATCTACCGCCATGGCCACTGCGAGGTAGGTCTTGCCGGTGCCGGCCGGACCAATGCCAAAGGTAATGTCGTTGCCGGCAATATTGTCCAGGTAGGTAGCCTGTTTGATGGTGCGGGCCTTGAGATCATTGCGTTTGGTTTTGAGCGTCGGACTGGCCGCCTCATCCATGCTCTCGTCACCCGCCAGCATCAGCTGCACGGTGGCGCTTTCGATCGGCAGCGCCGCCATTTCGTAGAGAGCCTGCAGCATCTCCATGCCGCGTTTGGCATTGGCCTTGGTGCCGTCAACCTTGAATTGCTCGTGCCGGTGCGCAATCTTGACCTGCAAGGCCAATTCGATGGTGCGCAAATGCTCGTCCATGGGGCCGCACAGGTGCGACAGACGGGTGTTGTTGGGAGGGGAAAACAGGTGTCTGAGAATCAAGTTGATAATTCCTCAATAGGTTAGCAATGATAGGCATGAAATGATCGGCAAACTGACAGGCACCTTGAGTGACAAAAATCCGCCCCAGGTGCTGGTGGATTGCAATGGTGTGGGCTACGAAGTCCATGTGCCCATGAGCACCTTCTACAACCTGCCGGAGTTGGGCGCGAGGATCAGTTTGCTGACCCACTTTGTGGTCCGTGAGGACGCGCAGATCCTGTACGGCTTTGCCAGTGCTCAGGAGCGCGAAGCCTTTCGGCAATTGATCAAGATTTCGGGCGTCGGTCCGCGTACCGCCTTGTCCGTGCTCTCCGGCATGAGTGTGGCGGAGCTGGCGCAGGCGGTGACGCTGCAAGAGGCCGGGCGACTGGTCAAGGTTCCTGGCATCGGCAAGAAGACGGCCGAGCGTTTGCTGCTGGAACTCAAAGGCAAACTCGGACCCGATATCGGCTTGTCGGCAAGCGTCGCCAATGCCGCCCAGGCCGACATCTTGCAGGCCTTGCTGGCGCTGGGCTACAGCGACAAGGAAGCCGCGCTGGCGCTCAAGGCGCTGCCCGGTGAAGTTGGCGTCAGCGAAGGCATCAAGCTGGCGCTCAAGGCCTTGTCGAAATCCTGATGTGGCAAGTGCGGAACTGACGGTGGTCGCAGGCGCGCCTCCGCTATAGTCTGACCTGACCGAGAAGCACCAAGCACCGTGAGCATTCAAACCGACGACTTCGCCCCGCCGCCCAAGCGCATGGTGTCGGCCGCCCCTGCTTCGCCCAATGAGGAGGCGCTGGAGCGCGCGCTGCGGCCCAAACTGCTTGATGAGTACGTCGGGCAGCTCAAGGTGCGCGAGCAACTCGAAATCTTCATCGGTGCCGCCAAAATGCGCGAGGAGGCGCTGGACCATGTGCTGTTGTTTGGCCCGCCCGGACTGGGCAAGACGACGCTGTCGCACATCATCGCCCATGAACTCGGTGTCAATCTGCGCCAGACCAGCGGCCCCGTGCTTGAAAAGCCGAAAGACCTCGCGGCCCTGCTGACCAATCTGGAGAAAAACGACGTCCTCTTCATCGATGAAATCCACCGGCTCAGTCCGGTGGTGGAGGAGATTCTTTACCCGGCGCTGGAAGACTACAAGATCGACATCATGATTGGCGAGGGACCCGCTGCGCGTTCCATCAAACTCGATCTGCAGCCGTTCACGCTGGTCGGTGCCACGACGCGCGCCGGCATGCTGACCAATCCACTGCGCGACCGCTTTGGCATCGTGGCGCGGCTCGAGTTTTACTCGCCCGAGGAGTTGGCGCGTATCGTCAAGCGCAGCGCTGGCTTGCTCAAGGTGCCAACCGACGACCGGGGCGGTTTTGAGATTGCACGGCGCGCGCGCGGCACGCCGCGCATTGCGAACCGCTTGCTGCGCCGGGTGCGCGACTACGCGGATGTCAAAGGCACGGGTCAGATCACGCTGGACATTGCGAACCGCGCGCTGGCCATGCTCGACGTCGATCCGCAGGGCTTTGATTTGATGGACCGCAAGCTGCTCGAAGCGGTTATCCACCGCTTTGACGGGGGTCCGGTCGGGCTGGACAACATTGCTGCGAGTATCGGCGAAGAGCGCGAGACGATTGAAGATGTGATCGAGCCTTATTTGATCCAGCAAGGCTATTTGCAGCGCACGCCGCGCGGCCGCATTGCGACACTGGCCGCCTACCGGCACCTGGGTGTCTCCCCACCAAATCGCGACAGCGAGCTGTTTGACACCTGACAATCGCTGTCATTCGGGATCCCGGCAGTTGTCATCCCGGACCCGGATCAGGTCCGGGGTTTCAACATCCGGGATCCAGTGCCACGCGCACTATGGATTGCGGGTCGTGGCCCGCAATGACAAACCAGTGGCCCGCAATGACGAAATCCTGGGCTTGGCGTTACGCACCATCAGGAACTGTGCTGCGTAGTAAGTCGTCAGCACCCACAAAGAAACCATCGGCAAGGGCTGCACGAAACGGTTGATGGCGATCAGCGAGTCACTCAGCATGAAGATGCAGGCCCCCAGGGCCACCGCTCTGGAGCATGTGTCGCGCTGCACCGTGGCCCGACCCATGGCTTGAGCCACCATCAGTGAAATCACGCCAACGTAGGCGGCGACCGCCACTTTCAAAACCGGATCCGTCAGCCCGCCCCAGACCCAGGCGTACATGGCTGCGCCCACAGCCGGCGCCAGCAGCAACGCGCGGCCACTCGGAAACCAGGCCACTCCCTGGCGGAACAAGGCGATATAGAACAGATGGGCGACCAAGAATGAGGCCAGACCCGGGATGAAGTAGCCACCTGGCAACATCAGGAAAACGTCGCCCGCCATGCTAGCCGCCAGCGCCGCGATCAGCAGGAAGTCAAAGCGTTCCAGGGCCCGCACTTGCGATGCCCGTAGATAAACCAAGCCGATAGCGATGAGCATCGTCAGGGGCTTGCAAACAAAGTGCAGCGGCAGCATACCGAACACGCTGCTCAGGACCGTCAAGGCGGCCGATCCGATCATCAGCCATTCCATCCGGCTCAGCGCTGCTTTTGGTTGCAGGTCAGGCGCTGGTTTCATCTAGGGCCTCGTCGTCTTCCAGATGTCGGGTATCGGCCCAACCTACCAGGCTCAGGCCTTCGGGTGTCCAGAGCAGCCGGTTGATGGTTGCGTTCCCCAGATTCCAGCTGCGCGGGGTCTGCAGATCCTGCCGCGTTGCGAGGCGGTAAAGAACGTCCAGCACACCGCCGTGCGCCACCAGCACAATTTGCTCACCCGGGTGACGCGCAGCCAAGGTGGAGATAGCCAGTTCGATGCGTTGGCGCAACTCCTGCAACGACTCGCCACCTTCTGGTTTCCATAGCGGATCACGCTGACGCCAGCGCAGTGTCTGCTCGGGCCAGATGGATTCAATTTCAGTGAAGGTCTTGCCTTCAAAAACGCCAAAACCCCGCTCGCGCAAGGGCTGCACTGCTTGCACCTCTTGTCCGGTCGCCTTGGCGATGGTGCAGGCAGTGTCCCAGGCGCGCAGCAAGTCGCTCGAGTAGATGGCTTCAATTTTTTCGCTTGCGAGCGCTTGCGCGGCACGACGTGCCTGCCAGCGGCCGGTTTCGTTCAATTCAATATCGAGTCCGCCCTGAATGCGCGCATCTACATTCCAGGCGGTCTCGCCGTGGCGCAAGGCAATGATGCGGGTGGCTTGCATGGCTAAAGGGTAACCACCTGCAGTGCAGGCAGACTAGGCAAGAAAAAATCTTCCTCATCAAATACCTTGTCGCCATCCTCGTTCGGCACTCCGGTGAGGCGGATGTTCCTGAAGTCGTGGTGTGTGTCGTCCATCAGATGTGAAGGAACCACATTGTGCAGCGCGGTGAACATGCTCTTGATTCGCCCCGGATCTTTCTTCTCCCAATCGCGCAGCATGTTGCCAATTTGCTGGCGCTGCAGGTTTTCCTGACTGCCACACAGGGTGCAGGGAATGATGGGGAATTGGCGGTGCTCAGCCCAGCGCGTCAGGTCTTTCTCCGCGACGTTGGCCAGCGGCCGGATCACGATGTGGCCGCCGTCATCACTGACCAGTTTGGGAGGCATGGCCTTGAGTTTGCCGCCGAAGAACATGTTCAGGAAGAAAGTCTGCAGCATGTCGTCGCGATGATGACCCAGCGCGATCTTGGTGATTTTCAGCTCGTCGGCAACGCGGTACAAAATGCCGCGGCGCAAGCGGCTGCACAGGCTGCACATGGTCTTGCCCTCGGCAATCACCTTCTTCACGATACTGTAAGTGTCCTGCGTCTCGATATGAAACTCGATCCCGAGCGTCTTCAGGTACTCGGGCAGGATGTGAGCTGGAAAACCGGGTTGCTTCTGGTCCAGATTGACCGCAATCAGTTCGAAATCGATCGGCGCCCTGGCCTGCAGCTTGAGCAGGATATCGAGCAGGCCGTAACTGTCCTTGCCGCCGGAAACACAGACCATGACACGGTCACCCTCTTCGATCATGTTGAAGTCCATGATGGCCTGGCCGACCTGGCGGCAAAGCCGCTTTTCGAGTTTCAGGGTTTCGCGTTCGATTTTCAATTCCATGGGGGGGGATTTTCTCTTACTTCCGGCTGCTTCTCTGCTGGAGCTGCTTGTTTCCCCCACTCTCTCACCCCCGCCTCTCTCCCGCCCCGTCGGGCGGAAGAGGGAGCTAACAGCCGTATTTGGCTGCGTGTTTAAACGAAGGAAGTGCAAACTCCACGTTCATCAGGGCACGGGTACTTGGTGAAAGGTTTTGTTGACGATGGCTCTGTCTTCGTCATCCGCGATCGCTTGGAGCGCAATCTTTGCGGCTTGATAAGCAACTCGATGTGTGTCAACGGCACCCGCCGCGCTTGCGGCGTGTGCGTGGATCACGTGGGTGAACGCAAGCTCCCAGTCGGCAGTCTCTCGGGCCGTAAAGTAAGCACGCATTTCTTCGGCGTAACGAAGTGCAGAGGCGCCAAAGCCAAGCAGTGCGTGCACTTCAGCCAGAAGCATGGTGGCGCGCATCCGGTTCAGCTCGGTGCCGACAGCACTCCAGTGCCATGCCGACGCATGGGCCGCATCCAGCATCTCCTGGTCCTGCTCCGCAGTACGCTCGAGGACCGACAGTTCCCAAGCCCGATTGTTGGCTTGGACGGCGAAATGTTTGTGCCAGTCTTGTAAATCAGAATCAGAGGGAGATAGCGGCATGATTTTTCAGATATTGAACGTACTTTAAATCGAGCTTGTACTGCCTTTGTTTAAGGACGCGGCCAAATACGGCTGTTAGCTCCCTCTTCCGCCCGACGGGGCGGGAGAGGGCGGGGGGTGTGAGTGGGGGAAAAAGGAAATAGAGAAAAATCACCATTGCCCCGTTTCCACACGTATAGCCACCTCACAGTCCTCAAAAATCTCCAGCTTCGCAATCTTTACGCGCACCCCCAGCACACCGGGCAGTTGCAGCAGGCGGTTGGCCAGTTTGCCGATCAGGGTTTCCAGCAGATTCACGTGTTCTGCCGTGCATTCGTTGATGATGATCTGGCGCACCTTGCGGTAGTCCAGCACGCGGCCGATGTCGTCGTCGTGCGGCAACAGCGGCTGCTCGCCCAGGTTGAGTTCGGCGTCCACCTGAATTGGCTGCGGCGCGCTCTTTTCCAGTTCCAGTATGCCCAAGCTGGCGTTGAAACGCAGGCCGGTGAGCGTCAGGGTGTTCTTGCCTTGGGTCGGAGACATGGTGTGCCCTGAACAGAGTGGAGGGGAGGCTGTTTGGCGTGTCACAGCAGCGAGAAGTCGCGCTCGAACTTCATCAGGTGCTGTCCGCCATCCACCAGCAAGGTGGTGCCGGTGATCGACTGGTTGTCGATCGCGAACTTGACGGTGGCGGCCACGTCGGCGGGCGTCGAGGAACGGCCTAGCGGCGAGAGCTGGTGCAGTGCTTCAAACTTCTTTTCACTCAGCAGATGGCTCGTCAAGGTCAAGCCCGGAGCCACGCCGACAACGCGAAGTTGTGGACTCAAGGCCATGGCCAGCATGGTGGTCGCCGCTTCGAGCGCTGCTTTGGACAGGGTGTAGCTGAAGAAGTCCGGATTCTGGTTCCACAACTTCTGGTCCAGCAGATTGACTACGACGCCGAGCGGCCGGCGCGCGTGGGCACTGGCCGAGCCATCGCGTCCGGTCACGTGCGCATGCAGGGCTTGCGCCAGAATGATGGCGGCACCGGCGTTGCTGCGCAGGTGTTTGTCCATGGCCGCAAAGGTAAAGCTGGCGGCGGTATCGTGCTCAAAAGTGGAGGCGCTGTTGACGATGGCGTCGACCCGACCAAATTGCTGGATGACTTGGGGCAGCAGATTGCGCACCGCCGTCTCGTTCGTCAGATTGGCGCGAAAAGCGGCGCTGGCGCCGGCCAACTGGGCGCAATCGGCAACTGTTTTGGTGGCGTCTTCCAGTGAATCGCGGTAATGCACCGCGACCTGCCAGCCGTCTTTCGCCAGCGTGAGCGCAATTTCGCGACCCAGCCTCTTGGCAGCGCCAGTGACAAGTACCGTGCGGGCGGATGAAGGAGCGGACATTGGTGGACAATTCAGCCTGTGATGACAACAGCCTACAGTTTAACGAGCGCCCTGCAGTCCCATATTGCGCAAACCATTGCTGCGCGCGGCGGCTGGATTGGCTTTGACGAATTCATGGCGCTGGCTCTGTACACGCCCGGCCTGGGTTATTACGCCAACGACAGTGCCAAATTCGGTCCGATGCCGGGTTCTGGACCGAGCGGAAGTTCCGGCGGCGGTAGCGATTTTGTCACTGCGCCGGAGATGACGCCCCTGTTTGGACAGACGCTGGCGGCGCAGGTGGCACAGGCCCTGCAAATGACGCAGACCAGCGAGATCTGGGAGTTCGGTGCCGGCTCAGGTGCGCTGGCGCTGCAGGTGTTGCAGACGCTTGAAGCTTTGGGCTTGCCCCTGCCGCGTTACAGCATCGTTGACTTGTCGGGCACGCTGCGCCTGCGCCAGCAAGCGACCTTGGAAAAGTACGCTGCCGTCGTGCGCTGGGTCAGCGAGTTGCCGCAGAGCATGCAAGGTGTGGTGATCGGCAACGAGGTGCTGGACGCCATGCCTGTCAAGCTGCTCTCCCGGGTACGCGGCGTCTGGCATGAACGCGGTGTGGTTCTGAGTTCGGCGCGCGACGAACAGCCTGTTTGTTTCGTCTGGAACGAGCGAGCTACCGATCTGCGCCCACCCTGCCAGATCGAAGGCGAGCATGACTTTCTGACTGAAATTCATGAGCAGGGCCATTCTTTCATCCGGACGCTCGCTGACAAGCTGCAAAGCGGCGCGATCTTCCTGATCGATTACGGTTTTCCCGAGCATGAGTACTACCATGAGCAGCGCCACATGGGTACCGTGATGTGCCACCGCAGCCATCAGTCCGACCCCGATCCGCTGTCCGACGTTGGACTCAAGGACATCACGGCCCACGTCGATTTCACCGGCGTTGCGCTGGCCGCTCAGGAGGCCGGGCTGGGGGTGCTGGGTTACTGCACACAGGCCCGTTTCCTGATCAATTGCGGCCTGGTCGGTCTGCTTGAAAACGCTTCGCTGGGCGAACGCGTGCATGCTCAGCGATTGATCATGGAACATGAAATGGGCGAACTGTTCAAGGTGATCGGCCTGTGCAAGGGCGAACCCTGGGACGCCATCGGGTTCTCCCATGGCGACCGCACGCACACGCTATGAGCATGAAACGAATCGTCGGCAACATCCTCACGCCTGACGGTTTTGTCCGTGGCGCGCTTGAATTCGACAATGAGGGGCGGGTGCTGGCCGTGTCCGGCGATCGGGTTGACGAAGCGCAGGTTCGTGATTCCAGGGAGCCGCTGGTGCTGCCGGGTTTTATCGACCTGCATGTGCATGGGGGTGGGGGGCGCGACATCATGGAAGGCGGCGATGCCTTGCTGCGCGCCAGCGAACTGCACGCCCGCCATGGAACAACGGCTTTGCTGGCAACCACCATGACGGCGCCAGCGCCCGAACTGGAACAGGCCTTTGCTGCGATGAAAGCGCACGGGCTACAGCGCCGCCCTGCTGGCGCCCGTGTGCTGGGGGTGCATCTGGAGGGGCCTTACATCAGCCGAGAGAAGCTCGGCGCCCAGCCCGACTTTGCGCGGGCTCTTGACCTCGCAGAACTGCAGCGTCTTAACGACCTGTTTCCGATTCGCCTGATTACGCTGGCGCCCGAAGTGCCGGGCCACATGGAAATCATCGCTTCGCTCTGCGCGGCGGGTTTTCGGGTTCAGATTGGCCACACGTTGGGGACCTATGAAGATGGTCTGCAAGCTTTGTCGCTTGGCGCTGGCAGCTTCACCCATCTGTTCAACGCCATGACCGGCCTGCACCATCGTGCGCCCGGCATGGTGGGCGCGGCACTGGCGCACGCCAAGCACGCTGAAATCATTCCTGACCTGATCCATGTGCATCCGGGGGCCATTCGCGTCGCCCTGCGTGCTATTCCAGGGCTTTACTGTGTCACCGATTCCACGGC
>Ga0194056_10001037_pt1 | contig 15216 bp, 13 predicted proteins | sample SepL4413m_MetaG_FD_155458 | JGI IMG/M metagenome (GOLD analysis project Ga0194056, IMG submission 155458) | Anoxic zone freshwater microbial communities from boreal shield lake in IISD Experimental Lakes Area, Ontario, Canada - Sep2016-L442-13m | ecosystem: Environmental > Aquatic > Freshwater... | reverse complement strand
ATTTTGGATCATCATAGGAATCCTGATTCTTGGAGTAAATAGTCACTGGTGGAGCGCCGATATCTGGTACCAACTTCTCGCGATTTGGCCGCTAATCTTGGTTATAGTAGGCATTCGGCTAATCTTTGGGGACAAAAATCCGGTTTCTTTCTTCCTCTGTATCGTGTGCATCTTGCTCGGTTTCGTATTTGTCACAAACTCTTTTGCCTTACGCGAGAAATACATATCAGCCCCCACTACACAAGAACAATCGACCTCGAAACTGCTTGGCGATTATAAAGAAGCGAAAATTTTACTCAATATTGGTGCTGCAGATGTAAAAATAAGCAGTCTAGCACGATCAAGTTTCAATCTGTACAATTTCACGTATGTTTCCGAAGCGGGAATGACTGTTAACGACAAAAGCTTCGGCGATATTGCCGACGTCACGCTAAGCGAAAAAGAAAGCAGCACCTTTTACCGATTTAACAAGCGCTCGCTTGATCTGAAATTATCCACAGCCATACCGACTAATCTGACAGTAAACTCTGGCGCGACTAACCTAGATTTTGATTTATCAGATATTTTGATTACAGATCTTGGAATAAGCTGCGGTGCTTCATCTGGGAAAATCAAGATTGGAGATAGATCAAATAAGGTAAACATAAGCTTAAGTACAGGCGCATCTGATTTCAAGATTCTACTGCCGAAAAACTATTCGATCTGGATCGAATCAAAAGTAGCTCTCACGTCTGAATCATACGGAAGCCTAGGACTCGAAAAAAATGGCCAAAGCTACAAGAGTAAAGATTTTGATACGAGCAACAATCAGATTAAGGTCACTATAAACGCAGGCGTCTCCTCTTTTGATATAACGACTTACTAAGAAACTATTTCGCGGAATTATTTGAGGTTTTCACTTAAATAGAGTATTTTTGAATGAATTAACAAAGGAGTTTTATGAATCCAGCTATTTTCAAGGCTTACGACATTCGCGGCACTTACCCAGAAGAGATAAATGAGAGCATCGCTTACAAAATTGGTCAAGCATACGTACAGACAATAAAACCAGAGGGAAAAGTTGCTGTCGGTATGGACGTTCGCCTCTCTTCGCCAGTGCTGAAAAAAGCAGTGATCCTCGGACTGATTGACGCAGGCATAGATGTTATGGATATCGGCTTGATCTCCACTGAAATGCTCTACTTTGCAGTTGGCAGCTACAACTTAGCTGGCGGCATCGTCGTCACTGCTTCTCATAATCCAGCAGAGTTTAATGGTATGAAAATGGTAAAAACGGGGGCCGCACCAATCTCATCCGACAATGGAATTTTTGAAATTCGAGATTTAGTTATGGCAGATACGAAAATCTCCGCTCCGACAAAGGGCAAGGTCGAAGCGAAAGACATCATGAGTGATTTTGCTAATTATATGTTGAAATACGTCGATAGAGACAAGATCAAGCCGACAAAAATTGTTGCAAATGCAAACTTTGGTTATGAAGCAGTAGTGCTCAGAGAAGTAATAAAGGCCGGCAATCTCCCTATTACTATCGTTGGACTGAACGATGTACCCGATGGTAGTTTTCCAAAGGGACGCCCTGATCCATTTCTTCCAGAAAACAGACCAGAGTTTGTCGAGCTCGTGAAAAACTCTGGCGCGGACTTCGGTGCGGCGTGGGATGCTGATGCTGATCGTGTATTTTTCTGCACTGGGAAAGGTAAATTTGTCGATTCATACTTCATGAGCGCTGCTATGATCGCCTATATTTTACAAAAAAGTCCAGGCGAGACCATTATCCACGATCCAAGATACACATGGGCGCTTATCGACAGCGCCAAGGAAAATGGCGGCAAAGCACTACTTGAGAGAGTTGGACACTCGTTTATCAAGGCTCGAATGCGCAAGGACAATGCGATATTTTCCGGTGAATCTAGCGGCCACACATATTTTCGAGAATTCTGGTATGCAGATTCAGGCATAATTCCCCTCCTTCTCGTTCTAGAGATGATTTCGAGCAAAGGTGAGACACTTGATGAAATCCTCGAACCATATTTCAAGAGATATTTTATCTCCGGTGAATTTAACAACAAGGTCACAGATAGTGCGGCCACGATGGCAAAGATCGAAGCCAACTTCTCCGATGCAGAAATTTCGAAGATTGATGGTCTTAGTATCGAATACCCAGAATGGCGCGCGAGCATTCGTTCGTCGAACACCGAACCGCTTCTTCGCCTAAATGTCGAAGCAAAGTCCGAGAAACTGATGGAAGAAAAGCGCGATCTACTGCTTCAGATGATCCAGCAGTCACAAGCAATACTGCTAGAAGATAATTTTTCTGGTAGCATTTTCGAATGCATTATCACCCTCTAATCTGGCTTCCCTATGAATATACCGCTTAACGAAATATCAGGCTGGCTAATTCAATACGGTTATTTTGCGATAATCCCTCTTATTATGATAGAGGGCCCAATCATTACAATCATCGCTGGCTCACTCTGCTCTTTTGGTAATTTCAACATATTCTATCTTTTTCTCACGATTGTATTCGCAGACCTGTTTGCCGACTGCCTCTACTATGTAGTCGGCCGGCTTGGCCATGGCAAATTTCTTGATAAATATGGCCGCTATATCGGGATAAATACCGAGCAAGCGCAAAAATTGGCAAATCATTTCAATAAAAACGGTGGAAAAACTCTTTTTCTCGGTAAAATCTCGCACGGGATTGGAGGAGCGTTTCTGATCGCTGCCGGTCTCGCAAAAATGCCGTTTTCGAAATTTATTTTGTTTAATACCTATGCAACTCTAATAAAATCACTTGCGCTTTTACTCGTCGGCTACTTCTTCGGCCAAGCAATCTCGAAGATTAACTCTTTTTTGGAGTTTTTTACCTTTTTCACTATTTTTCTTCTGATAGCCGCAGCTGTGATCTATTTTTATTTTATTTTGAACAAGAAAAAGAACCAAGATGCTATCTAATCAAGAAGAAAATTTTATCGAAACAGCAAATGGTAAGATTTTTTACTATCTCACACCAAGAAAGACTGATAAGCCAACAGTTGTTTTTCTGCATGGCCTAACGGCAAATCATACCCAGTGCCCAAAAATCGTCAACATGCTTGAAGAACAAGGATATAGCTGCCTCACTCCAGACTTGCGCGGACATGGAAATTCAGATAAAACAAAAAAGCGTGAGCTTTATAAGATCCATGTTTTTGTTGAAGATCTAAGAGAGATTATCAGACAAGAAAAACTAGAAAGCATAATTCTAGTCGGATACTCATTTGGCGGAATGATTGCCCTTAGTTTTGCCGCAAAATACCCAAAAATAGTAGAAAAATTAGTCCTAATCAGTACTAACTACATCGGACCGCTCAAGCACTGGGGAATTGGTTTTTCACTACCTATGTGGAGAAGTCTCTTCGGATTAGCCGGGACTCTGCTTTTATGGCAAAGAAGAAAAGAGTATTATTACTACAGGCACGACGAATCTTTGACTTATTGGCGGGCCACAATCCTTGGTTTTATGACCATGCCAATCTCGCTTGATCTTTGGATGCTAAGACAAGTCATCTCGATAAACGACGAAGCAAAACTTCCTGGCATCGCATGCGAGACCCTACTGATTCAGTCAAAAAAAGAGCCATTTATATCAAAGGACGAAATCAAGTTTATGCTAAAAAATATTCGCAAATCCGAAGTTGTAATTGCAAAAAAAGAAAGTCATTTTATTGCCACAGAGGCACAGGAAGAAACTGCAGAATTTATTCTCAATTTTCTAAACAAACATGAAAATAGCAATCTTTAGCGATACATTTCCGCCACAAATAAACGGCGTTGCAAATGTCGTTTACAAATCAGCAATAAGTCTAACCAAGATGGGACATCAAGTCGAAGTTTTTACCATCTCAAATGGCAAGGATGATAAGGCTAACGATATCACTTCCTTTAAACACGATGGCATCGAACTAATCAGATTCCCCTCTATGCCTGCCCCGGTGTATCCAGGCTATCGACTAGCCATTCCTGTTGGCATCGCTATCGAGAAATTAAGACGTTTTCGTCCAGATGTCATACATACTCATACTCCATTTTCGATAGGCTGGTCGCTGATAGGTCCAGCAAAACTGATGCATATTCCTATTATTGGGACACATCATACTTTTTATGATCATTATCTTAAGCACGCGCATCTGGACTATGATTGGGCCAAGAGACTGACCTGGAGCTTCACCCTTGATTACTACAATCGATGTGACTTAGTCTTGAGCCCAAGCCAGTCACTCGCTGACCAGCTTCAGAGCCATGGATTGAAAAAACCTTTTGAATTACTTTCTAACAGTGTAGACACCGACTTATTCTGTCCAGCTGTCGATAAAAAAGCAAAAGAATTACTAAAAAAATCTTATGGCATCACTGGCAACTCTTTGGTCTACATGGGAAGACTTAGCTATGAGAAAAGTGTAGATCAGGTTTTAAAAGCCATTGCTGAAGTAGTAAAAATAATCCCCGATATCAAGCTTATGATTATCGGCGACGGTCCAGAACGAGAAAACTTAAATAAACTTGCACAAAAACTAAAAATCAAAGAGAACGTTCTATTTGTCGGTTTCAAACAAAATCAGGAACTCGTCGAAGCGCTACAAGCAAATGATATTTTCGTTACCGCAAGCAAAACTGAAAATATGCCCTTATCAGTCATCGAGGCGATGGCTATCGGCCTTCCTGTGGTTGCCGCGGACGCTCTCGGTATGCCAGAAATAGCCGAGGATGGCGTAAACGGATACATTTTTGCACCAGATGACTGGAAAGAAATGTCTGAGAAAATTCTAGCAATTCTTGAGAATGAGAACTTGCTCGATAAATTTAGCGCTGCGTCTCGAGAAGCCTCACTTCTGCACTCCGAAGATTGTCTGACAAAAAAACTTGAATCGATTTATAAAAAATTGATCATGAAATCGACCAAAAAAACATTTTTAAGTAAATTATCAGATAAATTAAAAAAGTTATGAAAATCTGTCTTTATCTTGAGTATTACCATTTTCTTGGCGGCCGAATTTATAAAAAAATTGGCACAGGACTTCTCTCTTCATACAGAAATCAGAAGATTATTTTATCAAACCTCGGCATTCCATTTACGGAAACCTGGGATGACTCGTGTGATATTTTACAGATTAATACCCCTTGGCTTAAATCTATCTATCTGATCAAAAAAGCACGCAAAAGGGGCAAGAAAATCATTATTTGGTCTCATGTCACTGTCGAAGACTCTATGCAAGTTTTTCGCTTTATGCCACTTATCGCCCCGCTGGTAAAGAAATATCTGACCTACGCTTACGGCCTAGCCGATATTATTTTTGCACCCACAGAATACACCAAAAGTCTGCTTATCGCCTATGGTATTCCAGCCGAAAAAATAATTGCACAGTCAAACGCAGTGAATCTTGAAAAGTATTTTGCAGACGAGACCCTCCGAAACGGAGCTAGAAAAAAGTACGACCTCAGCTCTGTCACTGTTGGCAGTATGGCCTTGGTAATCCCAAGAAAAGGTCTAGACACTTTCATCTCACTTGCCAAAAAATATACAAAAAATCAATTTATCTGGTTTGGCAAAATTTATTCAAGCTTACTCGTAAAGCCTTTGCCAAAAGAATTGCCGGCGAACATCAGCTTCAAAGGCCACACTGACTCGGTCAATGAAGCGTATAATGCGATGGATATCTTCATCTTTCCTTCATACGAAGAAAATGAGGGTATGGCGATACTTGAGGCGGCCGCCGCTTCCCTACCAATCCTAGTCCGCGACATTCCAGTTTACGAAGGCTGGCTGATTCATGACGTAAACTGTCTAAAAGCAAAAAACGAAAAAGAGTTTGGTATAATGCTAAAAAGACTTATAGAAGATCCAGAACTTCGAAAAAAACTAGGCAAAGCTGCTAGGAAACTAGCCGAAGAAAAAAGTATCCCCGTTGTCTCCGAAAAAGCGTTGACGGTTTACAAAAAACTACTAAAAAACTAACTATCTTGTTCCAAGTCGAAGCAATTTGTGCTATATTTTATCCATATTAATGAATGGAGATGTATTATGTATGCAGTCATCATGGCAAGTGGACAAGGCACCAGGCTCTGGCCGATGTCACGTCAAGAAAAACCAAAACAATTTCACTCTCTTGTAGGCAAGAACACGCTAATACAGGATACTTATAATCGTCTGACTCCAAAGTTTACGGCCAATCATATTTTTGTGACTGTGACAAAAAATTGTCTAGACGAAGCGATGATACAGCTACCGCAAATACCTGCAGAAAACTTCGTCGTCGAACCATATGCCACCGGAACACTAGGAACTTGCGCTCTCGCAACTGCGCTGATCCATACTATCAGCCCAGAATCTTCTATCGTTTTCTTGCCCTCGGATCATGTGATTGAAGAGCCAAAAAACTTTCTTGAAATTATCGATTTTGCCGATAAACTAATCTCAAAGCACCCAAAACATCTGGTCTTGATTGGCATAAACCCAACACGGCCTGATACAGGCATGGGCTACATACAAATGGACTCTCAAGTGGAATCAGAGCAATCCCTGAAAGCTTTTTCAGTAAAAAGATTTGTAGAAAAACCAGATCTAAAAACAGCAGAAAAATATCTTTCTGCCTGGGATTATCTTTGGAACGGTGGCATGTTTGTCTGGAAGACTAGTCACGCCGTAGAATTATATAAGAAGTATGCCGGAAAAACATATCGCGCAGCAGAAAATATTGTAAAAAATCTGAAATCTGCAGATTACCAGAAAATCGCCGAAAAAGAGTATAAAAATATCGAGAAAACCTCAGTTGACTACGCAATTTGCGAGAAAGAAAAGGACATTCTGGTGCTTCCTGGCGATTTCGGCTGGAGCGATGTCGGTTCATGGGGAACAATTTCAGAAGTACTTCAGGACCACTTTGGATCGAATATGGTCGTAAAGGGAAATCATATCGGTGTTGACGATAAGAACTGCATGGTCATCGCAAACAGCAAGCTAATCGCGACTGTGGGCCTTGAGGACATCATCGTGGTAGACACCGAAGACGCGATTCTGATCTGCAAAGGCGATCAATCGCAAAAAGTAAAAGATCTTATCGACAAACTGAAGAATGAAGGCAAAAACCTGTATCTCTAAACGTCACCGTGTGTCAACACTCAGTAAAAATGTCACCTTACTAACTCAATAGAAATGTCCCTTTTGTAGTATTGTTTTTTCCATGGATGATTAGCCGGTGGGATATATATTTTCCTTTCTTTAAATATTATTGGCTTGTTTTGTTTCTCTGGTCTTTGGGGTAATTCTTTAAAATTAAGTTTTGTTTTTCTCAAATATATTTCGATCGATCCATTTAAGCTCTCGTTAATCGTGACGGTGTTTTTTGGTCTTACAATTGTTGATTGCTTGTCTTCGAGCTGGAAGAATCTTGCCTTGTAACTGACGGTATGATCGTTGTGAATTTGTCGATCTTCTTTTAAGCAGAAAATATTGTTAAGGTTGTATCCGTCGATTGGCTTGTGCAAATTTGTTTCACTTTTTGGTTTAACGGCAAATTTAGCATTATGCTTGGGAATGTAGTCCTTTCGAACAAATTCATTGGCCTCTTCGATCGTTGATATGCCGGCAAGCCTTAATTCTTTGACTAGTCGGTCTTGCAGTGTTCCGAAAAGGTTTTCGACTCTACCCTTGGCTTCTGGGCATCTGGCATGAATTAATTTAACATGCAGTTCGTTCATAGCTCTGCCATACTGAGTAATTTTGTCGTTATCAGGATTGTTGTTGTTAACCTTGTAGACGACACCACGATCACTATAGAGAGAAGCTGGCTTACCAAAGCATTCAATGTAACTCCTGGTTGATTTCATTAGGCTTTCAGTTGATTCACTCTTGGCAAATTCTAGCCAGAGTATTTGGCTAGTAGCATCATCAATAAAAGCTATTAAAGTGCATATTTCGCCTCTGCCCTCAAACCAATCATGAGGGCTGCCATCTATCTGAACCATTTCTCCGAAACAAGGTTTTCTTTCTCGCCAGAAATGTTTAACAACCTTTCTAACTGATTTTGATTTCCTTAATCCATTTTTAATCATCAACCTTCTAAGTGTCTCATGGTCAAACTTCAAGTCATGAATTTCTAGCAACTTCTCAGCGGCAAGGGTTGGGCCAAAGTCATCATATTTTTCTTTGATCAATTCAATAGCAAGTTTAGTTTTTTCTTCATCGATGCGGCGATTGCTGGCTTTGCCTCTGTTGCCATGGATCAGACTGATTGCACCATCTCTCTTGAACACCTTCGCTTTTCTCTTTACTTGCCGAATACTTAAATCCAACATCTTGGCGGCATCGCTTTGTTTAATTTGTTTATTCTTTAATTTTTCAAAGATTGATACTTGGTCAATTTCTTTTTTGCTCATTACTAGAGTTTCCAATGTTAACCTCTCTGCGCTTAATATGTATCAAGCATTAACCTTAGCAGAAAGGTGACATTTCTAATGAGTCCTGCAGGGTGACATTATCATGGAGTGCTAACACTAAACGTCACCGTGTTTACTTTTCCTTTTCTTTGTGGTAAAGTAACACATGTAAATTTCGAAACACATATTTAATATAAATTAGGAATTAGTTTCCCATGCCAATCATCAAATCTGCCAAGAAGGCACTCAAAATCAGCATTCGTCGCAAAGCCGAAAACGATCTTACACGCGCAAAGGTAAAAAGCGCCGTCAAAGGTGTTCGTATCGGTGTCAAAGACCAAGTTAAAGACACTTCGACTCTACTAAGCGCTGCTTTCCGTGAGCTTGATATCGCTGCTAAGAAAAATATCATCCACAAGAATAAAGCTGCTCGTCTAAAGTCTCGTCTTGCGAAGGCTGTCGACAAGAAATAATTTAGCTCTCTAAATACAAAAAATCACCTGTAATATGGTGATTTTTTGTTAGCTGTAATCTTTTAGATATCTTTAATTAGACGAAAACGTGGGAATACTATTGAGATAGCCTTACCAAGAACAAATCTTCTGTCGACTGGTCCAAATGCACGCGAATCATTTGAATTCGGTCTATTGTCACCCATGACAAAGTATTGATCTTCCCCCAAGGTCCAGCTTCCCTCATCGGTAGTTTCTAGATCGCTTGGAAGATAACTCTCTACTAAGAGCTCATCATTTAGGTAGACTCTTCCGCTCATTATCTCGATTTTATCGCCTGGCAAGCCAATCACGCGTTTTACATATTTCTTGTGAGTCGGATCAGAGGGGGCATTTACAGCAGCCACATCAAGTCTCTGGGGCGCTGCAATATGATATGAGTTCTTGTCCCACAGAATTGCTTCCCTATTATGAAGATTTGGCTCCATCGAAGCTCCGTCAACAAAGAAAAGTGAGATAAAAAAGGTATTTATAATCATCACAGCAACAAAAACCACAATCAACCATTTGGCCAAATCAAAAACGATGCCACCACCGTATATCAATTTTTCAAGGATGATTTTTAGCAGTTCCATATAGTTTTATAGCGCTTTATTTAAACCCTGGCTCGCGAATAGCAGCCATACTTCGTCCGACATAGGAGACAATAGGATATAGCGATAGACAAAATTCCTGAAGACCCATCCCAGTTTCTGCAGTCATATACCAGCCAGGGATTTCGAAGCCATGCTCAGAGAAACGTCTTGCCCATGAAACTTCGCAGTCAAGAACTACCGCATATGGTAAGAACTTTTGGAAAGTTTCCTGATTTGAGAGAGAGAAAGGAATTTTATCGGGGCTGGCAAGATAATTTCTAAAAGCTAGCCAGCTGCTGAGCGCCTCTTGGCCAAGTGGCGTTCTGATTGGGATCTTTTTTGCCAAAGACATAATAACTAAGCAAGCAGCTGCCATACCAAGCCAGAAAAATGAAATATAAGCAGGATCGGGGAATCTTACTAGTGTTATCACAAATCCAGCAACACCTATAAATAATCCGAAGATTCCAATCATCTGATATTTCAGATGACTCTTCTGTGGATTGACTTTAAAGTACCCGAGACGAGTCGCAAGGACATAGATGCCTCCGGTCACAAGTGAAATTTTCTTGCTGTAGAGATGATTATTTATCCGCTCTTCTATCTCCTTCTGGTCAGAGAAAATATTGTCTTTAAAAATCTTCGAGAGAAGAATTTTCTCAAATGACAATAATCTCGTATCAAATTTATTCTTAACAAAAGCAAAGTCGCGCTCGCGATCCATAATATAAATATTTTTACGCAAAGCAAGATCGACAAGAGTTGCAGCGATTTCTCGAGCCCCAACTGTCTGGTGATATAGGACGCCAACTAAAGCTGGAGGTAACGCCATCGGCGGAAAGCTAGATTGCTCTTTTGGGATATCGACTTTTGTGCGTCTGATTTTATAGCCGATAAACAAAAACATAAAAATCATCGTAGCTAGAGGTATGGAAATCCCAACGATAGCCCATACAGAGCCCTTGAATTGTGTCAAATATCCAATAATCTTCAGAAGTAGCGGCGGATTTACTGTACCTTTTGGCATGGTTATAACAGGGGTCACGGTCGCTAGCTGAGATACGTCAGTGGCGATAAATGTCACGTGAGTTGAGTCCACCACGGAGAAGCTCATATAAGAACCATAGCTATGCATCAGTATTTCTTCGTGGCCTATTGAATTCGCGATAGCTTTTGGCAGTTCAACGTTCACCTTTACCTGTGAAAAATATTTTGCTACATTATCCACGATAGGAATTCTCACCTCTTCTTTATCGCCGATTGTAGTGACTCGCGTTTTTGATTTTTTGCCATCGATATAAATGGATCCGTCAGAGCGAATTTGCATATCGACAATCTTAACCGATGAGCTAGAGTAGTCTGTTCCGCTACTGCCAAGATCAGTACTAACAGCGTCGGCTCTAAATAGCTGAACGCTCGAGAGTCCAAAAAATATGAAAGCAAAAACGCCAGACATAAAAAATAATTTGCGCCAGTATACGCCGACAACCGGTCTTTTATTTCTCTTACTACCTTTTACTGCCAATTTCCCTCCCAGTATTAACGAAGACAGATAAACCTTTATACAATTATATCAATTTCTTTGAAAATCTACTAGCAACAAATCTAGCGCTGTGCTGATATCGAGAAAACCATTTTTAATCTTCCAATCAATATCAGATAATTTTTTGTAGAGCTGGTGCAGCTTAGACTCTTCAAATTTACGAAGAGAAAAAATAATTTTCTTTACAACATACGGATGGAGCGATGTTGTTTTTGCAATCTGGGACTCGCTATTTTCAATAACACTATTTACCAAAATCATATTCCTTATGTGATAGATAATCATGTTGAAAACCTTGTTCTCCTCTTCCCCGCCCTTCAGCATCGAATAGTATATTTTGATAGCTTTTTTCACATTTCTGTCAGCGAGCGCATCCGTCAGATCGAATATCATAAAATTATTGATCGGCTGAACTAGCTCGAGGACATCAGACTCAACGATTGAATTGTTATTTTGATATTTTGCAAATGAGATGAGTTTTTGTAACTCATTTTCTATTCGCCAATAATCTCTTCCGCAAAATAATCCGAGCTGAAAGCTGGCAGCGGTCTCAATTTTAAATTTATTTTCAGTGACAGTAATCTCAATAAAACGCTTGATATCTAGATCGGTTGGCTCATCATAGGCTTTTGTTGTAGCCAATTTTGTAAGATTCTTAAATATGCTTTCACGCTTATCGGGCTTTCCGGCGTCTGCAAAAATAACGATAGAAGTTTCAGGGATTTTGGCTAATTCCGAAGAAATTGTTTTTTTTAGATCAGGATCTGTGCATTCTAAGAGAAAATTGTTTATGATAACAAGTCGCTTATTACCGAAAAAAGGGGCGGTAAAAACATTTTTCACAAATTCAGAAACCGTAAGTTTCGCGCCTGCTAAATTGGAAACATTAAAATCGCTGCCTTCGTTTTTCACAAAAGCATCCGTGATTTCCCTGATCTTTTTTCTAAGGCTATATGTGTCTTCACCGTAATAAAAATAAAGCATTATATTAGTTTTTAGTTGGTAGTTTTTAGTTTTTAGATGACTAAGCATCTTATTGTTCGACTTCTCGACCTAAGTCGAGAGTGGAGAACTCGCGACATTGCAACTTCTCCACCCGCCAAGCGGAGTCGAAGGATAAACGACTATTTGGCTTCGTCCCAAGTGTCGCCGATGCCGATGCTAACCTCTATCGGAACGCAGATTTTGACAACATTTTCCATTGTATCCTTCACAACTTTTGCGACTTCTTCTGCAATATCAGCTGTTGCTTCTATCACTAGCTCGTCATGAACCGTGAGCAACATTCTAGCAGTTTTTCCTGATTTCTTCGAAATCTCCTCTAGCTTAAGGTCCAGCTCAATCATGGCCAGTTTCAAGATCTCGGAAGCAGTTCCTTGAACTGGCGTATTAATCGCCATACGTTCTTCGCTTTCAGCCAAGTAACGATTGCTAGAGTTTATCTCTGGCAAATGACGTTTCATGCCAAAAAGCGTCTCAACATAGCCATCCTTATGCGCTGAATCGATCATATAGTTTATGTATTTGGTAATCCCTGAGTAGCTTTCGAAATATTCTTTAATGTACTTTCCTGCTTCAGCTGGCGAGATATCAAGCGCTTGAGAAAGACCATAGGAAGTTTGTCCATAAACTATGCCGAAGTTCACAGCCTTTGCGACCCTACGCTGCTCCTTCGTCACCTTAGAAAGAGAAACATGAAAAATTTCCGAGGCAGTCTTCGCATGAATGTCATCGCCCCGCTGGAAAGATTCGATCATCATCTTGTCTGGTGCCAAGCAAGCCACGATGCGTAGCTCGATCTGTGAGTAATCAGCGGCGATCAATTTCATGCCAGGCTTTGCCACAAACGAATTACGTATTTCCGCCCCATAAGTGCCTCTGATCGGAATGTTCTGCAGATTTGGCTCCGAGGAACTTAAGCGACCGGTGGAGGTCTCCATACCATAAGTTGTGTGGAGTCGATCGTCCTCGTCGACAAGTAGTGGCAGAGGTCGCAGATAAGTAGAGATTAGTTTGGAGAGTTCGCGATGCTCAAGAATAAGCTTGATAGCAGGGTGTGAATCTTCGATTTTCTTTAGCTCACTCGCTGCAGTAGAAACACCAGACTTAGTTTTCTTCAGTCCTAGAGTGGATAATTTCAGCTGATCGAACAAAACATCGGCCATCTGAATCGGAGAGCCGATATTAAACTCCACTCCCGTTGTATTGTAAATTTCTTTCTCTAGTTCTTTCAGGCGAAACGACAATTTTTGGTCAAGTTCTTTGATATAGTCGACATTGATTCTAACTCCTGCCTTTTCCATCTTGCGCAAAACTGGTTTAATTTGTTCGTTAATCTCCTCGAAGGTGATCTCCGGAATAGTGATTCCCATTTTTTCTGCTTTGTCTTGTAATTCAGTCATAATGTCCTTATCTTTCTACACTTTGCTTGTTATTATTCATTAATTACATAACCCCCACCCAACCTCCCCCTGAAAGAGGGAGGAGCTATGATTATATGATGAATTTTGTCTTAAATACACGTCTTCTAATATTATAATGCTCGATCTCTTGTCCCCCTCCTTTTCAACGCGGCTTTCCTTCTTGTCCCCCTCCTTTTCAAGGAGGGGCTAGGGGTGGTTTGTTGACCCCAAATAATTCATTATGCATTTTCTCTATAACCCCCACCCAGCCTCCCCCTAAAAGAGGGAGGAGCTAGCTACACGCTTTTCTTCTTGTCCCCCTCCTTTTCAACGCGGCTTTCCTTCTTGTCCCCCTCCTTTTCAACGCGGCTTTCCTTCTTGTCCCCCTCCTTTTCAAGGAGGGGCTAGGGGTGGTTTATAGTAAGCTTAGTTGGCTATCTTCTATTTGCTGCTCTTTTGCGGCTTCAGTTTTTGGTTCTGCACCACGTTCTGCGCCAAAACGTCTGAGCAAGGAGTGAAATTGCATTCGTTCAAAAAATTTCTTAAGTGCTTCTCTGTCATACTCGCCCCATTTGCACTTTTCTAGATCGAAATCTAGTGGCACATCTCGGCGAATAGTTGCGAGGCTCTGCGACATAAAGGCCTGATCTTCATAATCGATCAGGAGCTGTAGGGTGCGAGGCTTGATCGCGAGCTCGAGAGAAATCTTCTTTAGCTCAGCTTCTTCGAGCCCTTTGTTATGTGTAAGACCCTTAATCTTTTCGTACATTTTATCAAGAGAATCAAATTTTTGTAAAAGATCTATTGCCGTTTTTGGTCCGATCCCTGGAACGCCGGGGATATTATCAGATGGATCTCCAGCGAGAGCCTTCAAGTCAACAAAATCTTCGGGATGCAATCCCCAATCTTTCATAATCGCGTCGCGATCAGTAATCTGAATATTCGAAAGGCCACCTTTCAAATTATAGATAACTATATTGTCGTCAACAAGCTGAAAAGTATCTTTATCCCCTGTCACAATATAAACTTTGAAGCCTTTATATATCTGCTTCGGATTGTTGTCCTCAAACTTATCAGACATGGTGCCGATGCAATCGTCAGCCTCGAAACCTTCTAGCTCATATATCGGAATATTTAGCGCCGCTAAGAGTTCACGGACTTTTGGAATTTGATCATACAGCTCTTGATCAGCCTTAATACGAGTTGCTTTATACTCAGAATAGGCTTCCATGCGAAAAGTGGCGCGTGAAATATCGAAGGAGGCTGCGATATAGTCTGGCTTCAGATCTTCGAGCACTTTTAGCAGAGTAGTGGTGTAGCCATAGACGACATTTGTCAGCTCGCCCTTCGAGGTCGACATTGTTTTTGGTAGCGCATGATAGGAGCGATGAATGATCGCGTTCGAGTCTATCAGCACAATAACTTTTTGTTCTTTTTCCATAAGCTTATGATAGCGCAATCAAATATATTTGTCCAAGGAATATTACATCTTTATATTAACTAAGCCAACGCAATTTTCCCCTCCAAATCAGAGACTGTCTTAAGCGAGATTGCGAATCAAATGGAATGGGAGGAGCTTAGAGCACCAACACCAATCCAACTATTGATGATCTAATATCTGACCATAAGAAAAAGACTTGGCTGAACTGTACCCACTTTAGTGGACACGAGATAAAAAACACCTAGGTGTGATTTAAAAGATGATTTCCGTACTGAACGGGAGTCATCTTTTTTAAATTCCATTGTTGTCTTTCTTGATTGTAGTATCT
>Ga0194056_10001034_pt1 | contig 15239 bp, 9 predicted proteins | sample SepL4413m_MetaG_FD_155458 | JGI IMG/M metagenome (GOLD analysis project Ga0194056, IMG submission 155458) | Anoxic zone freshwater microbial communities from boreal shield lake in IISD Experimental Lakes Area, Ontario, Canada - Sep2016-L442-13m | ecosystem: Environmental > Aquatic > Freshwater >... | reverse complement strand
TTTTTATACAAAAAAAGGACTGGGTAGGCAAAAAATATACAACTTCTCCTAATCGGCAGTCCTATGAACAATTTGAAGATGCCTAATTTAATGATTTTAGAGATTTTCATCCCCAAATCCTACTTAAAACCGGTTGATTTGAATAATTCTCATCGAATTCTCAAAAAAGCTGTATAAAAAACCTCGACCCAGTCCTCTCGCTGTCGAGAGAGATGAAATTTTGATCCAGGGACGATTTAAAATTAGAAATTGTAAAGAATTACTTAACAACTACCTTGCACTTAGCGCTCTTCTTCCCATCAACCGTAACTACCGTAATATAAGCCGTGCCCTTCTTGATTCCCTTAACAATTCCAATTGAACTAACCGTAACTATAAGTTTGTTGCTTGATGTCCAAGTGATTTTCTTATTACTAGCATTTGACGGATTGATGGTTGGAATAAGTTTGGCAGATTTACCTTTGAGAATTGACACTGAGCTTTCATTGAGTTTTATAGAAACAACTGGTTGGATGACAGTGACCTTACAAGTTGCTTTTTTATTGCCATTGACCGTAGTTGCCGTAATTGTGGCAACTCCAGGTCCTTTTGAAGTTATCTTCCCTAATGATGAAACCATTGCAACTTTTGAATTGCTTGAAGTCCAATTTGCTTTTTTATTTGAAGCGTTCGATGGCAGAACAGTAGTAATTAATTGAAATGTTTGTGGAACTTTCAATGTAATCAACGTTCTATTTAATTGAACATCTGTAACTATATTTGGATTAGGTGAAGGTGTTGTTGGAACATAAACTTCTGTAGTAAGACCGTACCAGGGATTTGTAAATCCCTTCGATTCGGATAAAAAATAAACTTTGAACAAAGGATTAGGAGATACAAATGTTTTGGTCCCCAGTATTGGAGCGTCCCCCAAAAAATATGCAGCAGTCAAATTTGGACAATCGTTTAAAGCTCCATAATCAATGTTTGTTATCGTTTTTGGAAAAGTAACACTTCGAAGCTCAGAAATTCCAGACAAGACGCCACCAGTAATTCTGACTACAGTATACCCATCAAGTTTTTCAGGAATAACAACATTTTCTTCATGCCAATAATAACTTACAATTACAGCATTTGAACCAAAGGTTGAATATAAAAATTGCGGTCGAGGTGTAGGTGTAGGAGTTGGCGTTGGGGTTGGTGTTGGTGTTGGTGTTGGTGTTGGTATTGGTGTAGGTGATGGTGTCGGGGTTGGTGTTGGTGTCGGGGTTGGAGTTGGGGTTGGAGTTGGGATAGGTGTCGGAGATGGAGTTGGTGTAGGTGTTGGTATAGGAGTTGGAGTTGGTGTTGCAGTGGGAATCGGCGTTGGTGTTGGTACTGGCGTCGGTGTCGGTGAAACAAAAATTCCAGTCGACAATCTATATGTGTACCATGGATACTCATCAAACCCTGTCTTTCCTAAAGTGTAATAAATTGTTGGATAAATCCCTAAAAAAACATCTCCATCTATTGAAGGTGCATTCCCTTTAAAAATTACTGCCATCAATTTAGTACAATATTGAAAAGCCCCCCTGCCTAATTTTTTTGTTAAATAACTATTCTCTACAGAACTTGGAATAGTGACGCTGATTAAATTTTCACAATACCAAAACGAATATTCTCCAATATAATTCAGACCGTTTTCAAGTACTACATATCTTAATCCTTTACAATAAGCAAATGCTTCCTTATAAATTGATTTCACACTTGTAGGAAAAGATATATCAATCAATCCATTGCATGCTTTGAACGCCTCATCCTGGATTGAAACAACTCCAGAGGGTATGCTATAACTTCCAACCCGTCCATTCGGATATGCAATAAGATCTGTTTTGTTTTTGTTAAATAATACTCCATCCTGACTTGAATAAGTCAAGTTATTTATATCGACATTTATTTCTGTTAACATCGAGCACCTAAGAAATGGATTATCGTAAATTAAGTTAACGCTTTCAGGAATTGTCACATTTGTTATTACAGCGTTATCCATGAAAGCATATGCGCTAATTGTAGTAACTATGCTACCACCAATTTTTTTAGGAATATTGATAGCGCCACCTTTTCCCGTGTAACCTGTAATCGACGCCCCCAAATATGATATGCTGTAATTAAAATCTGTATCATCCAAAGTTGTATAACAAGGATATCCATACTTGGGGTTTCCAAACCCAGTATTTCCTTCAATGAAATAAATCTTGCAAGAAACGTATAAATTAAGAAAAGCATCATTAACAGCTGAAGGGGCATTCCCTAAAAAATTAACCGATGTAACATTTCTGCAATTTGCAAAAGCACTTGCACGAATTAATGTAACACTGCTAGGAATAATCACATTTGTAATTTGAGTGTTTTCAAAAAATGCAAAGGTATCAATCGTAATGACTCCTTCCAAAACCACTAATTCCCCAAATATTGTACTTGGATGAGATATTAAAGTTGTTTTATCTTTATTATATAATGTCCCATTTTGAGCAGAATAATAAGGATTATTCAATTCCAAATTAAATTGATTCAAATTTACGCAACCAGAGAATACGGTTCCATTGATGTTACTCACAGAGTTAGGAATAGTTACATTCTCAAGTCCTGCGCAATTGCTAAAAACGCTTTTTCCAATAAAAGTAACTGCATTGGGTATTATCAAACTTTTTAGTCCAACGCAACCCATAAAAGATTCATCGAATATATTCTCAATTGTCGAGGGTAAATTAATTGAAGTTATACCTTTACAACCATAAAACGCCCTCATACCAATAACTTTTAAATTATTGGGCAGTTGAATATTATCTAAATTTATACAACCAGAAAAGACACCATTATTTATATTAGTTATTGAATCTGGAATATTAATTGACTTAAGAGATTCACAATCTTGAAATGCATTATATCCAATTCTAGTAACTGTGTTTGGTAAAGTAACGCTTAATAAACTTTTACATCCTTTAAACGCGTAGTCATCAATCGTTGCTAAATTATTTGAGACAATTAAGCCTGTTAGCCCAGGGCTATCTGCAAAACTCCATCCTTTAATCGCAGTCACAGAATTTGGAATTGTTACAGTAAAGGGGTTTTGAATATATGAAAATGCAAAACCGGCTATGCTAGTTACTGGAAATCCACCTAATACATCCGGGATAATAATATTTCCTCCAGAACCATTATATTTAGTTATTTGGGTCATTCCATTTGATGTCGTAAAGGTAAAAGTAGGTAATGGAACTGGTGTCGGAGATGGAGTAGGTGTCGGAGATGGAGATGGTGTTTTCGTTGGGGTTGGCGTTGCGGTTGGTATTGGTGTTGGTGTTGGTATAGGACTCGGTGTCGCAATAAATGGTTGACCAAGCAGCTCAGCAAATACGACATCGTCTACAACTAATTCATTAATGCCCCCAGCATCAAAGTAAACAATTACTGAGTTAATATCTAAGGGCACCAAATAATCAATTGTAAATTTTGTCCACCCGAAATATATCCCATATTTATTAATTAACTTCGTCTGATTACTAACTCCCGTAGAAATGGTAATATTAAAATCGATACTTGGATCTCTAGTTATTGATCTTGCAATAAATGTTAATTCAAGAACTTTCCCCTTGTACCCACTGACATTAATATTTTGTTGAGTATATCGATTATTAGTATTTACTCTCAGACCGACAGAATTATTGAATCCATATCCCACCCCTGACGAACCACTCCAGTTTAATGGAACTCCATTTGAATTTATTGTTTCCATATTCCCATTTGATATCAAATTAGGCCCATACGGCGAAGCAAAATTAGTATCTACAGGTGCTTGATCTAAGGGGTATAGCGTGAAATTATCAAGATCCAAAGAAGCCCCTGCTGTCGCATACATAACCAAAATCAAATTAGCAGAAGTTCCAGTTTTACAATAGAGTTTATTTATACTCCAGTAATTAGTTTTATTAGGAGTGATTGAAAGACTATTCGCACCGTCCACTATTCCCGCTGAAAGAGTTCCTGTGCCTCTGGAATAAAATGAAAGTACATAATTCGTATTTGTAATTACAGTAATATTGGTTTTAAATTCTTGATAAACCTTACTACAATCAATTCTTAAGGAGCTATTGTCATCTACTCCCTCGTTCAAAAGAGTCCCCACATTGCCTGAATTCGTCCAGCCGTTCAAGCCATTAGTAAATGAACCATTCACGACACTTTCAGAAGGAATAGTCTCCGAGAGCACTTTGATATTAACGTTAAATAATAGCGTTAATAATAATGTAATAGTTAGCAATATGCTTAATAATCGTTTCATAAATTATTCCCCCAAATATTCAATTTAAAACCCCATTCTTTTCATCAACATCATACACCGACTTACCAAAAATTACAATTAGAATTTTTAAGCCTTTTTCTTCTTCCTTCCACAAATATTTAATGTTATAATTCCATAGTATCAATATTTAATAGGGGGACAAATTTATGTCAAGAATTAATGATTACGGGAGCTTCCTGCCCGACGAAAAATGCTTTCAATTGCTGAACGAACCGCCTCGCAAGTGGGTTAACTTGCACACCAACAAAATTGGAGACGACGAAATCTATTCAGAGTTCACTAACATCGGTGACGGCACTATGTTCGCTCGCGATAAAATGGGCAACACTGTTACTCTTGTAGGCTACGACGCCAAGTACCTTTACATCCGCGACGAAGATACCGGTGAAGTCTTTTCACCTGCCGGTGCGCCTGCTCCGACACCTGTCACAGACTACTCATGCAAATATTTCAACGCAAAGACGGAAATAACCGGCACCCACGACGGCATCAAAGCTACTCACCGGGCGTTTTGCCCTGCGGATTATGTAGCAGAAATCTGGACCGTCACTTTAGAAAACAAAACTGACCGCGTGCGTCGGCTCAATGTATTTGGCTATGCCATGTTTCAGTTAAACGGTGTAAACCACGAAGGCAAAGGCGTCGGCAAGACGAACTTCGGCGTCGTACACCCTGAAGTGGGCGGCGTGATGGTCACCAACCGCAACGTGGTCTGCCCGACCGAAAAGTACAAAGGCTACCTCATCGCACTCAACGGTTTCAAGGCTGGAGACGGCTATAGAGACTACTTCTTCCGCAGCGAATTTTCCTCCGGAACACCCCGCATTCTGTACGGTTATAATTGCAGTAACAGATCTGGATACGGTCCGGACTGTGCAGGTGTTGTGCAGACCGAAATTGAAATCGCCCCTTTCTCGACTGGGCGTGTGGATTTTGTTCTTGGGCAGTGCTCAAATCTTGAAGAAATCAAAAAAATCAAATCTGAACTGAATGCCGAAAAGATTGATGCGTTTTGCGATGCGCAAATGGCTGCTGAAGATGTACGCGCTTCAAAATTCCAAATTGATGTCGGCAATGAAAACTACAACGCATTGATGAACTGGTTCGTTAAAAAACAAATGTATACATATTTAATTAACAAAAGCGGATTCCGCGACAACCTGCAATGCGACTACGCACTTTCAATGTGCGACTATGCTGCCGCTGAAGCGAACTTCCTACGCGCTTTGGAGTCTCAGTACCCTACAGGCCTTGTCATCCATGGATTTAGACCTCGCAATCGTCTGGTTTATTCAGACAAACCGGCTTGGATTCTTATGACCGCGCCTGCGTTGATTAAGGAAAGCGGTGACTTTTCGTTGTTAGAAAAAGTCGTCCCGTACTTTGAAAGCGACGAGCAAGGCACAGTCTGGGATCATATGTTGCGCACTATGCGCTATATGGCGAATGACCTCGGCAAACACGGCCTCTGCAACCAGCACCACGCTGACTGGAACGACGGGCTTGAAGCCACCGCCGAAACTGGCGAACGCGAGAGTGTAATGGTTACTCAGCAGTTGTGTTATGGGCTGCTAGAAATGATTGAAATTGCGAACCGAATCGGCAAACCAGAAATCGCAGTTGAAGCTCAGGGCTATTTTGAGCAGCTCAAAGCCGCCATCAATGAACAAGCCTGGGACGGCGAATGGTATAACCGTTTCATCTGCGAAGACGACTACAAGGCTGGCTCTCACGTGAACACCGAAGGACGAATTTTCATTAACGGCAATACTTGGGCCGTCCTATCACAAACCGCAACACCAGAGCGCTCATTGCAATGCATGAACAGCCTCGAAGAGTTGCTCGGAAGCAAAAACGGTTACAAATTAGTCAGCCCACCGTTCACAAATTACGATCCTCGCGTCGGACACATGTCGAACTCAATGCCTGGCGAAAGCGAAAACGGCGGTTGCTACAATCACGCCGCAGGATTCAAAGCAGTCGCAGACTGTATGTTAGGCCGCGCCGAAATCGCTTGGGACACCTGGATGAAGGTTGCTCCTGACAATCCTGAAAACCCTGTATCCAATTCTCAAATGGAGCCGTTCTCATTCGTAAACAGCTTCTCCGAAGTTACTTTCAACCCCGGCAAGTCAGGCTACGCTTGGCGCACAGGCACTGCAGTCTGGTTTTCAATTTTGATGGTTGAATGGATTCTCGGCGCACGCCGCCACTACGATGGTCTGATGATTGACCCGTGCCTCACGAAACGCCTACCAAACGCATTTGTGCGTCGTACGTTCCGTGGCGCGACGTATGACATCTACCTCGACAACACAGCCGGCCGTTGCAAAGGTGCCACTTCTATCAAAGTTGACGGCAACCCTATCAGCGGAAACATCCTACCAGTCTTCGACGGTGGAGTTCATCGCGTAGACGTGGTGATTTAGGGTGGACATCTCAATATAAATGGGTTATAATTTATATTGTTAAGAGGGAGTAGTTCTTAGTGTAAAGTCAACATACTGGTTTAAACGCCTGGCTTTGCAACCGTTTTACTGAAATGGTAACGAGACTTTTAGCATAATTCACATTATGCTAGAAGTCTTTCTTTTTTGCAAAAGACATTATTTTTGGAGGAATTTTTCATGGGTTTTGAATTTACAGCTTTTCTAGTTTCAGCAGGAGTCGTGGTTTTAGCCGAAATGGGCGACAAGACACAACTTTTAGCGATGGCATTTGCAACGCGCTATAAGGCTTGGAAAGTAATGGTAGGTGTGTTTGTAGCAACAGTTTTGAATCACGCTTTAGCGGTATTGCTCGGTAGTTACATCACAAACTTTGAAGGACTGAGCAAGTGGATTTCAGTGGTTGCATATCTCTCCTTCCTATTCTTTGGATTATGGACAATCCGCGGCGACACTCTCGACGGCGAACAAAATCGCAAGACGAAATTTGGCGCAATTATTACTGTTGCCATTGCGTTTTTCATCGCAGAACTCGGTGACAAGACTCAATTAGCGACTATTGCTTTGGCTGCGCAGTATCCTCAAAACCAAATCCAGGTTCTAATGGGGACTACCCTTGGAATGCTTATTGCAGATGCTTTCGGAATTATCGTAGGCGTCGTGTTACACAAACAGCTCCCCGAACGCCTTGTGAAGTTTGTTTCCGCAGGAGCCTTCATCGTCTTCGGATTTATTGGCGGTTTTGCGGTCTTGACTGAAAAAGACAAATTCAATCTAGATTTAACTTCAACTATATTAATTCTTGGCGCTCTTGCTGTAGTGACTGGCTTGATTGCTTGGAAGTTAGTTATGGCTGAGTTGCGCGAAGGAGAAAAAGTCATGATAATTGAGTGCGATGAGGAGACAGATGCAGAAGCAAAGCTATAAGAAGTGCCACAATTGCATAAAATACGTCACAGGCGAGACCAAATGCGGACCCGCGTGTAATCCCGAACCAGTGGAAGAGTTCGTCCCAAAAGGAATCGATCTAATTCTGCTGCATCGAGTTTGGGGGAAAGTCATATTTTTTGCAGTCTTGATGCTAATGCTTTTTGTAATGGGAAAACTTATTGCTACAGATTTAACCGATTATATTTCTGTTCATTTTTTCGATCAGTTCCTTCTTCCTCTTTGCCGATCATTATTAAATAACATCGTCGCGTCCGGAACCCTAATCTCCGACTTGTTTGTCGGCCCTTATGGTGCCCTAAGCATGGGACTTGTTTACTTACTAGGAATAATCACACCTATAGTCGCGGGATTTTATTTCTTCATGACCATAATCGAAAAGTCAGGTTACCTTGAACGAATTGCTTTACTATCCGACCGTTCGCTAAGGCGAATTGGCCTGTCGGGAAAAATGACTATCCCTATTATCCTTGGCTTCGGTTGCGCAACAATGGCCTTCGTGGCAACATCCTGCCTCTCAACTCGCAAAGAACGAGTTATCGCAAGTACTTTAATTGCACTTACAATCCCCTGCTCTGCGCAATTCGGAATAATCACTGGAGAGTTGGCAAGCCTGGGACCAGTTTACATTGCTATTTATGCTTTAGTTCTGATTTTTATCTTTATTGCTACGAGCCTCGTACTTAACAAAGTCTTACCGGGCGAGGCGCGCCCAATAAACATTTCCGTCCCAGTAATGGCTATCCCAAAACTTTCAAGTGTCTTGAAGGTTACTGGTGCAAAGACATGGGAATTTGTAAAGGAAGCGCTTCCAGTCTTCTTGATTGCTGGTCTTGGGTTGACCCTTCTCGATCATTTCGGTGGTCTGAAATTCATCTTTAACCTAATGGCCCCTGTCACAGAAGGCCTTTTAAAACTTCCGGGCGACACCTCAATGGCCTTTATTCTTGGCCTAATTCGCCGTGAACTCGGCGTCGTACAACTCCTGACTCTCCATCTCTCGGCCGTGCAAATGCTGGTTGCTTTAGTTACAATGACCCTCTTCTTCCCTTGTCTTTCAGCTATGTTTGTCTTGTACAAAGAACGCGGACGACTCGAAGCTACGATTATCGTCCTCTGCTGTTTTGTGTCGGCTTTCTTGGTAGGCGGCGTGCTTGCGAATTTTGTGCTGCCGTTGCTGCAGCCGATTTTGTAGGGGGTCGCGTGGTCGTAAAAACTGCAGGGTCAGTACAGGCGACTATACAAGATTCGAGAACAATTTTAATTTTAATATAAGAATCCATCAAAATCGCAGTAAAAAAGGCCGAATTGACGTCAAAATCGACGCGTTTTATATTATAAAGCGTCTCCTTTTGCTTTTTAATATAAGAAAACAGGAATTTCTTATATTAAACCTTGGTTGCCAAACATTCCTTGTATAACCCCAAAGGTTTGAGCGCAAATCAAAACCTAAAAGGTAAAGGCAACTGTCTCGCTATTGCGGGCGCTGGTTTGCAGGATCTTTGCTCTGTCGCTGGTTCATTCGAGCTGGAATCTCATGCCTTGCTTATACAAGATTCGATAACAATTTTAATTTTAATATAAGAATCCCTCAAAATCGCAGTAAAAAAGGCCGATTTGACGGCAAAATCGACGCGTTTTATATTATTAAGCGTCTCCTTCTGCCTTTTAATATAAGAAAACAGGAATTTTATATATTAAAACTTGGTTGCCAAACTATCCTTGTATAACCCCAGCGGTTGAGCGCAAATCAAAACCTAAAAGGTAAAGGCAATTGTCTCGCTGGTGCGGGCGCATATCTAGCGCTCGGGTTCAAGACTTTATCCCTATAACTTATTGCGAAGGGACTTGACCGTCCGACTGCGTCGTACTGCTCCGCTCGCCCTCGTATTCGCAAGGCTCGCGTGACAGATGCCACCCGGCATCTGTCACCCAGAGCACTAGATAAACGCCGAGTATACATTTCCTGCCACGTCTTTTCACGAAATGCTTCGTTGTCGTCAATCTGCATACGGACGTATGCTTCAATCCTCCGCCTTGCATTTCAAGAAAATACATTGGCCTCCTCCGTACCCCCGGCGCTTATCTAGCGCTCGGGTTCAAGTCCCTTCGCTCGTTTTGAATATGCAAAAAACTCACTAGAAATTTTAGTGAGTTTTTTACTTTTGGTACGAGCGAAGGGACTTGAACCCTTACACCTAGGTACTAGATCCTAAATCTAGCGCGTCTGCCATTCCGCCACGCTCGCATATAAAGGACGAGCGTGAGCTCGTCCTTCGTAATTATTCAGTTTTTGTATTGCTCAGGGGGTTCAGGAACTTTGTCCTTTCCTGCCTAAGCAGCTCTGGTCCTGTCTTATGCGAAAATCTTAGAAACAGTTCCAGCTCCAACAGTTCTTCCACCTTCACGGATAGCGAATCTTAATCCTTCATCCATAGCGATAGGTGTAATCAAAGTGATTGTCATTAAAGTGTTGTCTCCAGGCATAACCATTTCTTTTCCATCTGGCAACTCAACGATACCAGTAACGTCAGTTGTTCTGAAGTAAAATTGTGGTCTGTAACCTTTGAAGAAAGGTGAATGTCTTCCGCCTTCTTCCTTTGAAAGGACGTAAACTTGACCTTCAAAGTGTGTATGAGGCTTAATTGATCCTGGTTTTGCAAGAACTTGTCCTCTTTGGATATCAGTTCTCTGAACTCCTCTAAGAAGTGCACCGATGTTGTCACCAGCCATTGCAGAGTCAAGAAGTTTCTTGAACATTTCTACGCCAGTTACAACAGTCTTACGAGTGTCAATGATTCCAACGATTTCAACTTCTTCGCCGACTTTAACTGAACCTCTTTCAACTCTACCAGTAGCAACAGTTCCACGACCTGTAATTGAGAATACATCCTCGACAGGCATAAGAAACGGCTTATCAACTTCTCTAACAGGTGTAGGAATATAGCTGTCAACTTGCTTCATTAACTCTAAGATGCAAGCATACTTAGGGTCTGTTGGATCAGTTGATGTGCACTCAAGTGCATCAAGAGCTGAACCGTGTACGATTGGAATATCGTCGCCTGGGAATTCATAGTAAGACAAAAGCTCTCTGAGCTCCATCTCTACTAATTCGATTAATTCAGGGTCATCAACCATGTCGCATTTGTTTAAGAATACAACGATGTAAGGCACGCCAACCTGACGAGCAAGAAGAATGTGTTCTCTAGTCTGAGGCATTGGGCCGTCAGCAGCAGATACAACTAAGATTGCTCCGTCCATTTGAGCAGCACCAGTGATCATGTTCTTAACATAGTCAGCATGTCCTGGGCAGTCAACGTGTGCGTAATGTCTAGAATCAGTTTGATACTCTACATGTGCAGTTGAAATTGTGATCCCTCTAGCCTTTTCCTCTGGAGCAGCGTCGATCTGGTCGTATGACTTATAGACTGCCTGGCCAGAAAATCCGAGCACCTTAGTGATAGCAGCTGTAAGAGAAGTCTTACCATGGTCAACGTGACCAATTGTCCCAATGTTAACATGGGGTTTGTTTCTTTCAAATTTTGCCTTAGCCATTTTGAATTTTCCTCCTTAAATCAGTAATCTGATTAAAATAATTTTTATTTTGTACTCTTTTTCAAGAGATACTCACACATTGTAATACTTTTTTCCTATAATTGCAATACTTCTTTTACTTCTTTCTTCCAGAACACACGGCTTCTTGGATTCCCTTCGGAACTTCCTCAAAGTGTCCTGTTTGCATGGTAAACGTACCTCTTCCCTGCGTCGCAGAACGTAGTGTGGTAGAATAACCAAACATTTCAGCAAGTGGAGCATGCGCTTTAATGGATTGAGTTCCGTTTCGCGCTTCCATTCCTTCAATGCGGCCACGTCTTGAACTTAATGTTCCCATAACGTCACCCATGTAATCCTCTGGCACATCAACGTCAATTCTCATGATTGGCTCAAGCAAGACTGGGTCTGCTTTTCTGATTGCATCTTTGATTGCCATAGAACCAGCAATTTTAAACGCCATTTCAGATGAGTCAACTTCATGATATGAACCGTCGACAACTGTTACCTTGAGATCTACTACCTGGTATCCGCCGAGCACACCACTTTGCATTGCTTCTTGAATTCCGGCATCAATTGCTGGGATGTATTCTTTAGGAATCGCACCGCCGACAACTTTGTTTACGAATTCATAACCTTCACCTGGTTGCTTCGGTTCAACTTCGATTACGCAATGGCCGTATTGACCGCGTCCACCCGATTGTCTTGCGAACTTTGCATCTTGACGAACTGCTTTGCGAATTGTTTCCTTATAAGAAACTTGTGGATTTCCAACGTTTGCTTCAACCTTAAACTCTCTGAGCATACGGTCAACGATGATTTCCAGATGCAATTCTCCCATTCCTGAAATGATTGTCTGTCCAGTATCAACATCAGTATGCACTCTAAAGGTCGGATCTTCTTCAGCAAGTTTTTGAAGAGCAATACCCATCTTGTCTTGTCCAGCTTTAGTCTTCGGCTCAACAGCAATCGAAATTACTGGTTCAGGGAAGTCCATTGCTTCAAGAATTACTGGAGAAGAGTCGACACATAAAGTATCACCAGTAGTTGTATCTTTAAGACCAACCGCCGCAGCGATGTCGCCTGAGTATACTTGCTGGATTTCTTCTCTGTGATTAGCATGCATCTGCAAAATACGTCCGATTCTTTCTCTTTTGTTCTTTGTAGAATTCAATACATATGAGCCTGAGCTCAATGTACCTGAATACACGCGGAAAAAGCAAAGTTTACCTACGAACGGGTCAGTCATAATCTTAAACGCCAAAGCTGCAAATGGTCCTGCATCATTAGGTGGTCTTTCGATTGTGACATCTTCATTGCCCATTTCAATTCCCTTAATAGCAGGAATATCGATTGGTGATGGCAAATAATCAACAACTGCATCCAAAAGTTCTTGAACACCTTTGTTTTTATAAGCGGAACCACAAAGAACTGGAATGATAGCTACTGTTAATGTAGCTTTACGGATCACGTTTGTGATTTCGTCCATAGTCAACTCTTCGCCATCTAAATACTTCATCATTACTTCATCGTCTTGTTCTGCAACAGCGTCTAGAAGAATGTTTCTGTGCTCTAGTGCAAGTTCCATCATGTCAGCAGGTATATCAGAGTATTCGAAGTCCTTACCTAATTCGTCTTTATAAAACACTGCTCTCATTTTAACGAGGTCGATAATTCCAATGAATTTGTCCTCTGCGCCAATTGGCAACTGCAAAGCAACAGGATTACATTTGAGTCTGTCTTTCATCATAGCTATAACGTTAAAGAAATCCGCGCCCATGATGTCCATTTTGTTGACGAAAGCCATACGAGGAACCCCGTATTTGTCTGCTTGTCTCCAAACTGTCTCTGATTGAGGCTCTACTCCGCCTTTTGCACAAAACAAAGTAACCGATCCGTCCAATACGCGAAGTGATCTTTCTACTTCAACTGTAAAGTCAACGTGTCCCGGTGTATCAATGATATTGATGCGGTTTAATACTCCATTACGCTCCCAATGTGCAGTTGTAGCAGCAGAAGTGATTGTAATTCCTCTTTCTTGCTCCTGCTCCATCCAGTCCATGGTAGCGGCGCCTTCGTGCACTTCTCCGATTTTGTGAACACGTCCTGTATAGAACAGAATTCTCTCTGTCGTTGTGGTCTTTCCAGCGTCGATGTGTGCCATGATACCAATGTTTCTGGTATTTTCAAGGCTATATTCCCTAGGCATTAATGTTACTCCTCTCAATTCTGTGAGTGTTTTCGAAAACACTCTTATACTTCTAAGAAGTCCGGCACATAAGCGCCAGACCTCATTTCGTGACTACCATCTGTAATGTGCAAACGCTCTGTTTGCTTCAGCCATCTTATGAGTATCTTCTTTCTTTTTGTATGCAGCTCCCAAATTGTTTGCCGCATCCATTAACTCTCCTGCAACTCTTTGCGCCATCGTTCTCTCGTTTCTGAGTCTTGAATAGTTAGTCATCCATCTTAGTCCAAGCGCTTGTCGTCTTTCAACTCTAACTTCCATAGGAACTTGGTAAGTCGCACCACCAACTCTGCGCGCTTTAACTTCTAATACTGGCATAACATTCGCCATTGCAGCCTCGAAGACTTCAAGCGGATCCTTGCCTGTCTTTTCCTTAATCATATCAAAAGCGTCATAAACGATCTTTTGAGCTACTCCTTTTTTGCCGTCCAACATGATATTGTTAATGAACTTAGTCACAACTTTATCGTTATAAATCGGATCAGGCAAGACGTCTCTCTTTGCTATATAACCTTTTCTAGGCACCTTTCTTCCCTCCAAACATAATTAGCGTTAATTTCGCTATAGGTACTCGTGGCCGATATTCGACCATCGTTGGCACTTCGCAGCTGGCAACATAGCTATATGTTAACAACGTACACAGTACCGAACTGTTAGTTACGATTTTACTTTGCTGCATTCGCTTTTGGCTTCTTAGCGCCATATTTCGAACGACTTTGCTTTCTGTTTGCCACGCCTGCTGTATCAAGCGATCCTCTGATGATGTGATATCTCACACCTGGAAGGTCTTTGATTCTACCGCCTCTGATCATGACCACACTATGCTCTTGCAAATTGTGTCCGATACCAGGGATGTAAGCTGTAACTTCTATTCCATTTGTCAAACGCACTCTCGCAACTTTTCTCAAAGCCGAGTTTGGTTTCTTAGGAGTAGTCGTCTTAACTACAGTACAAACGCCTCTTTTTTGTGGTGAGCTAATTAGGGTCGGTTTCTTCTTGAGAGAATTCATTCCCTTCTGCAATGCAGGAGCAGTAGACTTCTTCGCAATTGTCTTTCTTCCTTTTCTCACCAACTGGTTAAATGTAGGCATTCCTTCGTGCACCTCCTTCTTAAAAGATTTATATATTATCGCTGTCTGTCAAAATACATGCCATCGCAGCTTTAACATCAATTCCACATGCTTTGCCCAGTTGCTTCATGTCCGCCACTTTCGTTACCGAAACACCATGCTCCTTGCAAAGTTGTTCCAGGCGTTGCAAGATTTTCGGCTCAACGTCCTCCGCCAAGTAAACCCTCTTTGCCTGACCTTCCTCAATTGCCCGTACTGTCTGGTTTAAACCCACGACTTTCCGTGCATTTTTGAGTTCTTCCATCACTTAAAACCCCCATTGAGTTTTCACGTGCTTAAATAGTTTACATTGCAAAGTGAGTATTGTCAATAATAACACCGAATTTTACCTAAATTTTATCTTCCAAGTTGCTCCATTACTTGTCTCCAACGCTCCACGTGATTTTCGTGCTTTATATCTGGATCAAACCCCAATTTCAGATAGCTCACGATTGCTGGGAGCCTGAAATCATCTGTTTTCAAAGTGCACCCAGTCTTCCCTGCCGCCTGCATTTTCAAGAGGCACGCCAACGAAACCTCTAAACCTAGACGTTTGCCCGCATGGGCGTTTAACGCACCGACCATATGAAGGTATCCGTAAGGGTACTCTGGAG
>Ga0194056_10001033_pt1 | contig 15239 bp, 1 predicted proteins | sample SepL4413m_MetaG_FD_155458 | JGI IMG/M metagenome (GOLD analysis project Ga0194056, IMG submission 155458) | Anoxic zone freshwater microbial communities from boreal shield lake in IISD Experimental Lakes Area, Ontario, Canada - Sep2016-L442-13m | ecosystem: Environmental > Aquatic > Freshwater >... | reverse complement strand
CTAGGGTCCCGCCACCCCGCACATAATTCAGCAGCGCCTTGTTCGTCACTGCCCCTATCAGAGGGGATCCCGGCAGGAAAACCAGCGGGTATTTCGTGAGAGCCTTTGCAGAATGCACCGTATCCACCACCGCCGCCTGCATCCCGTTCTCCTCAACCAACCGGAACAGGCCAAGATACTCCTGCGAGGCTCGTCCCGCTGGTGTACCCTCCACCATCGGCTTGCCAACATGCAGGTCGTTATCATTACAGGGCGATGGATCGCCTATGGCCGTGTGCTGATGCTGCACCAGATCATAAATGATGGCGGTGTCCATCTGCGGCACCAGCCCATCCCAATCCTTGATCTTGTTGAAGAGTAAGTCCGGCGTCTCCTTGAGCACCTGATGGCTGGGCCTCACATGGCCGTGCGTGCTGACAGGCGAATCACCCCAGCAATCGCGGTCATGGAACATGAACCAGTCAATAGACTTGCAGCCCTGCGCCAATGCGCAACGCGCCATGAACCGCATGTGATCGTCAGATACCCGCGTATTGCCCAGATTCACGTTCCAAGTCCCTGACATGAATTCAGCCGACCATGTGTACTTTAGCGTGGCGTTCATCAACTTGAGAACCCGCGCCATCGAATGATAACCGGAGTAGCTCATGAACACGCCACGGTAGAAGTCATAGCCAACCAAACCGCCAGGACCGACGGCCTTCTCAAAGTCCGGCATACGCGTGGGCACCCCCTCGGGCAGGTGCGGATTGAAGTTGGTCATAAAGGTGACGTCCTTCACGCCGTTAGCCTCGTGCATCGAGCGCAGTTCGCGGATATACCGGCACATGCACCAAGTCTTGAACTCCACCCAGTCCACATACCACGCCAGATCAGCACCAATCGTCTCAGGCACTGAGCGAGGCGGTTCAACTGCCTCAAGAGACGCATATTTCCGGCCATAGGGCAGACTCTTGACTGAGCCATATTTTTCCCGCAGGAACTGATGATAGAACCCGCCGGGTCTCACGTTGATCGGATTGTAGTCGGAGTCGAGAAAACTATCCTTAACAGCGTAACTGATCTCATTGTCGAGATTGAGCATCGTGATGAAGCCACCTTTCGACTTCAGGCGTGGCTTGATGATGGGATCCACCACCGCCAGCCATTTCCTGCACCAGGCGAGATACTCGGGATGAAGGTAGGATGGCTGGGACCCCTCCTTCTTGCCTACCCAATAGCCCTGGGTCGTCCGGTTCTGGTAATCCCAGACCATCGTGTTCGGATCACCCATCACCAGCCACGAGGGATACCCACCATGGATCATCTCGTTGCAGCAGAAGGGACCGCACCGGAAGTTCATATCGAGCCCAGACTCCTGAACCAGATCCAGGAATTTATACAGGTTAAGACGAGGATTGGTCCTACCTTCAAAGTCCAGAATACCGGCCGGATGCTTCTTGTCCGGAGCCGCCACCAAATGGGTTCCCCACTGCACATAGGTGGTGAGACACCGGAGGCCGGTGTCCTTCAAGCGCTGGATCAGTGTAGGCCAATATTGTGGATCGGTCCGGAAGTACTGGATCTCGGCACCGAAGATTTCTTTTGAGATAACTTTCATGCGATTTATTCCTTAAATACAGAATTCAATATCAACACTTATAACGGACTCTATTTCATTCACCAAACTTAGAAATTACACTCTTCAAATCTCCCGCTTTCCGCCAAAGGCGGATCTCCGCTTCGCTCCGACACGTCTCACGCTTCACGTCTCACTCTTCACGTCTCACGCTTCACTCCACCTTCACCCGATAGAACTTCTGACCTGCTCCGTTCACGGCATCGGTATGCACGTTGACCGGTGGCGTTGCCGGAATGTTATTCCTCAAATCAAAGGTGAAGCCCGTCCCAAGATTCGTCGCCGCCTGCACGGTGTAGACCCGGCCGGTGGCACTCTGCCACCGTACAATGAATGAATCCGCCAGGGCAGAATCCCGCTCCGCCCCGTCCAGAGAAAGGCGGGACGCAGGATCATTCGGGTTCGTTCCAGCCAGATACTCCTCCCGGTTGGTCAAGTGATCGCCATCAGGATCGTCGTCATCGCCGTAGCCCAAGTGCCCGAAGTACTCCAGATACCACGAATCGGGGATGGTGATCCCCGCGGGAAGCGCATAGCCGGCATTTAAATCATCCACCGCCCCAGACTTCCCTTCAAACGTCAGGCACGCGAACCGCTGTTTCGGCGCGGTAAACCCCAGCGCGGAGGCCACGCAACTGCCGTCGAGATAGAGGTCCCACGTCTGCTTTGCATAGTCGAGCCGCGCGCTGATCCGCACCCAGGCGCCCGTCGTCAGGGCGGGATGATTGGTCAGGACGGTCCACTCGCTCCCTGCCGGCCGCGCACCATCGCACACCACCAGTTGCCCGGCCGAATTGAAGATCAGTGCCAGGGCGGCGTTGGGCACACTGGCCGGCATGGCCATGGGGCTCACCTTCTGCCGCAGGTCCAGCCAGACCGTCTGCAGCGTGCCGGTAAAGGCCTGACTCACCGCCGCGACGGAACCCGTGCTGTTGATCCGCAACGCCTGCACACCCTCAACTACGTCATCCGCCTGCACCTGTGCCGCACCAACCAGTGAGGCGACCCACCCATGCTGCCCAGTCAATTCCCCCAGCATGACCGTATCCGCCTCGAACCGCTCGACAAACGGCAAGACACTTCCCGTCTCGCGCACAAGCGGATTGCGCCCCATCTCCACTTCACGCGCATCAGAAACACCATCACCGTCGGTATCGACCGATGCCGTGCCGTTCTCCAGTTCGGACGCCGTGACCACAACATTGGCCAGCCCAACCGCCGAGCAGGTGATCGTGGCACTGCCCTTAAGCGTATCGGCATCCACCACCGCCGCCAGAGTCACGCTCTGCCACTGGCTCCAGTTGGCCGTCGTAAAGACCAGATTTGATCCCGCCTGCACGGCAAGATCGGTATCGCCCGCGCTCCTTACGACCGTCACCGTCACATTACTGGCAGGCTGCTCGGTGAGGCCCACCTGGAAACGTGCTGTGCCGCCCTCCGGCACACTTACGAAAGATGCGCTCGTCAGCAACGCCAGCCCTTGGGCAACAAACTGGGCCCGTACCGTTGCCGCATTCGTGATCATCACCGTCGTATCGGCGGCATGGCTGTCCGTGATCGTGGCCGCCCCGCTCGTGACCGTCCAGTTGGTGAAGCCATACCCTGAATTGGCCGCCGCGTGAATGACCACCGCCACCCCCTGGGTCACCACCACCGATCCGTTGGGCACGGTACTCCCGCCACCGCCCGCCACTATGGTCAGAGTCGCATCGTTATCCTGTTCCGTCGCAGTCAGGATAACACTGGTGAGGCCCGGCGCGGAACACGTGATGGTCGCGGAACCGTTCAGAGTATCGGCATCCTGCGAAGCCGCCAGTGTCACCGTCTGGTTCGTTGCCCAGTTGTTTGTAGTGAACGACAGGCTCGAACCGGTCTGGATCGTGATATTGGTATCGCCCCCCGTGCGCGCCACGGCAACCGTGACCGTACCCGTCGGCTGCGCCGAGAGCCGCAACTGGAACGCCGTCGTACCACCCTCGGGCACGTTCGTTGCCGTCACGCTCCGCAGGATGGCGACCGCGTTCATCGCAAACCTGGCCTGGATCGTCGCCTCGTTGGTGATGACCACAGTGGTGCTGGCGGCATTGGTGTTGGCAATGACTGCCGTACCGTTGGTGATCCGCCAATTCGCGAAGGTGTATCCGGCGTTGGGCATGGCGGCAATGTCAGTCGCCTGTCCCCTCGGAACCGTGATCGCGCCGCTGGGCTCGGTCGTGCCACCGGTCCCCGCTAGAACGGTCAGCGTCGCGTTGGGGTCTTGGACCGCCAGCGATGCCTGCCGGAGCGTGACAATCCCACTGACCTCGTTGCTGAACGCCAGCACCTCGTCGTAGACGCCAATCGGCAAGGTGCCCACGGTTTCGTTAACCTGCGCCGTAACGGTCTGTGACTGGCCCGGCGATAGCGCCCCGACGGTGGGCGCCACCGTCAACCAGGTGTTGGTCTGGGTAAGACTCCAGGTTAGATCCGCCACCCCCGTATTGGTCAGGCTGTAAATCTGAACTGACGGGGCAAACGGACCGCCGGGCAGGCCGCTCACCGTAAACGCGCTCGCCGGCGTGATGCGCAACTCGTCCGGCAACACCACCATGACCGCCCGCACGGCAATGGGGAGCGCGGTCGGATCGTTGCCCGTGACCTCGACCGCCCCGGTGTAACTGCCGGCCTGAAGGCGGCCGGCGTCGAGAAGCGCCGTGACATTGACGTTCTCACCCGGCGCAAGGCCGCCCGCGGATCCGGGATCCACGGTAAGCCATGCGCTTCCCGCTCGCGTCAAGGCGGCCGCCACGTTCATCCGCCCGCCGGTGATGCATTTTCCGGTGAGCGCCGGCACAGGGTCCGCCGTATCCATCAGGGCCGCCTTGGCCTGCGCCACGGTTAGCATGGGGTTGGCGCTCATGAGCAGCGCGTACGCCCCGGCTACATGCGGCGTCGCCATCGAGGTCCCGCTCAGCAACTGGTAGAGATTTCCGCGCTTGCAACTGAGAATGGAAACACCGGGTGCCGCCAGATCGGTCGTCGTCAACCCATAGTTGGAGAAAGATGCCAGTTCATCACGGCTGTCGGTCGCCAGGACGGAAATCACGTTTTTACAAGGGAGTCCCGATGGGTAGTTCATGGTGATATCCGTATCCAGGGCGCTGTTACCAGCCGCTGCGATGAAGGCAATGCCGGCCGCGTCGGCCGCATTGACCGCATCCACCAACGACTGGTCGTAGCCGCCGCCGCCCCATGAGTTGCTCGTCAGCTTTGCGCCCATCTGCGTCGCGTATTCTACCGCGCGGACGGCCGCCGAGACGGATCCCGAGCCTGTGGCGTCCAGGAATTTGAGAGCCATAATCTTCACCTTCCAGCACACGCCGGCCACGCCGATCCCGTTGTTGCCCACGGCACCGATCGTGCCGGAACAGTGAGTGCCATGGTAAATACTGTCATGATCATCCATCGGGTCGCCATCGTTGTTCACGAAGTCGTACCCGTGAACGTCGTCGACGAAGCCGTTGCCATCGTCATCCAGACCGTTGTCGGGAATCTCCCCCGGATTGACCCAGATGTTGGCGGCCAGATCCTCGTGGTTGTAGTCCACGCCGGTGTCGATCACGCCGACGATGACGCTGCGACTACCGGTCGCCGTTGACCAGGCTTCGGGCGCGTCGATATCGCTGTCCGGAAGACTCGTGGTGATCGTCACCGTCACCTGGGTATTCGTGCACGCCCGCAGTAGCGCGCCATCCGTATCCGACACCCCCACGCTCGGAATCCAGTTTGATACACTCCCCAGAGTGCCGGCCAGTGCGCCGGACACGTTGTTGTAAACGATCATGGCTTTGGCGCCCGCGGCTTTCGCCAGGGAGGCCTTTTCGGCAAACGTGGTATCACCGCGCAGGATCAGGGCAATATTATTGCTTACGACCGCCGGGAACTCGCCCGTCTTGCCCATGCCGCAATCATACAGGATGCCTGTGACGCCCGACGGCGCCGTGGCCGGCGAATAGGTCATCGGGCTGGCCGACACCGTATTGGTTCCCGCCGTCACCGTCCCTCCCTGGATAATCTGCCCGATATTGTTCATCCCCCATAACTCGCCGAATCGGGGATCGTTGGGCATCGTGCTGGCCCGGACTTCATAATCAGGCTCGGCATAGAGAATGGTGGGTTGGCTGTTAAACGTCCGAAGCGCCGCCTCGACGGGGGTTCCCTGCGGCAGTTCGACGATGCAAAGGCCCGGCACGATGCGATAGGCATGCGTGATGGCGCCACCACCGGCCGCCTCAAGGGCGGCGGTTCGCTGCAGGGCCGTGGCCTCCGGGGCGAACCGCACCAGCAACCGGCCGGCCGTAAACGCGGCACCCGGCTGAACCAGCGTGAAGTCACGTCCCGCGGGTGGCCGGAACCCGGCCGCGGCCGCAGCAGCCACCGCCAGTGGGTCTGCCCGGAGAGCAGCGTCAACCGCGCTAAAACCCGTGCCAGTCGACCGGCCGGTTTCGTAGGCATCCAGGACGACATCCAGTCTCGCATCAGCGGATGCGGCATTCCCCACTGTCATTGCCCGCTTGGCAAAATGACCCATGCGATTGGTCACCGTCATCGAGAGCGGCGACACCTGCAGGCTTGGCCGGGTATAGACCGAGAGGTGAATTCCACGGAGGGTCGGTGCCACCGTGCTGGTAACATTGGAGAAGGCAATCACATCGGTATACGTGCCGGTCGCCAGCAGACTCGCCGACGCCGTGAAGGCCGCCGTCACATTCACGGCCGCGCCCGACGCCAGCGTGCCACCACCTGAAGACAGACTCATCCAGTCAGCGGCATGCCCTGCGGCCCACGTCAGGGCAGTCGGCCCCGCGTTGCTGACCGCATAAGTGAAACTCGCGGGCGCGAAGGGGCCGCCCCGGTGACCGCTGGCATTTCCGTCACCAACGGGTGAGACCCGCAGCGCATCCCTGACGCCGCTGCCAGTCAGTTCAACCTCCACGACAGGCTCATCCACGTCGGTGCTGGCGATCGCGAGAAAGGCTTTATGGCTGGCCGTGTCCTGCGGCGCATACCGGACCGCCAACTCCAGTGTCTGTCCCGCCGCGATCCGGCAGGGCAGCAGCGGCGCATTCGTCACCGAGAACGGACTGCCGCCACCTGCCGCCACCGCCATTTCCATCGGGAAGGAACCATAGGCCGTAGGTGGTACCGAAGCCACCAGAGTGCTGGCCCCGGTCGCGGTGTCGATCACCCGCAGTTCGGTGCCGGCTTCCGTGGAGAACGCGGACCAGTAGAGGATGTTGTTGACCTCATCGAAGTCCAGCCCCTGATCGTCGCTGGCATCGAACCCCAGCGGCCCCACTCCGGAGGCAACCGCCGTGGCCGGATCGATCTTGATCAGCGTATCCGAAACAATGTCCACACCGTACAGTTCGCCGGCCAGATTCATCGCCAGCCCCGCCACTCCGTAGAAATTACTGATAACGCCGACAAGCGTGACGCTGGCGTTGGTCGCATTGACCTTGTAGAGCCTGCTGGGCAGCTGGTTGGTGGATATTGCCGAGGCATATAACGTGACGCTGCCGGGACTCGCCGTCAGGCCACTCCAAACGTGTTTCGCCGTCGGCGCGCACGCGCCGATTTTCTTTTCAGCGCCACTCACGGTATCAAACGTCACCAGCGAGTTGCTGTAGTAGTTGAGCGAATAAACCTTCGAGAAGTCACCCTTGACGAAATCCATGCCGCCGCTCCGGCGGCTGACCCCAAAAATCCCCTTCTGGGTCCCTGCGGAGGGAGACATGAAGGACACCAGGACATCGAAAGGCGCAAAGGGTGCGAGTTCCTGAATACCGAACATCGGCACGATGCTGGGCGCGACACCCTGGACCGCCCCACTGAATCCGGAAACGCCGGACGCCACACCGATACCAAGATTGGTCAGGACGAGATCCTGCGTCGGATGCAGGTTGGAGATTGTCACCGTCTCGACCCTCGACAAACCGGCAATGACATTGCTGAAGGCCACCTTCAAGTCGGTGGAAGGCGCTACGGAATCAGACACCGCGATTTCGCCGGGCACGGCATCGACGACTAACTGGACACGGCGCGTCACCGTGAGGCCGCTGTTTTCATTCATGAAGCTCACGTCGTCCTCATAGGTTCCAATTCCTAGCGCATCGACTCCGGCACTGTAGGCGACCGTGACCGTCGCCGTCGCACCGCCCGCGAGCGTTCCGCCCGGCGGCGTCACGGTCATCCAGGTTGCGCTGGTTCCAGCCGTCCAGTTGACCGGCAGGGTGCCTAGGTTGCGGAGTTCATACGTGGTGCCTGCCGGCACAATCGGTCCGCCGGCATAGCGATGCGCGGTGACACCGATGGCAGGCAGAATGCGCACGGGGTCGATCAGGTCAGCCGTCAACCGGATGTCATCCAGATTCCAGCCACCGTGCATAATACCCTCCCAGGTTGCCCCGATCGGCCCCATGGCCCACCGGATATATACGGTGGGCTGGTTGTCGGCGATACTGGAAATATCGTAGTTGACACTGGTCCACTGCGCTTCATGGAAGCCAGAGCCCGGGATATTGTCGTTGTCCCACACAACGGACCAATCGACCCCGTTGTTGCTCACCTGCACACCGACGCAATTTCCACTGTGGCCCACGGACAACCCGCAGTTAAGCCAGCGCCAGAAGTCCACGTTTACGTTCTGGTAACCGGAACAGTTAATGGCGGGAGTGGTCAGGTAATAGGCCGGGATATTGTCCGCATAGCGGCCGGCCAAATTGTAGCCAAACACATTGGTGCCGGTATGGCCGGTCGTGGGGTCCCCATCCACCCCGAGCGGCACGCCGAACTGCCACTGCGCCTCCCGGCCCCACCCCGGATCGGTGTTGCACGGCTCGGAAAAGATGACCATCTGGGGTGCATTCGTCACGACCAACCGCACCGGCCGCAGTTGCGTCGCGCCGCTGACGTGATTGGTAAACACCAGCACATCCCGGTACTCGCCCGGATTCAAGGCGCAGGCCGCCTCCGTAACACGTGCGGTAACCACGAGTGCGAAACCCGCGCCCAGTAAACCACCAACCGTGCTGACGCCCAGCCAGGTTGACGTATGGGTGACGCTCCAGTCAAATGCCGAGGCGGTCCAGTTGGTCAGTGTGTACGACTGGAATGAGGGCGCGAAAGGCCCGCCCCGCATCCCGGAACTGATGAAGTTGGTGTTCGGGGTCAGCCATAATCCGTCCGGCAGAACCGTCATCGCCACCGGCACGGTCACCGATGGACTCGCCTCATCGTTACCGGCGACGACCACCTCACCGGTGTAGGAACCGGGCTCAACGTTGACCGCGGAAAAGCCGACCGTCACCGTGACGGAAGCGCCCGGCACGATATTGGTCGCCGCGCCCGGGGACGCGGTCAACCAGCGCGGGGCACCCATGCTCAAGGCCCGGCGCAGGTTCAGCCGGCCGCCGGACACGCACAATCCCGGCAAAGTCGGATCCACGCTATCCATCAACACCTGCTTGACATCCGCCCAGGTCAAATCCGGGTTCGCGGCCATCAGCAGCGCGCAGGCTCCGGCCACGTGCGCCGCCGCCATGGAAGTCCCGTCGCGGTTAATGTAAAGGTTGTTCGGCTTGCAGCCGGGGATATTCACCCCGGGTGCCCCAAGATCGATACTGACGTTACCATAGGCGGAAAACGCGGCCATGGCGTCGTTGGTGTCCGTAGCCAACACGGAAATGATGTTGTCGCAATCGTACCGGGCCGGATAACTCATGGACTCCAGGGGCATCGTCAGGTCGATATTCTCGTTCGTGTTGCCGGCGGCCATGACGAAAAGCATGCCCGCTGTTTTGCAGGATTCGATCGCGTCCTTCACGGACTGCATGTAGGCGCCGGCGTAGTCGTAGTTGCCGAAGGCGTTGAGCACCACTTTCGCACCCACCTTCCGGGCGTACTGCATGCCCTCCACACAGTCGGAGACGCCGCCGTTACCCGCAAAATTCAGGAACTTCACCGGCACGATCTTGACCCGCCAGTTCACACCAGCCAGACCTATCCCGTTGTTGCCGACCGCCCCGATGATGGACGCAACGTGCGTGCCGTGTCCATGGTCGTCCATCACACTACTGTTGTCGTTGTAAGTGTTGAACCCGTGAACATCGTCCACATAGCCGTTGCCATCATTATCCTTGCCGTCATCGGGAATTTCCCCGGTGTTGACCCACATGTTGGAGGCAAGATCCTCGTGGTTGTAGTCAACGCCCGAGTCGAGCACCGCCACCAGGATGTTGGTGCCGCCGATGGCCTGGCTCCACGCTTCCGGGGCGTCAATATCGACATCCGGCGTGCCGCCCATCTGACCTTCGTTGTGCAGACTCCATTGCCGGGCAAACATCGGGTCGTTCGGAATCGTCAGCGCCTGGTAGGTGTAATCCGGCTCCGCATAGCGCACGGCCGGATTCCCGTTGTACAGTAGCAGGGCCTGGGCAACCGTCTGGCCCGCGGGCAGCCGAACCCGGATCAGTCCGGACACGACTTCGTATTCCTTCTCCACCATCGCTCCGCCGCAGCCGGCCAGCAATGCGGCGCGCTGTCCGGCATCGACCCCCTCGGCGAGGCGTACCAGGAGGCGCTGTTCGGTGAAAATAGCGCCCTCCGGTATCTTCGTGAAGTCATGCACATACGCCGGCAGACGGGATCCGACGGCCGGCGTGACCCGCAGGGTGCGGCTCTTCTCGTAGGCGCTGACCTGGAAGGAAAGCGCGGCGTCCCCTGCTCCAAGGTTGGACACGGTCACCGTCACTTGGGTCGTCCCCCCGAACGTGTTGGTCACGGCGATGGCGGCGGGTGCCACCGTCATCTGCGGACTCGTGAACACCCGGAGCGTCACTGCACGCGTCACACTCCCGATGGACGTCGTGCGGTTGGAGAAAATCAGTTGATCCATGTTCGTCCCCACGCCGAGCGAATCCGCATTGGCATTGAAGGATACCTCGACGTTGACCGAGGCTCCGCCTGCCAGGGTGCCGCCGGCAGGCGCAACACTGACCCAGGTACCGGTGCCGCCAACCGACCAATCGACCTGGGACGGACCGGCATTGCTCACCGTATAGTTAAAGGAGGGTGGCGTGAACGGCCCACCGGGATGACCCGACGCCGCAAACGGCTCCTCTGAGAACACCCGGAGCGCGTCGGCCACACCAGACCCTGAAAGCGCCACACGGACTTCGGGTTCGCTGAGATCATCGCTCCGGATGATCACCACGGAGTTGTTGGTCCGGACGGTCAAGGGCGTGTAGCGTACCTGGACCGTAGCCGCACCGCCGGCCGGGATCGTGAACGGCTGGGACGGCGTATCGAGCAATTCGTATTCGCGCAGGGCTGCGGCGACGGCCATTTCCAGCTCGACACCGGAGGGAAACGCGCCGACCAACCTGGCCGCACCAGTCGTGGTGTCGATCACGCGCAGTTCGGGAGTGCCGGTCAATGGATGCACTGCCCAATAAAGTGTGTCGGTAATCTCGTCGAAATCCATTCCCTGCGCGTTATTCGGCCTGATTCCGAGGGGCCCGATGACGGTTCCCGCACCAGTAGCCGGATTGATGCGGACCAGGGGATAGGTCATTACGCCGGCATCGATTCCGTAGAGTTGCCCCTCGCGGTTCGCTGCCAGACAGAGCACCCCCCCTACGCCGGTAATGGAACCGATCCGGGTGGCGGTCCCCGTCAACGGGTCAACCCGGTAAAGCGTGTTCACCGTCGAGGCATACAGCGTGCCGTTGGGCGCGGCAGCCAGCCCGGTCCATATCTCGCCGGAAACCGGCGAACAATTACCTACCACCCGCTGGGCGCCGTTGGAGACGGTGATGGCCATCAACGTCTTGGTCGTATTGTTCAAGGCATAGAGCGTAGAAAAGTCGCCGTTGAGGAAGTCAACGCCGTAGAGTCCCTCTGGCACACTGGCGATGGTCGTCAACTGGTCCGGATGATCGGTAGTGAACGACACGAGCCGCTGACTGAGCAAATCAACTCCATAGCACTTGACGATGCTAGGGGGTGCCACCGGCTGGGTTACGTTTCCGTCGACCGGCGCCACCGCGGCCGGACTCGCCGCGTACACGCCAACGCTGTCGATCCGTAGGGGCCACAGGCTGCTGCGGTTCGTGATCGTGATCGATGCCGTCCGCGAGGCCCCCAGGATCACCTCGCCAAAGGGCATCGTCAGATCGGTTGCCGATCCGAGTGAATCGCGCACCTCGATCTCGCCCGGATTGTACTTCACGGTCAGTTGAGCCAACCGGGTGACAGCCACCGCCGTCACGATGTTGGAAATCGAAACCTGGCCATCATAGACGCCCGCCGTCAGCGACGTCGCATTCCCTCCAAACGCAACCACGATAGTTGTCGCCTGGCCCGCATTCAGTGTCCCACTGGCGGGCGTGGCTGTCAGCCACGACACCGACGGCACCGCCGCCCAGTGGACCGCCGTAACGCCGGTGTTGGTGATCGCATAGGTCTTGTTCGCCGACGTAAAGGGTCCGCCCTGGAAACCGTTGCCGATCAGGTTGCCGTAGGTCAGAACCTGCAGATCGTCGGAAGGCAGCGCCTCATTGTAACGGGAAAGATCTGATTCCACGAAATCGGCGGACAGGTCCTGCCCGCGCGACAGTCCGGCGAGCCCATCCGTAGCCGCCACATCCAGCCAGGTCATCCGGATCCGGCCGTCGAAGAACAATTCGATCTGGAAATTGTTCGTTGTCGTCAACCCGAACTCCGGCACATCCTGCCAGGTCACCGCGACACGGTCAGCCAGCTGCTTCCATGTCACCTGCCCAGCCGCCGGTGCCAGATCGTCGAACAGGGCGGAAATCCGTGGCAGGCTGAAATGTGCGGCCGGGGATTCCGCATAGGTCGTATCCCCCCGCCCGAACGTGATATAGCCGTTGGCGCCGACAAAGAAGCCGTTTGTGGTCATGCCGTACAGCGACACCCGGGCGTCGTCCGCCAGATCCACCCGGGCAAAGCCATCATCCGGCAACACCAGAGCTACCCCCCCTGCTGGATCGGTCGGGAACGCCGAGACTCCCGCCGTGCGACCCACCGCATAACCGGAAGCAAGTCCGTTGGGGGTAAAGGTCAGCGTCATGTGATCGAGATCATTATCCCCAGCGGTGAACTGTTCCGTGAAATAGTCGGAGGCACCGACCAGCAACCGCACCGGCATGTTCATTATCGTTGCATCCACGGTATTGGAGAACGCCAGGGTAGCCGTGTACGTCCCGGCAACCAATGCACCCGCCGCCGGGTTGATGATCACCGTCACATCGGCCGCCCCGGATCCGGCAAGAGAGCCGCCCGTCGGCGACACCGTCACCCACGGTTCCGACGCGGTCACCGTCCAGCTCATCGTCACGGGATCGACGTTGGACAACGTCAGGATTGACGATTCCGGCGCAAAGGGGCCGCCTTCGTAACCTCTGAAGCTCAGCGACTCCGGTGTCAAACTTAGCGAACTCACGCCACAGGCATTCCAGGCCGCCGCCACGCTGTCAACCCAGGCGGGATTAAGGTCCGCCGCCGCCGAAAGCCATGCCGCCCGCACACCACGGTAGTCGGTCCCGGGTGTGCCATATACCGTCAACGCGCGATAGGCCACCTGCTCGGCATTGGTGAGGCCGATTCCCGCCACCGTGTAGGCAAGACCGTCATTGTTCCCGCTGCCGCCTTCGCAGAGCAGATAGAAGAAAAAGTTCTGCACCCCGCTGTTGTAGTGGACTCCACCATTATCCCCTGCTCCATCGTACCAGAACGAGCCCCGGTAACGGCTCGGTTGCTCATTGCCCGCGCCTACGGTTGACGGGTTGCGCGGGTTGCGCATATCACGCAACGCCGTTGAACCCAGCCAGCAGTCCTCGCCCAACAGCCAGTCCGCCGTGCCGGCGACTTTTCCGGGATAGTTCATCCGTCCGTCTGGCTGGGCATGGAATTCGACGCAGGCACCAAAGATATCCGAAAACGACTCATTCAACGCCCCGGATTCATCGGCATACATCAGGCCCGCGCTGTAGTCGGTTACCCCGTGGGCAAACTCGTGCGCCGCCACGTCCAGAACGGCCAGGGAGGCGGCATTCAGGTTATCCCCATCGCCAAAATGAAAATCATAGCCATCGTAGAACGCATTGACGTAGTTAACGCCTTCATGAACATTGGCGAAGGCCATCGTGCCCGCCCCGTTGAAGCTGTCGCGCGCATGGACATTTCGCCAGTAGTTCTGGATGGTGTCGAACCCGGCCGCCAGCGATAGTTCCGCCCGGTCGCTGGCACCCCAGTCGGGTGTCGCGCGATAGGCGTAGGTGTTGAGGTCTGGCCAACTCCCGCTCGCTGCCACGTTATGGATCTGCCAGTGGTGGCCGGGGTTATGCAGGTAATAGAGCGAGGTTGCGTTCTCACGCCAACCGGTTACGGTCACCCGTTCCCCACCCTCCCCGGTCAGCACATTGCCGGCAAGATTGGTTTGCACACCGTTGACGGTTGGCACGCCAATGTGCATGACCTCATCATAGCGCCGGAGCACCTCGCCCGTCGTGGCCTCCACCCAGTAACGCCACCGGGCCGAAGCCGCCGGTTGCGCCAGCGCAAACTCGTAGGCCAGGCAGGGCGTCCCGTCGATTGCGTAAACCACCAGCACGGGCACCGCTACCAGTTCCGCCGCTCCCGCACTGAACGCCGCCAGATCCTTGCGCGCCACCGCCTCCGCGGCGGCCGCAGTGACCTTCGCCTCCGCCGGCACATCCACGCCTGCCATGTACCGGCCATTGACCTCATACGCCCGCTGCTTGCCATCAAAGTGCACAATCAGGTCACCCCCCACCACACGCAGGCCACGGTGCATCTGCATCAGCCGCACATGGCGGAACCCCAGCTTGTCGGCCTCCGTGCGCCGGTGAGTAAACTCCTGTGCGGCGTCCTTGAAACCATACACACGGCTGAGGTTGTCCAGCACGGCAACGGCATCCTCAGCGGAGGAACGCCCCTGCGCCTTCAGCCCCTTACCACCCGAAAAGGACCGGCGTAAGCCAAGATCCTGCCCGCGGATGGATCGTGGCGCACCCACCCGCTCATCCTGCTCCACCTTGATCCCCCCGGTCCGGGCCTGCACATGCGCCTGCCGCTGGTCCTGCGTCAGCGCCGCCGGTTTCGCGACACGTGCCGGCAGGGGCGGAGGCACGGCCCGCCCCGGCGCATCCACGGCCCACGCCTGTGCACCCAACAGAAAACAAATCACAACTGTCGCGATCGATCTATAAATACGCATGTTATTCCTCACTCCACCTTCACCCTATAGAACTTCTGCCCTGCTCCGTTCACGGCATCCGTGTGCACGTTGACCGGTGGCGTGGCCGGAATGTTATTCCTCAAATCAAAGGTGAAGCCCGTGCCGAGATTGGTCGCCGCCTGCACGGTATAAACCCGTCCGGTGGCACTCTGCCACCGCACGATGAATGCATCCGCCAGGGCAGAATCCCGCTCCGCCCCGTCCAGAGAAAGGCGGGACGCAGGATCATTCGGGTTCGTTCCAGCCAGATACTCCTCCCGGTTGGTCAAGTGATCGCCATCAGGATCGTCGTCATCG
>Ga0194056_10001030_pt1 | contig 15252 bp, 19 predicted proteins | sample SepL4413m_MetaG_FD_155458 | JGI IMG/M metagenome (GOLD analysis project Ga0194056, IMG submission 155458) | Anoxic zone freshwater microbial communities from boreal shield lake in IISD Experimental Lakes Area, Ontario, Canada - Sep2016-L442-13m | ecosystem: Environmental > Aquatic > Freshwater... | reverse complement strand
TCGAAGTACACATCGCCGCCCGCGGCATAGGCGTGACCGGCATCAATGAGTCGCTGCATGAGCACGATCATTTCGGGAACGTGACCCGTCGCGCGAGGCTCGATCGTGGGAGGCGTACAACCCAGCACGTCGTAGGCCCAGGCGAATTCGCGTTCGTACTGCGTTGCCACAGCCCACCACGGACGATCTTCCGCACGACCACGCGCAATGATTTTGTCGTCGATGTCGGTGACGTTGCGGCAGAAGGTCACCTCGTAGCCACTGACACGTAACCAGCGACCCAACACGTCAAAGCACACGCCTGACCGGATGTGTCCGACGTGAGGTGCAGCCTGCACCGTAGCTCCGCACAGATAGAGCGAGGCCTGACCTTCGCGTAGGGGTACGAAGTCACGCACCGATCGCGTGGCAGTGTCGTGCAGTCGGAGTGCCATCGCTCTACCTCACCACGCGGTGGGGGGCCAGAATCACAGCAGACATGGGCCCAGTCTAGTGGGCGAGGAAGCGTTGCTATTCCTCACTACTCGCGACTACTCGCGACTACTCGCGGCCCACAAGCGCCGTGGCGACCGCTGCCACACCTTCGCGTCGCCCCAAGAACCCCAAGTGATCAGTCGTCGTGGCTGCCAGCGCGACCGGAGCACCGCCCAATGCTGCCGAAAGGGCCGCTTGCGCCTCGTCGCGTCGCACCGAGAGGCGCGGTACTTCGGCAACTACTTGAACGGCCACACTCATGATGTGCCAACCCGCCTCGGCCACTAACCGCGCGGTCTCAGCGAGCAGGGCCGACCCTGACGCACCCGCCCACTCGGGCCGATCCGTTCCGAAAATAACTCCCAGATCACCCAAGCCGGTTGCGGTCAACAGGGCATCGCACACAGCATGCGCCGCCACATCTGCATCGGAATGTCCCTCGGGACCAACACCAACGTCGGGCCACTCCAGGCATGCGAGCACCATGGGGCGACCTTCCACCAGAGGATGCACATCGACACCGATTCCGGTGCGCAGTTCAGGCCATGACACCGGCAGACCTCCGTCGCGCCAGAACTGCCTCAGCGATCACCAGATCAAAGGGTCGAGTGACCTTGAACGCTTCCTCGTGGCCGGGCACCACGACCACCGTGTGCCCGATGCGTTCAACAAGTCCCGCGTCGTCGGTGAGATCGTCGATTCCTTCGGCTGCCGCAGAGCGATGTGCCTCCGCGAGCAGCGCGCGGTCAAATCCTTGCGGAGTTTGCACGGCCCGCAATACCGAGCGATCAATGGTTCGCACGACGCGACCACCGGGATCGATCTCCTTCACGGTGTCGTAGACAGGCAGCACGGGAATCACGGCACCTGCGCCCGCACGCACCGCCGACGCCACTGCATCGACGAGCTCAACGGGCACAAGCGGTCGGGCAGCGTCGTGCACGAGAACGACATCGACGGTGATGGGCAGGTGATCGAGTGCGAGTGCGACGGACTGTTGGCGAGATGAGCCGCCCGGCACGATCACAACATTCGCCATCGGAACATGGTCGGAAAGAAGCAGACGTACCTCGTCAACTCCACCATCGTCGGGCGGAGCAGCAACCACCACGAGGTCGACAGAACGCGCTGAGACGAGTGCGCGGACGGCATGAACGAGGATGGGCAGGCCACCGAGATCGCGAAAGGCTTTGGGGGTTCCGGGGCCGAGCCGTTCACCGCGGCCTGCTGCAGGAACAATGGCAGCCGTGGTCACTGAGTAAACCTAGGAAGCCAGAACCTCGTCGAGGATGATCTCTGCCTTGTCCTCGTTGGTGTGCTCGGCAAGGGCAAGTTCAGAGACCAGAATCTGGCGGGCCTTGGAGAGCATGCGCTTCTCGCCGGCTGACAATCCCCGCTCCTTATCGCGGCGCCACAGGTCGCGCACCACCTCGGCAACCTTGATGACGTCACCGGAAGCAAGCTTCTCAAGGTTGGCCTTGTATCGACGAGACCAGTTCGTGGGCTCCTCGGTATAGGGCTGACGCAGCACCTCGAAGACCTTCTCAAGGCCTTCGGCATTGACCACGTCGCGGACACCGACGAGATCAACATTGTCGGAGGGCACCCGCACGGTGAGGTCGCCTTGAGCGACCCTGAGTACGAGGTACTCCGTGTCGACTCCCTTGATGGACCGCATCTCTACGGCCTCAATTTTGGCTGCCCCGTGATGTGGGTAGACAACGGTCTCGCCAACCTTGAACGCCATATGAGATGACCCCTTTCCAGAAACTTGAGTTTACCACGGGATTCGGACGCCCCTCCCGCCGAGTGACCAGGCCCAAAAAGGACCCGGGGCCTCGGCATGCAGCGTGGGGATTCGATAGCCTGCCTCCATGACCCGTGCTGCCTTGGCCCGACCCTCACTCTCCCGTCCGTTGCGCCGAGTGGCCGCTGGCCTTCTCGCGGTGGCCGTCATCGGCAGCATGAGCGCCTGCGGCACCGGTAAGGACTGGGTCGACGAGGGTCTGAACCCCTCTGGAAACGGGCAGTTTGTCACCATCGGGTCATTACAGGCTCAGAACGTCACCTTGGTTCAGGGCCCGCCAGGCTCGAAATCACTCACTTTGGTCGCGCGACTTTTTAACACCGGCGAGACACCTGACGCACTCGTCGGGGCCAACCTTGGCACCGCCCCGGGTACCGACGCGAAAATCACCAACAGCGCGGTACCGATCGTGCCCGGGCCCGAAGCTGCGTCTGTTGGTTTCAACAGCACCGACTTCGTCAATTTCTACAGCGTCGACGTGCCGACAGCCACGTACGTGCCGGTCACGCTGAAGTTCAAGGATGCGGGCCAAACCACCCTGCAGGTACTGGTTGTTCCACCGGCTGGTTACTACGAGGGCATCAAGCCCACGCCGCCCGCTGCGTGATCACTCACGCATCGAATTTATAACCCAACCCGCGCACCGTCACGATGTGCACGGGGTTGGCTGGGTCTGACTCGATCTTTGAACGAAGTCGCTTCACGTGGACGTCAAGCGTCTTGGTATCGCCCACGTAGTCACTTCCCCATACGCGATCGATCAGCTGCGATCGAGTCAGCACTCGGCCGACATTGCGCATCAGAAGTTCGAGCAAGTCGAATTCCTTGAGCGGCATCGCCACCTGCTCGCCGCGCACAGCCACCACATGGCGATCGACATCCATCCGTGCAGGTCCGGCTTCGATGACGGTGCTGATGAGTTCACCCTCGTCGTCACCTTGACGACGCAACACCGCTCTGATGCGAGCAACGAGTTCGCGTGAGGAGAACGGCTTGGTGACGTAATCGTCAGCGCCGAGTTCGAGGCCAACGACCTTGTCGATCTCACCGTCTTTGGCCGACACCATGATGATCGGAACCGTTGACTTCGCTCTCAGCGCGCGACAGACCTCAGTTCCGGAGAGGCCGGGCAACATGATGTCGAGCAGGACGATGTCTGCGCCATTGCGATCAAATTCCTCGAGTGCGACATTGCCATCGGCAGCGATGCCAACTTCGAAGCCTTCCTTGCGAAGCATGAACGACAGTGCATCACTGAAGGACTCTTCGTCCTCCACTACGAGCACACGCGTCACGATGCCGCCTCGATGGTTGACTGAGTGTGCATGTCACCCTCCTCGAGGGGGTTGGTAAAACGCGCCGACTCGTCTGTTTCGGGAACAAGCGACAGCGAAGTCGGGTGTGCCGGAATGCGGATGGTGAATGTGGAGCCTTCGCCAGAAAGCGACCAGACGCTGATACTTCCACCATGGTTGGTGCATACGTGCTTGACGATGGCTAATCCTAGGCCAGTACCGCCGGTGTCGCGGGAACGCGCCTGATCGACGCGGTAGAAGCGTTCAAAGATTCGTACCTGATCTTCGACGGCGATACCGATTCCTTGGTCAGAGACACTGATTTCAACTGAGCCGTCGAATAGCCGCGTGCCGACGGCAACGCGTGTGTTCTGGGGCGAATACTTGATCGCATTGCCGATGAGGTTTCGCAGCGCGGTCAAGAGGTGGCTCTCTTCGCCAAAAACTACTAGTCCCGGCGTGCCACCTCTCACCACGTCAATCGCGCTCGCGTCGGCTGACATCCGCATTGAGTCGACGGCCTCTGCGATAACAGCATCGATCGACACCGGTCGCGCGTGCTCAAGCGGGTTGTCACCCTGCAGCCGCGACAGGTCGACGATGTCGGCGACGAGAGCCGCGAGTCGCGCCGATTCAATGCGCATGCGACGAGCAAAGTGAAGTACTTGGGCGGGGTCGTCGCTTGCCACCTCAACAGCTTCGGCGAGCAGTCCGAGCGCACCCACCGGAGTCTTCAGTTCATGGCTGACATTGGCGACAAAGTCGCGGCGCACCGCTTCAATGCGGCGAGATTCCGATAGGTCTTCAATGAGGATCAACGTGACATCGGATGTGAGCGGCGCTACCCGAAAGCGCATTTCTCTCGGCGAGCGTCCCGACGATGACCGATTGAGATCGAGGTCGCGCTCCAGTGAAATTCCGGTGCGGGCTACCTCACTGAGTAGGCGGGCAACTTCGCTATTGCCAATTCGGTTGCCCACCACGACGCCGAGCGCCTGCGCCTCGGCCGTCGACTGCACCACCAACCCCGAAGAGTCGACCAGCACCGTACTCTGCGGCAACACCTCGAGCAGGGCTGTCAGACTACGAGGAATCGCCCCTGCGGAGCGGTCGATGACGGGTGCCGGAGGGTCAACGGATCGCAGACGCATCAGCAGGGCCAGGGTGCCGGCACCGAGTCCCGCTCCGATGAGAAGGGCCACAAGGGCAACAATCCAAGAGCTCACAGCACAAGAATAGGAGCATTTTCAACGACCCAACGCCTGCGCCGTGCCGAAGGGCTGATCGTTAGGTCAGATTTCAGCGTGGGGAACTTGGTGTTCATCAATCTGTTGTGTCCCATTCATGTTGCGGTATGCCTCCGGTACTCGACCGATCTATTGTGGAGGGATGAGGGCTAACTACCGAGAGCAACTTGACACCATTTCGGCCGAACTCATTGAGATGAGTAACCTCGTGGGCACCGCGATGGCGCTTGCGACTCAGTCTCTCCTTGATGCAGATATCTCACTCGCAGAGCAGGTCATCAACAACGACGAGGCAGTCGATCACCTCAATCAAGAACTCGAGGACAAGTGCTTTAACGTCACGGCACTCCAGCAACCGGTCGCCACTGATCTGCGCACCACGATGAGCGGGCTGCGCATCTCGGCCTCCCTCGAACGCATGGGTGACCTTGCCGCGCACGTGGCCAAGCAGGCGCGACTGCGTTACCCGAACCAGTCAGTTCCTGCCGAACTGCGTGCCACGTTCGCGCGGCTAGGAAGTTTGTGTCAGGAAGTGGTGGCCAAGGTCGCTGCGGTCATCGAGACCCGCGATGTCACCCTCGCCGCTGACATCCGGCGATACGACGACGAAATCGATCGACTCCACCGCGAACTCTTCACCGTGGTTCTTTCTCCCACCTGGAGTCACGGAGTTGAGGCTGCCATCGACGTCACGCTCCTGTCGCGCTACTACGAGCGATTCGCCGACCACGGAGTCACCATCTCTCGCCGCGTGATTCACATCGTGACGGGCGAGCCCTACGGAACAATCGACACTGACTCTCTGTAGATCCCTGTAGGCTCTGCAAGTCCGCAGCCAGCCCGCGGGCAGGCTCAACGTCGCAGTTCAGCGCTCCATGAGGCACACTCAAGGCATGTCAGAGCGGCAACTTCCCCATCGGGTTGCCTTGCTCTCAGTGCACACATCCCCCCTCGATCAGCCAGGTACCGGCGATGCCGGAGGCCTGAATGTATACGTCGTTGAGACCTCACGCCGTCTGGCGGAGGCAGGTGTTGAGGTTGAGATCTTCACGCGCGCCACGTCAAGCGACCAGCCACTCACGGTCGAACTTCACCCGGGTGTGCTCGTGCGGCACGTCACTGCCGGCCCCTTCGAGGGCATGTTGAAAGAGGATCTTCCCGCTCAACTGTGTGCTGTCACCGCAGGCGTGATGCGCACCGAAGCAAGTCGCGACGAGGGTTGGTACGACCTCGTGCATTCGCACTACTGGCTTTCGGGCCAAGTCGGGTGGCTCGCAGCAGATCGCTGGGACGTTCCGTTGGTGCACACGATGCACACCATGGCGCGCGTCAAGAATCTTTCGCTGGCCGCCGACGACACCGCAGAACCCGAGTTGCGCATCATCGGCGAACAGCAGGTTGTCGAAGCGGCCTCACGGCTCATCGCCAACACCGATACTGAGGCGACCGAGTTGATCACGATGTACGGCGCCGATCCCGAGCGCGTGCGCGTGGTGCATCCAGGAGTCGATCTCGACGTCTTCCGCCCCGGCGACAAGAGTGCAGCACGTCGCGAACTCGGAGTCGCTGACGACGCCGTCGTACTGCTGTTCGTGGGCCGTATCCAGCCACTCAAGGCTCCCGATGTCCTGGTACGGGCGGCCGCCGAGATGGTGTCTGCCGACCCTGCGCTGCGCGCACGACTCGTCGTGGTCATTAACGGCGGTCCCTCCGGAAACGGAATGGCACGGCCGGACGCTCTCGTCGAACTGGCGGCCGAACTTGGCATCGTCGATCTCGTGCGTTTTGAGCCTCCGAGCAATCGCGCGCGATTGACGCTGTGGTACACGGCCGCCGACCTGTCGGTCGTCCCCTCGTATTCTGAATCCTTCGGACTGGTCGCCATTGAAGCCCAAGCGTGCGGAACCCCAGTGGTGGCCGCCGCAGTTGGCGGACTTCCCACAGCTGTAGCTGACGGAATCAGCGGAGTACTTGTCGAGGGACACAACCCGCGAGCCTGGTCACACGCCATTGCACGACTGCTGGGCGACCCCGACGAACTCGCGCGGCTGACAGTCGGCGCGCGTCGGCATGCTGAGAACTTCGGTTGGCAGGCAACGACTGACCAGATGCTCGAGGTGTACGGCGAGGCCATGAGCGCCTACCAACACTGGCGGCGCGTCGGAAGTGCGATATGACTGACACCGCTGACAGTGCTGCTGGCAATGTTCGTGAATGGCTCGATGAATCGGGCCTCGAATGGGAACAGACATCACCTCACGCCTTCGTCGTGGTCTTGCCGGGCGAACGCAAACAGCGCACCACCACCTCGATCTCCATCGGAACTCACTACGTCACGATCCAGGCCTTCGTCGCGCGACACCCTGACGAGAATGCCGCTGGCTTGCACCGGTGGCTACTCGAACGCAATCGCCGCATGTACGCAGTCGCTTACTGCATCGATCCTCTGGGTGACATCTACCTGTCCGGACGCCTGCCGCTGAGTTCCATCACACCCGATGAACTCGATCGAATTCTCGGGTCAGTGCTCGACAACGCCGACGGTTCGTTCAACACCATTCTTGAACTCGGTTTCTCGTCAGCCATCTCACGCGAGTGGGCATGGCGACTCTCGCGAGGCGAGCCCACGGGCAATCTGCAGGCGTTCCGTCACCTCGCCGACCCCGAAGCACTGGGCAGGTCAGAGGCTGGCAGCGAACCGGGCACCTGATCGGGCAGGATGGACCCATGAGCGATGCACCTCACACCCTGATCCTGCTCCGCCACGGCGAGAGCGAGTGGAACGCGATGAACCTTTTCACCGGCTGGGTCGATGTCGACCTCACGGCCAAGGGTGAAGAAGAAGCGCGCCGAGGTGGACAGTTGATGGCCGAGAACGGTCTACTTCCCGATGTCGTGCACACGTCGCTTTTGCGTCGGGCGATTCGTACGGCGAATCTGGCACTCGATGAGTGCGACCGCCACTGGATTCCTGTGGTGCGCAACTGGCGCCTCAATGAGCGTCACTACGGAGCATTGCAGGGAAAGAACAAGAAGCAGACGCTCGCCGAGTACGGAGAAGAGCAGTTCATGCTGTGGCGCCGTTCGTACGACACGCCTCCTCCGCCCATCGATCCCGACGACGAGTGGGCGCAGACGTACGACGTGCGCTACGCACCTCTACCTCCGCAAGCACGCCCTGCCACTGAGTGTCTCGCTGACGTTGTGCGTCGCCTCATTCCGTATTGGGAAGATGTGATCGTCAGTGAAAGTCTGCGAGCCGGTCGCACCACTCTGGTTGCCGCACACGGCAACTCGTTGCGGGCGCTCGTCAAGCACCTCGACGCAATCTCCGACGACGACATCGCCGGCCTGAACATCCCCACCGGTATTCCGCTGGTTTACCGGCTCGACGACTCGATGCGACCCCTCGTACCGGGTGGCGAGTACCTCGACCCCGACGCCGCTGCAACCGCGGCCGCGGCCGTGGCCAATCAAGGACGCTGATGTCGACCCAGCGACTTGAACTCGCTGACTCCTCACTGCGCGAGTGGGACGCCACCGTACTCGCAGCTTTCGGCCCTCCCGACGACGAGCCCGGCATCATTCTCGACCGATCGGCCTTCTATCCCGGCGGCGGCGGTCAGCCTCCCGATCACGGAGTGCTGCTCTGGGGCGGAGTACGAACGCGCATCGTCGGCGTGCGTCGCGGTGATGACCCGGTGCTGATCCCGGCTGAGGGAGACCCGATTCCCCCGGTCGGAACGGCCCTACGCGGCGCAATCGAAGACGGCCGTCGAACCGCGCTCATGCGCACACATTCGGCTCTGCACTTGCTCTCGGGAGTCGTGTTTCGCGACTTTGGTGCACTGGTCACGGGCTCAAATATGGAACCGCTGGAAGGACGACTCGATTTCAATCTCGAGTCAGTTCCCGAGGGTTTCAAGGAGGCGATCGAGGCTGCCTGCAATGTCGAGGTCGTGGCAGATCGCGCCATCGAGGCCTACGAGTTAGGTCGCGAAGAGGCCTTCGCCATCCCCGACGTCATTCGTACGGCTACCAACCTGCTGCCACCCGAGATCGAAATTGTGCGCATTGTCGATATTCGCGGGCTTGATGTGCAGGCTGATGGTGGAACTCACGTCGCTGCAACGGCAATGATCGGCGACATGCGAGTAGTGAAGGTCGAGAACAAGGGCAAGGGTTTCCGACGCGTGCGCATCGCCCTGAGTTAGTCGCTGAGTTAGTCAGCGCTTGCCGGTGATTTCGCGAATCTTGGGCCGAACATCAACCAGGTACATCAGCACCGCGACGGCTGCGAAGAGTCCGAACAGGCCAAGCACCCCGAAACCCACCCCGATCACCAGAAAACACAGCCCCAAGATGATCAACCAGAACACCTTGGTCTGGCGATCGATCGCTGGGAAGGCCTGACTCGGGCGGATGGCTGCGTCGATGAAGCAGAACAACGCGCTGAACGCGATCACGAGGTTCAGGCCCGACACGAGGGTTGCGATCAGCGGCGGCATGGGCACAGCCTAGGCGACGTTCGGGTTCGCACCTGTCGGCAGACATGAAACTGGCCCGCCCGCGGATCGCGCGGACGGGCCAGTAAGTCAGGCGATCAGACGCCAACGGCCTCACGTACGAGGGTGACACTGTGGTTCACCGAGGAGTACGCCTCTGAACCACGCTTGGCCAGATCGGTTGCCACGTCAGTCGCAAACTCAGTGACCATGCCCGACGCCTTGGCCGGCAACGCGACCACATCGGCGAACACCTTGTGCATGTCGAATTCGGCAACGGCCTTCTGCACATCGAAGCCGGGGATCTCCACTGCCGGGAGGTTGAGTTCGCGCAGGTCGAACTTGCCGAGGTCCTCCACCAACGAGGCGAGGAACGACGGAGCAGCAGCCACAACGGCCGGGGCCACCGCGAACGTGCGGTTACCGGTGACCTTGCGTGCGCCTGAGGTCTTGGACGCAACAGGCTTGCGCGTGGTCGCGGTCTTCTTGGGAGCTGCCTTCTTCGCCGTCGTCTTACTCGTGGCAGTCTTCTTGGGAGCGGTCTTCTTGGGAGCGGTCTTCTTCGCCGTCGTCTTACTCGTGGCGGTCTTCTTGGGGGTGGCGGTAGCCATGGGCATTCCTTTCACGTGGGCCAGCCGGGTTGCTGGCTGGGCGGGTGTGTAACCCGGCCCTACTTGGCCTCAGCGGACGTTGTGGTCCGCCGAGGTGTTGACCGTCGCTTCGGGGTTTCCGTCGCAAGGCTTGCTGCATTTTCGGCCTGGAACGAGCTATATATCTCCAACAACACACCGCGTTGACGATCAGTGAGCAGCGGGTCGGCAACAATCGCCTCACCCACGGAGATAGTGGCGGGATGCTCTTCGAGGAGTCCCGCCCGAACATAGAGAGTCTCGGCGGAGATGCGCAGCGCCTTCGCGATCTGACCGAGAATCTCGGCGCTGGGATTGCGCAGGCCCCGCTCGACCTGTGACAGATAAGGGTTCGAAACCCCGCTTGTCTTGGCCAACTGTCGCAGCGACACCTCGGCCGCCTCCCGCTGTTCGCGGATATAGGCACCGAGGGTGGCAACGTCGATTCGTGAACTCACACCTCAATGATAACCGCGAGTGCTTGCAATTGCAAACGCGGTGCTTGCTGCAGCGAGCAGGCTACCGAGGCGTCGGGGGTTGCACTCGCGCCAGTACGTCGTCAACGGACACGAGTCCCTCGCGGTAGCGACGAGCCAATTCGGCCGCGCAGGCATCGGCAACCTGTTGAACGTCGCGCCGAACGTCAGACACCTCGGCCTCGTGCACCCTCAACGCGGCGAGCGATTCAACAAGTTCCTCGTCACTGCGATTGCTCACATCAGAAACCACCGCATCGGCAATTGCTTGCTCAACCTGACGGCGGTGCTCATCGACGCGACTGGGCTGCACCGTGATGTGTCGTCCAGCACCGCGCGTCGTGCGCGTGGGATCGGCCAAGATTTCGGCCAAACGGCTGACCAGATCACCCTCACCGGGAGTGGCCCGCCGCTCGATTTCGGCCCGCACGATGTCCATACGGCCGTGCAACATTCGCCGCAGATACGACAAGTCGGCCTCTTCTTGCTCGGCCTCATGGCGTCGTGCGCGAAGTTCCTCGATGGGTAGGTCGGTTAATTCGTTGAGGAAGTCGTCGGCGAGTACTTTGTCGACGCGGCGCTGACCACCGGACTGTGGGCGGGTCATCGCGAACGATCTACACGACGATCGACGATGCCGAGCATGGCTCGTGCCTCCTCGGGAGTCAGGGCCGGCCTCATGGCCGTGTCAGCAAGGCTAGCCGCTCGAGCAACCAATTCGGAGTTATCGACCACCGGCCGCCCCGGCGCAAACGTGAGCGTGTCTTCCATACCGACTCGCAGGTGCCCACCCGCGGCGAGCGAACCGAGCATCACGGGCATGCTCCAACGGCCCACACCGGTGGCCGACCACGTGGCCCCTTCGGGAAGCGCTTGAACGGCTGCCACCATGGCCTCAACCGTGGCCGGCATCCCGCCGGGAACGCCCATGACGAGGTCCGCATGCACCGAGCCGCCCGCTGGCGGACCGTACTTGTCGAGTAACCGCTTCATTGAGGTGACCTGACCAAGGTCGAAGATCTCGAACTCAGGCACGATCTGCCGCTGCTGGGTCTGCTGGTACAGCTCAACCATGAAGGGCCACGGATTGAGAAAGACATCATCGCCAAAATTCACCGTGCCACACGACAGCGAGCACGAGTCAGGATTGGCCTCAAGAACTGCAAGTCGCGCCTCGAGAGAATCATGAACCGAGCCGCCCGTCGACACCTGAACTACCAGATCCGTGGCCTCACGCAGGCCCTCAACCGCGGCAGTCACTCGTCCCAGATCAAGCGTTGGCTGACCCTGGCCGTCACGAACGTGCACGTGGATCAGGCCCGCTCCGGCCGTTTGGCAGGAGCGTCCGGTCTCGATGAGCGATTCAACGGTGACCGGAAGGCCAGGAGCCTGCGCAGGGTCGCTCTCTGCCCCTGTGGGGGCTACCGTGATGAGGGTGCCTTTCGCCATGGGCCCATCGTGTCACGAGTGGGCCCGAGCGCAAGGGGTGGGCATTAACCTGTGATTGTTGACGGATTACCCCACGGGGAAGATTCTCAGGGTGATGGACTTAACTCCCTGCCATGGGGTGCCGAAAGACTGTATGACGGGGTTTTGCGTCGGCAGACGGAGTCACGATGAAGGAGGGACGGTGCGGTGTTCGAACCTCAGGCTCGAGCCGCGCCGTGGCCAGAAGACGAGCAACTGATGAGCGATTCTCCTGTGGGGCCTACTGCTGGTGATGCTGCTCAGTCTTCCGCCGGGCAGTCTGACGCCCCCGACCCTGGTTTCGATGGCGTCACAGTTGACGCTCCCCAAGCGCACCCGGCCCCCTCGGATGCTGAGGGAATCATCCTCGGATTTGCTGCTCAAGAAGCCAGCGGCTGCCTGACCATCACGAACGCCTCCGGTGACGAAGGTCTGGTCTGGTTCCGCGATGGACAGGTCTATGCAGCCTCGGTACCCGGCCGCCGCCCCCTCTTGGGCGTGCGACTCGTCACGGCTGGAGCCATCAGCCCCGATCAACTCAACGCCGCCCTTGAATTGCAGCGCAGCGAAATGCATACCGCCCGCCTCGGCGAAGTACTTGTGCATCTGCGCCTAGTCAATCGGCGGGTCATTGAAGCATTCGCACTCGAACAACAGCGCGACATGCTCGCCGACCTCTTAGGCTGGGCCGTCACGAACCACTGGTTCCGCAATGGGGCCCGCACCCGCACCGATCTCGCACCCTTCACCGACGTAGCCGATTTGATCGAACAGGCGCACGCGCGCCAACGCCAATGGCCGATAGTGGTCGACGAAATCGGCGGAGCTGACGTTGTGCCGCTGCCCACAGGAACTGTGCCGCACGCCACCCTCAGTTCCAGCGAACGCACCGTACTTGGCTACGTCGACGGACTGCGCACCTTGGTCGACATCGCCGACGACTGCGGCTACACCCTGTTTGAAGCCGCTGACATCATTCTCGGCTTGGCGGCAGAGGGACTCGTGACGACGGCCACTGATCTTCTGCACGACCCCCGACCGACGGGTTTCCCCTCGCTGGTCGATGACCCCTTCGAGCCGTTGGCTGAAGTACTTCCGCTGCACTTGGTCACGGAGGACTCCGAGGAATCTGCACCGGTCTACGACGATTCCCCACGCTTCGATTCCCCGAGTTTCGATTCTCCCAGCTTCACTGAGGTCGAGCCGGCTGCCTTCATCGAAGCGCCTGTTATCGAAGCGCTTGAATACGAGGCACCGTACGAACCGATCGTCGAGTCGATTCCGCTGACTGCTGAGCCGGCCTTGACCTTCGAACCTGCAGTCACCGACGAGCCGCTGCCCTCGACGTTTAGCCAATTGCCGCCGCCGAGTGCCGAGCCCTTCCAATCGACCGACGGTGAGCAGAACGTCGAACCCGCCGACACTGCGGCCCTCATGCGCGAACTCACCAGTCTGGGTCTGCGCGACGACAAATGACGTCAGCCGATAATGATCGGCTGCTGCGATGCGCTAATTCCGTCGGCCAGAAGTACAGCGTCGATCGCAACTGACCTCTTGACCAGCGCCAAGGCGATGGGTCCGAGTTCGTGGTGTCGCGCTGCAGAGCCCACGGTGCCCACGGTCTTGTCGTCGAGAGTCACCAACGTTCCGTGCGCTGGCAGGCGTTCCTCGGTGCCGTCGAGGTGCAGGAGCACCAGTCTGCGAGGAGGCCGGCCGAGGTTATGCGTGCGGGCCACCGTTTCCTGTCCTCGGTAGCACCCTTTGCTTAAGTGCACCGCGGAACCGAGCCAGCCCACCTCGTTTGGAATGGTGCGCGTGTCTGTATCGAGTCCCACTCGCGGAACTCCGGCCGCAATGCGCAACGCTTCGAGCGCCCACGTGCCGGCAGGTTGCCCCGCACTGTCGAGAAACGTATCGAGTTCAGCGCGCGAGACGATCACTTCGCGGCCCACAAGCAGCGCAGGACGCTCGGCCAACAAGCGGTTCCACTCACCTCCCGCATCGGGGGCCGGCAGGCCCGCGAATGCTTCAGGAACAAGCCACGTGGGGAAGTTGTCGTCGACGACACGGACCGGTTGCCACACCACCGCGTAGGCATCAGAGACATCGGCAATTTCAACGCGCAGCATGAAGCGCATGGAGTCAAGGAAAGTGCGCACTTGCTCTGTGGCTGTCGACTCGGTCGTGATCCAGGTGACCTCGCCGTCATCAATGATGTGCAGTTCGTGCTCAACGCGACCATGCGGATCAAGAAGCAACGACAGGGCCGACTCACCAGGCTGCAGGTGTTCAATCGACTGACTCAGTAACGAGTGCAGCCAGGTAAGGCGATCAGGGCCAGTAACAGTGAGCACTCCGCGTTGAGACAGATCGACGTAACCACCACCCCCCTCCAATCGGCGCTGTTCACCGTGAGGATCGCCGTAATGCCAGGCCACTCCGGAATCAGGGTGGTTTAGGTCCGGATGCGGAACACCCTGACTTCGCAGAGCGGTCATGACAGCGTCGTCGCCGCGCGACACTCAGCGCACCGACCGTGTACTGAGAAGTGGGTGATGTCGGTGTCGAAGCCGACCTGCTCATTCAGTACTCGCACGAATGGCTCAGCAACATCGACGTGAATGCTGATGACTTCGCCACACCCATCGCACACCAAGTGAATATGCGCTTCGTCTTCGACTGCGTGGTAGGTCGGAGCACCATGACCGATGTGTGCGTGGCTCACAAGGCCGACTTCTTCAAGCACTTCAAGTGTTCGGTAGATCGTGGAGAGATTGACGCCGGCAGCAGTGCGCTGCACTTCGACAAGAAGTTCATCTGGTGTCGCGTGACGCAGCGTTTCAACTGCTTCGAGCACCAGCTGCCGTTGCGGGGTGATGCGGTAACCGCGTGCACGCAGACGTCGCTCCCACTCGCCCGAGTCGGTCGAGGATCGCGCACGGTCGTGAGTGTGCACGTGCTCTGTCATGACACCGCCTTGAGTTTCGCCGAAAGATGCGAGGTGAGAGGGTGACCGACCGCAGCCATGTCGAAAGCCCACAGCAAGTCACCATCGACCAACCCGTACAGTCGCTGACCGGCCGTGTAGTCCTTCGCCGTCGCAGTGCGCGCCACGACATCGCTGCGCAACTCTGCTTTGGCGCCCGTGATGCGCGCATCCTGAATCGAATTGACGGTGACCTCGCCGACCCACACTTCCGCGTAACCGGTGGGGTGCGCGAGCAACAGTTCAACTCGGTGATCAGGTGCTGGGCGCCAGAAGCCGGTCTCAGTCGCCAGTGGGCGCACCTTGTTGCCGTCGTCGTCAAGCAACCACGAGCGCGACCAGTACGTCAGGAAAGGACGGCCGTCC
>Ga0194056_10001027_pt1 | contig 15260 bp, 13 predicted proteins | sample SepL4413m_MetaG_FD_155458 | JGI IMG/M metagenome (GOLD analysis project Ga0194056, IMG submission 155458) | Anoxic zone freshwater microbial communities from boreal shield lake in IISD Experimental Lakes Area, Ontario, Canada - Sep2016-L442-13m | ecosystem: Environmental > Aquatic > Freshwater... | reverse complement strand
CTGTCCAACTCATCCGCCTGACGGCTCAGCGCCTCACACTCCCTGGCGAGCGCGCCCAACTGCGAGGGCCGGAATGCAGGTGACTGGAACCGGATTTCCAACTTGCGCACGGCCAGATAGTGGAGCCGGATGGCCGACAGCAGCCTGAAGTGGGCAAACTCCTGCTTGTTCCTCCGGGGCTCCAGTTTCTCCCATAGGCGAACATTCGCGAGGGCAACCCTTTGCGCCTTGGCGGGGTCGTCCCCCACCCCGACCGTGAAGTCATCGGACAGGAGCGCCTGTTGAAAACGAGCCGTTGCGCGGCCCGTCAACCCGAACCGCTCCTCCGCATAGCACTGCACGAAACTGTCAACATCCATGGGACGGGCACTGTTCACAGCCGTCGCAAAGGCGGCGAGCAGGATCCGCGTGCCGTTTAGCGGGTAGACATTGCGGATCGGATACATATCAATGACTTCGTAGCCCGTGCCAAACTCATACCCGTATTGGCCCGACGTGGACCAGGACGTGAGCACCGAACCGCTGAACCCCTTCTCCCTGCAGTAAGGAAGAAACTTTTCTATATTCTTGAAATGCTTCGCGAACGCGACGTGGTGGAAATCATCCGGATGGGACCGGAGCGCGGGGGAGCCCCAGAAGGTGAGGCCGGTATCCAGCAGGGTACTAGGGTTGCCAAAACGGTCATTAGCCCACCCGTAATTCCAATCCACCAGGATGCAATCCGCAGGCAATCCCTTCGCCGCCTCCGGATGGGCCAGCAACATATCCGCCCACAAGACGGGGCGTTTCCCGAGCGCCGTGACCACGCTGCAGAGGGCTTTCACGTAATCCACGAACAGTTTGGATTTGCCATGGGCCTCTGTCTTGGCATGGCACTTCGGACAATTCCCAAGGAGATAAGTCTCATCGCAGCCAATATGGAAATAGGGTGAGGGGTGAACCCTGGCCAGTTCGGCAAAGAGATCCTTAAACAAGGGCAACGCCTCCTCCACCTTCAAGGGACAAAGCTGGCAATAGTCCTTATGGGGCACCTCGCGTAGATGCGCGTACCTCGGATGGCGGAGGATGTATTCCACATGGCCGAAACACTGCTGGAGCGGCATCACATCCAGCCCGATCCGCCGGCAATGCGCCAGAAAGTCATTCACTTCCCCCGGAGTGTAGGCGAAACGGCTGGATATCTGCGGATGTTTGACAAAGGGAAAGGTCCCTTCCCACTCCATGACCAGCGTGTTGATCCCAAGCGCAACCAGATCATCGGCGAGCGCCTGGAGCGCCTTTGGCGTCATCACCTGAATACGCAAATCCAAATGAAAACCGCGAACTTCAAACTTGTTTGTTGATGACATAAGTGCTTTCACCCAATTACTTGATTTGCCTTCTGTGGCGGTGATTACTGGATTCTGAACACCTTCGGTGGCTCGCGATAGCCCACCTCGGGGTGAGTTCAAAAACTCGTCTTCTCATTCCGTTCACGCCGGCAGTTCCTACACCTTGTAACGTTCCACCAACTCCTTCAGTTTCTGACCCAACTCATTCAATCCGCGTGCGGCCGCTTCCAGTTGTCGCGCGCTGGCCGCGTTATGTTCGCTTGTCTGCCTGATGCTCTTCATCGCCAAGGCCACCTGGGCCACCCCGACCAACTCTTGCTGGCTGGAGGCGGCAATCTGGGCCGCCGCCTGCGCAGATTCGGTCACGCTGCTGGTCAGGTCCATAGGGAGGGAGTCATGGCGCCGCTCCCTTTACAGGTTGTGGAGGAAAGGCGGACTCGTAGTCCTTCAGGAAAGCCCGGACCGGCCGCCGGCGGGACATCCTTCCGGCAACCGGATACCAGCGCAAGCAACACGATCACATGCGCCGCCCCCAGCCAGGCGCGCATGACCCCCGCCTTCTTAGTGCTGTCCACCAGCCTGCTCACGCTGATCAGTTTGTTAGGACCGGGGTTGATGGGTGTGGCGATCAAATAATTTTTGCCGGGCCGAACAGGTTCCCCACTCGTTTTTTCCTTTTGCATCACACCCTCGCTCCTGATTTATAGCGTTCACCCGATATGATCAGAAGTCACCCCTCCCGAAGCGCCCCGTAATAAGTTGTTACTGGCGCTCATCCTAAGCTATTCCCTTTCTTCTGCAAATAGCGGATTTTGCACAAAATATGCATTGTCATTTCGTTAACGCCCGCGTATTTTAACAAATCGCACACGGAGAACCAGCATGACAACAACAAAAATCGGCGTTATCGGATGTGGCAATATAAGCGGGGCCTATTTCAAGGCCGGACAGACTTTCCGGAATATCGAAATCGCAGCCTGCGCAGATTTGGATTTGGAGAGGGCCAAAGCCAAGGCCGAAGAATTCAAGATACCCAAAGCTTGCACAGTCAAGGAATTGCTGGCAGACCCGGACATTAGGATTGTCGTCAACCTGACCATTCCCAAGGCGCATGCGGCGGTGGCACTGGCGGCGCTTGAGGCGGGAAAACATGTGTACGGCGAGAAGCCGCTGGCGGTCAACCGCAAGGATGGCAAAAAGATCCTGGATCTGGCCAAGGCGAAAAAACTCCGCGTGGGTTCCGCCCCCGACACCTTCTTCGGGGGTGGCATCCAAACCTGCCGGAAGTTGATTGACGATGGCTGGATCGGCACGCCCGTTGCCGCCTCGGCTTTCATGGTGTGTGCCGGACATGAGAGCTGGCACCCGTCACCGGAATTCTACTACGACCTCGGTGGCGGCCCGATGCTTGACATGGGCCCCTACTATTTGACGGCCCTGATCAATCTGCTGGGCCCGATCAAACGCGTCAGCGGTTCCGCCCGCACCACACGCGCCGAGCGCATGATCACCAGCCAGCCCCTGAACGGCAAAATCATGAAGGTCAAGGCATTGACCCACTACGCCACGGTGCTGGATTTCGCCCAGGGTGCAATCTGCTCCATGATCATGTCCTTCGACGTGCGGGCCGCGCAATTGCCGCGTATCGAGATCTACGGCACCGAGGGCACGCTGAGTGTTCCGGACCCGAATACCTTCGGCGGGCCGGTCCGCATCGGCGGCAAAGGCAATGAGTGGCAGGACATTCCGCTGACGCATGGCTATACGGAAAACAGCCGCAGCATCGGTGTCGCCGACATGGCTAACGCGATCCAGTCAGGGCGCCCGCACCGGGCGAGCGGCGAACTGGCCTTCCATGTGCTTGACGCCATGGAGGCGGCCGCCGAGGCCTCGGCAAAAGGCAAGGCTGTGACCATTTCCAGCACCTGCAAGCGCCCTGCGGCGCTTCCCCTGGGACTGCGGCCGGGGACGTTGGACGCTTGAATTACAGCTCATAAAGGATCATCACATGAAAAAAGCACTTATGGTTTGGGGCGGTTGGAACGGGCACACGCCCAAGGAATCAGTTGATGTCTTCGCACCGCTTCTGGCCGCCAAGGGATTCGAGGTGACCATTTCGGACAACATGGCCTGTTATACCGACCAGGACCTAATGGCTGCACAGGATTTAATTGTGCCCTGCTGGACCATGGGGAAAATCGAGCAGCCGCAGTCGGACGGGCTGTTGGCTGCCGTGCGGGCCGGAACCGGCCTGGCCGGGTGGCATGGCGGCATCATCGACTCGTTCCGGGAAAACACGGAGTACCAGTGGATGACGGGTGGACAGTGGGTTGCGCACCCCGGCAATTGCATTCCGTCCTATAAGGTCGAGATTGTGGATCCCCAGCACCCCATCGTGAAGGGGCTGAAGGATTTCGAAATGCCTGACACCGAGCAGTATTTCATTCACGTTGACCCGAGCGTACACGTGCTTTGCCGGACGGTCTTTAGCGGCGAGTTTGGCGATCGTGATCGCTATCAGGCGGGTACCGTCATGCCCTACGCCTACACCAAGTCCTACGGCAAGGGTAAAATCTTCGTAGCTTGCTGGGGCCATACCGACAAGGACTTCGCTGTTTCCGAAGCGCGCGAGATTGTGCTCCGGGGCATGATCTGGGCTGCACGGTAACCCGGCGCCCGCAAAAGCCGGCATAATGCACAACAAGAGGCTATTCATTTTGATCCGGTTTGCGGCCCTGTTGTTTTTCATGCTTGTGCCCGGCCCTCGCGCCCTTGCTGCCGACTTTCCACAGGGGCTCATGCTCCATTTCAATTTCGACCAATGGGAGGGCAGTGGAGTCATAACCGACAGGACTGGGCGCAACAACAATGGTCAAGCCTTCGGCGCGAAGTGGACCGCCCTGGGCAAACAGGCTGGCGGCTACGATTTCACCGCAACAAATAATTATATCCGGGTACGGCATTCTCCAACTCTGAATACAAAAGAAACGACTCTTGCCGCATGGTTCAGAACAGGCATGTCGGATGACATCACCCGCACTATTTTCGAGAAATCCGCCGCCGGGGGCTATACCTTGAGTATCGAAGGTAATTCAAGCGGTTCCCAAAACAAGGGGAAGCTGTGCTTCAGCATTAATGGTCACGCATGCGTAAGCGACAAGGTCGTCACGGATAACGCCTGGCATCACGGGTCCGCTACCTTTGACGGCGAGAGCCTCAAGCTGTACATGGATGGTCAACTTCAACAACAGGTAACAAAGTGGAAAGGCGAGATTGCCGCCAACACCAATGAACTGTCTATTGGAATGAACCGATCCAACCACGCTCCCCGGAAAAAAGAGGGGGCGTTTGAAGGCACGCTGGACGACGTGATGATTTTTGACCATGCCCTGACAGATGCTGAAGTGAAGACGGTCATATCATCGACAAAGCCCAAGTTCACCAAAGACCAAGTCACAAGGCGTTTAGCAGAACTGAAAGAGCTTCTGGACAGGGGCTTGATTCTTCAAGACTTCTACGACCGCAAAGTCAAGGAATGCGAAGTCTCGCCTTGATCATTTTTTTCGTGGCTTCGCCGGCTCAGGTTTTGATGGCGGATTGAACACGTAGACCTTGAGTTCTTCTGCGGGAACAAGATGCCGCCAGAGAAAAGCCTGCATCCGGTCCTCGGCGGGTACGGCTTCGTGCACTATTTTATGTTCCCCGGCCACGGCAGAGCCATCAATGATCAGGTTTACCGGGTCTTTCGTCATGCCCAGGCTGGTTTTCAACGTGATCCGCGCCATGGTCTGGGTACCGGTTAAAGAGCCGGTGACACTGAAGCCATTTGTTGAGCCCTTCAACGTGAACGTGATGGTATTCGTAAAGCCATCCTGCTTAATCGCATAAACGCTGAGCGGCGTCGTGGAATTACCGCGTATGTTCACGGTGGACGGCACCACTCGCAAGGCAAAATCGGGCTGCGGGGCGCTGATGTGCAACCGGTAACCATACTCCTCCCCCGCCCTATGCTGGGCATCGTTCAGGTAAAGATAATAAATCCCATTGGTGGGAAGGGTGGCACGGATATAGGAATCTGCATGGTGCGTGTTGAGCCCTGAGGCCGCATCCTCGCTGTCGTCATTGAATGCCAGGATTTTACCGGTAGCGTCTGTCAGTTTGAGCACGGAATCCATGGGGGAATCCAATCTGCGCGCCATGACTTCCGCAACGACCTCCTCCCCCGTGTGCCCTTCAAACTGAAACACATCTTTTTTGCCCGGCTTATCGATGTGTCCATTCACCACAATGGGAAGTGTCACCTTCTGCGCGGTTTTGGCCGTGCTGTTCGGCTCCCTTTCAAAACATTCAGGAAGATTATTCAAGGCGAAGGGGATCCGGTTTGATATCCATCCGTTCCTGCCAGGCGCGACGAGAGGATATATTCCCGGTGCGTGATTTTTCAAGTCCGGCATCATCACGGTTTGAGAAAGGTTCCAGCCCTTCATTTCAACCATTGTCTGGGTTCCCACGCGCATGCCCATCGGGAAGATGCTGGTTACAAACGGCATTTCCCCGATGGTAAGCCGATAGACAAAATCTTCACGGCCCCGGTAGATCGCGTCATATAGGGCCAACCGGTAGTCGCCATCCGCCGGAATTTCATAAAGCATTACAGGATCCGGCTTGAAACGGTAATCATCATTATACGCCAATTCCTTCCCTGTCGCATCGCACAGGACCAGGACGGGCTGAAACCAGCCCGGAACGGCATCGGCCATATAGGGAATCAGTTCACGTGCCTGTACGGCAATGACCAGGCGCTGCCCCTTGCGCGCCTCAAAGCGATACCGGTCAACGGCACCCTGGGCGATCTGACCGTTCATGGTGCTGGGTATTTTGACGCGCACCTCCTCATCATCCAGATCACTTTGAGCACCCGCACTGCCCATCATCATCCCTGCCGTCATCATCATTTCCGGGCCACCAGGCTTGCCTGCCTCGCGTTTGCGCTTGCGCAGGCTCTGTTCCTCTTTGCCGAGTGTCACCAGCGGGCAAGTAGCCATCGGCGGCTCTGAAATCTCAGGAATCTGGCCGACATCAAAAACCAGAGGGTTAGACAGGCCGAGGGGGGTCCCAATCCGAATTTCCCGCCGCCCCGGTTTCGCGTCAGGTGCCAGTGTCACCTCGACAATTGCCAGGTTGGCAATCGACGCACAGGCTGGTTGTCCGACATTCTCGCGAACAAGCTTCTCGATCCGCGCCACAAGATTGGTAATGGCCGGCTTCTTTTTCGCCTGGGGAAGTTCCTTCAGTTCCCTCAGCTGTTCACTCAACAGTTGCACCTCCTGCGGGTTCATCTTCTTGTTGTATTCCACCAATCTGGCCTTAACCCCCGTGCCGGATACAAAAGCGCTGTTGATTCCCTCCAGCTTCTGGCCGCCCAAAGTAACCAGGAAAGTGGTTCCCTGCTGTCCACCGGCAGGATAAACAAACCCGATATATTGCGCGGGCGCCACCGCAACGAAACCGAGCATGGCGGACAGGAATAAGACCGTGTGACTAGGGCGGGAAGATCTGTTCACATGATTTCCCTCAGGCGCCCGGCCGATTTCACACCGGCCTCGGAGGAGGCCAGGACATGGGCGTCAAGGCCCATGGGATGCGGCAGTTTCGCATCCGGATCAATACCGGCCAGTTCATAAATACTGCCAAGCAGGTCTATCGGATAGACGGGCCGCTCCTTGACTTCGGCCCCCTTCTCATCCGACGAGCCGACAATGTGGCCCCCCTTGAAGCCGCCGCCGGCGACCAGGACGGAGAAGACATTCCCATAGTGATTCCGTCCGCCATTCCACGGTGGCTGCCAGTCAACCTTCGGGCTCCTGCCAAACTCCCCGCAACACCACACAATGGTACTGTCGAGTAAACCACGATCGGACAAATCCTTGAGCAGCATGGCCAACCCCTGATCCAACTGTGGACACTGCCGCCGCATGGTCACGAAGTGATTGGAGTGGGTATCCCAGCCGCCCGGATAGTTGATGGTGACATAGGGGACTCCGGACTCTACCAAGCGCCTTGCCACCAGACAATCCTGCCCGAATGTATGCCGGCCATATCGATCCCTGAGTTCGGGCTTCTCCTGCGAAAGATCAAACACCTCTTTGCCTTTTCCCAGGATCAGATTATACGCCTGTTCCTCGGCATCTTTTGCATTCAACAATTGCGGATTATCCGGCATGGCATGGCCCAGGGTATTCATCTTATGAAGGAAATCGCGGCGGGCCACCTGCCGCTCGTCGGTGATACCGCGGGCAATAACCCCCTCCACCTCGAATCGGGGCGCATTCGGATCACCGCCCGTCGCGAAAGGTTTGCACTTGGAGCCCAGAAAACCGGACTCGGAAAACCTTCCCTGTGGCTGCGTGAGAACGACATAGGGGGGAATCAAGCCCTTGTAGCCTGCATTGTATCCCTTGAGCAGGGCGAACACGGCGCCGATGCAGGGGTAAGCCAGCCGCTCACCGGGCATATGCCCAGTCTGCATAAGGTAAGCGGCTGTCTCATGGCCGTTATTGCGATGCGTCATGCTGCGGATGAGTGAGAATTTATCGGCCTGTTTCGCCAACTCCGGGAATAATTCACCCAGCAGGATTCCATTCACATTGGTTGGAATCGCAGCCTTGAACTGGCCTGTATAGTCGTAGCCCGCATCCGGCTTCGGATCCCAGGTGTCCGTATGGGACATGCCGCCCCATAAAAACACCTGAATGACGGCCTTGGCCTTGGCCGTAATGAGAGGCCTGGCCGGCAGAACGTCCTCCGCCAGTGCCTTGCAACCCAATTTGTCTGCCAGCAGGAGTCCTGCCGTCCCCAGCAGAACGCGCCGCAGCGCCTCGCGTCTGGAAATCGGCATGCCGGCTAACCCCGCCAGAAGATCGGCAGACATTCTGTCTAAGCTTATTTCCGTCCTCATATTCTCATCCCCTGCAAATCAAAAACGCCTAATGACGAAAAAGAAACTCATCACTGTTGATCAGTGCCCACTCAAGATCAACCCACGCATCATTCCCCTTCACCACGCCTGATTTGGCGTAAGCCCCTGCATTCTTCACTTCTTCCGGTGTGGGAAAACGCGAGAGGATGGTCAGATACAGTTCCTCGATTGTGTCTTTCGGCCTGGTACTGGACTTCAAGATCGTCTTGAGATTGGGGTTATTCTCCAACTTTCTCTGGATATGACTGGAATTCAGCAGATGCATCTTCTGGGTTGGAAGGACACGATTGATACGTTCATTTTCCATACCCGTCGAGCGGGCGGGCCGCCCGAAAAGCTCAAGAAAAGGGCTGGTAATGCTGCCATCCGGCAAGGCGATCGCCGGTTTGTTTTCCGGAATAAAGGTGAACGGTTCAGGGATCGCGCTGGTGTAAAGATCGGACGTTCCGGTCACCCTGTTTATGGCATCGCTCAACACCTCCGCATCCAACCGGCGAAGGGGATAGAACCCGAAATTCGCCTCGACCTGATCCTGAGCACTGGATTTTGGAACGATCGATGAGTACTGGTACGTCCGGGAGGTGAGTATCAGGCGGTAAAGGTGTTTCAGGTTATAATGGCTGGCGACAAACTCCTTCTTTAAAAACTGAAGCAATTTAGGATTGACGGGCGGGTTGTCGGGGCGAATGTCATCCGGCTCGTGAATAATTCCGCGCCCCATGAACCAGGACCAGACGCGGTTCACAATGTTCGCGGTAAACCAGGGATTCTCAGGGGTAATCAGCCAGTCGGCAAAAATCTCGCACGGATCCTGATCCGGCGGCAGCGTTCCCAGCTCTTTACCATCCGGGAATATGGCCACCTGCGGCAGAACGGCAGCATTTGACGGCTTGGGCAGACTGTTGGTTGTCTGCAGCGGAACGGCATTCGTCGCCTGGGCTGCATTATTGGTAGCAGCCGGGATTAGATCTTTGTCAGGATCACGAAAAACAATCTCCTCTTTCCACTCCCGGGTGGGTTTATAACTTACCTGCGAGAAAAACACCGCCATGCCGGGCAGGGATTCTTTCTTAGTCCATGACTCAACCCGGGTCCCCATGAACGTCAGGGCGACGGTTGCCGCAATACCCTCAGGGGTCTTGTTTTGCATGGCGCGGTAAAAGTTAACCGGCCCCACACGAAAATTACTCCCGCTCGCGGTCAGCATCTCGCGTACAAATTGGTCATACGGCTTGTTATCACGAATGGACGCCATGATCCAGTGATGATACGCCTGCGCCGCATTGGGCCACAAATTGATGGGGAATTCAGCCTTGACCCTAAGTAAATCGCTCCATTTCATCGCCCAGTAATAAGGGAACTCATCCCGCTCCAGGAGGCGGTCAATCAAGGCAAGCCGTTTTTTCTTATTCTGATCCTGCAGAAAATCGCGGGCTTCCTGCGCCGTTGGCAAGGTGCCGATCACATCCAGATACACCCGACGCAGAAACACTGCATCGGAACAAATGACGGGTTTAACGCCTAATTTACTCAATTTCCCGGCCACAAAGGCATCGACAGGGTTCACAGGAATGGTGCAGGAGGAGCCCTCAAAGATGTTCGATTCCGGACGGGCTTCCAAAGCGCACCCCACGCTTACCATCGAAACAAGAGTCAGAATAGATAACGTCTTCATTTCATGCCTGTGTTTGAAAAACACAGGGATAGTAACATAAGATCACCCATTATAACGATACAATCGTCACACCCTCGCCGCCGGGCGTCTGTCCGGGCTCGCCCAGCCGGAAATGACGGATTCCCATTGCTTTCAGACGCTGATGCAGGGCTTTCTTCAAGGCGCCTGAGCCATGCCCATGAATGATGCGGACCTCATCCGCACCACCCAGCAGGGCTTCATTCAAAAACTGATCCAACCGGACCAGCATCTCTTCAACCCGGAGGCCATGCATATCAACTTCACGGGCAACGGACGAGCGCCTGACTGGACGCATGATTTCCTCTTTCCGCCCCCGCATTTTCGGCTTTTCACGCCCGGGTGCCAGGCTGGACAGCTCGAGATTGAACCGCACTTTGCCAAGTTCCACCACCGCGCGCCGGCCATCATCATTCAGCGCCACCACAGACCCGTGGTCCTTCAACCGTTCGACCCAGACCCGGGAACCGATCCCTATCTGCTGTACACTCGCGTCTTTTTGTTTTTTCCGGCTCATGGTTTATATTATCGTTCCTCAAGACGAAATTCAAATTGCAGATTCATATCGGACGGCACAGGCTTGCGATCACGTTCAGCAGGCTTGAACGTGGCCTTCGTCGTCGCCGCAACAGCGGAGTCGTCCAGCGCCTGATACCCGCTCCCGGCCACCACCTCTACAGATTCGACGATGCCCTTATCACTGACGCGCACATGTACCGTCACCCGGCCTGACTCACCCCGGGTACGGGCTCCGTAGGGATAATGAGGCAATATCTCCGCAAGCGCAATGGGCCGCCCTTCGCCGGCCTGACCGGGACTTGAAATGGATTCCGCACGCACCCCGGCGGCAGGCGCACCTGTCGGTGGCCCCGGCACATGGTCGTTGGGCACCGCCAGCCGGGCGGTCCCTATAACCGGAGCCATCTCAGGCGGCACCGGTATCCACACCGCTGTCTGATCAGGAAACTTGACGGTCGGTTCGGGGATCATTGCCGGCAGGACCCCGGGGACGGCAGGGACTGAGATGGCCCGTGATTCGGGTGGGATCTCCGCCAGGGCCCGCTCCAACATCGGCGCTTCAGCGGCGGCCATTGGGACGGGTATTGTATCGACAACATCCAGCACTATTCCGGCGGGAACCGGCATCACCCTGGTTGCCGGCCAATATATTATGCCAGTCAGAATAAGCGCGACCGCCACCACATGCAAAAGAAGGGCCAAGAAAAAAGCCCGCCGCAAAGCCGGCCTCGCCAGACTTCCACCCGGCGCCCCTGAACTTTGAATTCTATCACCCATTCGCTTCCACCCCCAAGCGGTTACGGATAAACACGGCCCATGGTGCGCGGGAAGGGAATGGTCTCGCGGACATGTTTAAGACCGCAGAGCCAGGTCAGCGTCCGCTCCACGCCCAGGCCGAATCCCCCGTGGGGCACACTGCCATAGCGGCGGAGATCCAGATACCAGGAATAATCCTCCGGCCGCAAACCCTTGACCTTCATGCTCTCTTCAATGATATCCGGGTTCTCCTCGCGCTGACTGCCGCCAATAATCTCACCATAGCCCTGGGGGGCCAGCAGATCAAAGTTCCGAACTATGCGGGGGTCATCAGGCGACACCTTCATGTAAAATGCCTTGGCCGCGCGCGGATAGCCGGTGACAAATACCGGACGCTCAAACTGACGCGACACAATCGTCTCATCGCTACCTCCCAGATCTTCACCCCAGGCAAATGACTGGGCCAGCCGGATATGATCCGGCCGCACCATGATCTCCTGTTCAAGCTCATGAATATCCTCCCTGAGTTCCCGGATGTGTGTTTCCTGCTGTTCATGCTGCCAGCCTTTTTTCGCCTTGGCCAACGCCGCTTCAGCCGACACCAGATCCCCCATCAAGACCTGCAGGCGTCCCTTCTCCTGTTCCAACTCATGTTCCAGCTTCTGTCGCATGGCAGGCCCCCGCAACAGTTCACCCGCCTCCGTATAGGTAATCCGGGGGAACGGCTTCACAATTTTCTCCAAGGCGGTGACCTCGCGCCCCAACACTTCCAACTCGGGCCGGTTCTTCTCCAGGACCGCAGCCACAATGGCGCAGATCATATCCTCAGCTAACGCCACCACATCATTCAACTCGGCAAAAGCCATCTCCGGCTCGACCATCCAGAATTCCGTCAGGTGACGGCGCGTCTTGGATTTCTCGGCACGAAAGGTCGGGCCGAAGCAATAGACCTTGCCCAACGACATGCAGGCGCTTTCAAGATAGAGCTGCCCCGTCTGACTCAGGAACAGCTTCTCGCCAAAATAATCCACTGGGAACAGGGATTGCCGGTCCTCGCCGGCACCCGGCACCAGAATGGGCATATCGACAAGGGTGAATCCATTGGTATCAAAAAAATCACGGATGGCCCGGATAACGGTATGGCGCACCCGCAGGATGGCGGCAGGACGGGGGGAGCGGAGCCAGAGATGCCGGTGATCCATCAAAAAATCAATCCCATGCGCCTTCCGACTGATCGGGTAATCGCTGGAGATCTGCAGAACCTCTATTGCCGTGACGGCCAATTCCGCGCCACCTGGTGCGCGCTCGTCCAAACGGACCCGTCCGGTAACTGTCAGGGATGACTCTTGCGTCACCTCATTGGCTTTGGCAAAGGCATCCACCATGGCACCTTCCACCACGCACTGGCAGAGGCCGGTTCCATCGCGGACCAGCAAAAAAACCACCTTTCCACCCGCCCGCTTTCCATGCAGCCAGCCCTGCACCCGTGCTGTCTGCCCGGCCGATAATTTCAAGTCACGTATTGCCGCTGTCAAAATGGATTCCATCTCACCCGCCTCCTTGTTCTTTCAAACTGACACTAACCTTATATCATGGCGAAGAAAAAGAAAGGATTCTCCTTCACTTTTGCCATGATTTCATATACGTTGTCTGCTTGATTCATGCAGTTCCTCTTCCGGCCTGATGGCGACGAAAGGAGCATCCGGTGGAAATAGTGTTTGACACATCCCCCTGAAATGAAGTAAACAAGCCCGCTTTTTATGGCCTGAAAGGTTGAACAAAGAATGAAGACATCTCTACCCAAAGAGAGCGAAATCAAGCGCAATTGGTTTATTGTTGACGCTGCGGAGAAACCCCTTGGACGGATGGCCGTCAAGGTGGCGAATTTGCTTCGTGGGCGTACCAAGGCGACATTTACGAACCATATTGATACGGGTGACTTTGTCATCGTCATCAATGCCAAGGACGTAAAGCTCACTGGAACCAAGAACGACAAGAAAATCTATGAGCGCTACACCGGATTCCGGGGCGGCCACAAGACCACAACGGTGGCGGCCATGCGCGAGCGCCATCCTGATCGTATGATCACGAAGGCGGTTGAGGGAATGCTTCCGGGCAATCATATGAGCCGGAAGGTTATTAAACGTTTGAAGGTTTATGCGGGCGCTGAGCATTCTCATGCCGCTCAGAACCCTAAAGTAATCGACATCAAGTAACGAGGGTATCCACGTGGCAGAAAAAGTCGCAGAATATCGTGCATCAGGCAGCAGGAAAACGTCGGTCGCCCGGGTGTGTCTCACTCCCGGCACCGGCAAATGGGTTGTTAATAAAAAAGACCCGACGATCTATTTCGGCAACGAAGCCGTGATCAAGTTCATCGAGCAGCCCATGAAGCTGACCGACACACTCACCAAGTTTGACTTGACGGCCCGTCTTATCGGCGGCGGCACCGTGGGTCAGGCGGGCGCGCTCCGCCAGGCCATTTCCCGCGCCTTACAGTTGAGCGACACCACGCTCCGCGCCGCGCTTAAGGCCAGTGGCTGTATGACCCGCGATTCCCGTATGAAGGAGCGCAAAAAATACGGTCAGCCAGGTGCCCGCAAACGCTTCCAGTTCTCAAAGCGTTAAGCCCATTACGGCCACGCCGTTATGTCAAAAACCCCGGCCCTCACAGGTTCGGGGTTTTTGTTTTGTTACAACACAACCGTGTTGAACGACTGTGGTTGGAGCGTCATCACCAGACGCCGGTCGCCATCTTCAAGAACAGCGCGTCTGATCACCAGTTCCGGATTGTGAATGACCAGCACCCGGCTCTCGTCATCCTCATTATAAAAAACCACCGCCCGATCCGCCCACTCCCCTGTCAGCCCCATGCGAACGGCATACCGGTTGACGAGATATGAAAAATGCCTCAATACGAAATAATCAGGGGTCAAGGCATAAGTCCGCGCCAGTTCATTCACCGTCATTAAAGAATTGAGGCCATTCCCATTCAGGGTTTTGCCACCTGCGGGAAAAACCATGTTCTCATAAAGGCACACATCCACGCCAGCGGCAATCGCCTCCTGAATCACGGCAAAGGTGGCATGCCCCTGGGCCCAGGTATTCTGCCCATCTCCCGCCCCGCAATCCGACTGCATCATGCGGATCTCCGGAAAGGCCCGCCTGATCCGCAGCAGGGTCTCGCGCCCTCCGTGCTGACACGCCACCCCGGTAATAAACTGCATCGCCATCGGGTCACTCAGCGTCGTCAAGGCATAATCGTTATAATCCGGCGAGTCCAACGTCCCCAACCACAGCCGCACGTGAATTTTCTGTTTCATCATTACCGGCCCGCAATAGTTCCGGATAAAGTCACGGAGCTGGGCACCCGTCCAATAGCAGCCAGGCTGCCCCGATTTATCCGCCGGTTCATTTTGGATCAGCAAATGATCAATGATGATCCCCGCGCGCCGGTAGTCCCGGACAAATCGGGCGAGGTAGAGGGCATACGCCTCCAGCATTACGGGCTCCCATTTTATCCGGCCACAATCAGCACCTGCACGATCCTTCATCCACTCAGGCGGACTCCAGGGACAGGCCACCGTCTTGAATTTCGGGATCCAATTCAAGGGAATGCGCAGGAAGGGGATCAAGCACTCCTGGTCCCGGGCGATACTGAAGGTTTTCATCGCCAGGTCATGCGGGGTGACATTGTGCGAATATCCGTCACGCGCCAGGCTGGATGCCCCGACGGGAAGCCGCGTATAATGAAACCGGCAACCCTCCTCATGATTGAACAAGGCCTGGAGCGCCCGGAGTCGGTCGCCAGCCTTTAATACAGACAAGGCATCCCACCCCTTCTCCGACACCCCGCCCCCGAATCCCTCCCAAAGCTGAAACATCCCGCCGTCAAAGCGAAGGTTGACATCACTCTTCCGGGTCGTTATCGGCCGACCCTGTAAGGCCCAAGGTCGCCTGGGTGTAGAGGCAATCCATAATC